>CXWK01001663.1_pt1 | contig 27999 bp, 31 predicted proteins | sample 590851 | NCBI WGS metagenome assembly CXWK01 (sample SAMEA3498364, study PRJEB10139) | wastewater metagenome | biome: wastewater treatment plant; material: activated sludge | place: Denmark | collected 2014-08-01
CAGAAGTTCCGGCGCGGCGGCCACCGCTTCACGAACTGCAGGATCCTCCATAAGGAAGGTCCTGGTGGCACGCTCCGCTGCCGTGGCGCTCTTGCCCACGCCCTTGGCACCCTCAAGGGAGATGGCGGCCGCTCCTGTGAACAGCTCGTCCAGCTCACCGTCGACGGTCCGGGGCAGGTAGTGCTCAGCAGCGAGGGAATGCGAACTCACAGCGCCTACGCTACAGTTTCGGTGCGTCCTACGCTACAGTTTCGGTGCGTCCTACGCTACAGTTTCGGTGCGTCCTACGCTACAGTTCCGGCGTGTCCAGGCTACGACTTCTTCGGCGAGATCCAGCAGAACGAGCGCTATCCCCATCTCGCGAGACCGAAGCCGGCCGTGGCGGCATCTACAGCACGGGGGCCGAGTGAGCAGCGAATCGGGACTATCTCCGTTGCAGAACTTCTTTCTGCGTCGCAGCAGCACTACTTCGGTGCCAGGACTTCTTTCGCACCTGCAGCTGCGTTGAAGTGGCCAAAAGCAGCTCTGAACTCCGCCTCCGACAGGTCAACGATGGAGCACGGATTGCCCGTCCAGCTCCGGACGGCCTCCGTCAGTTCATCCACCTGGGCATCCCATTGATCTCCCCCATCTGCGGTATCCGGCCGGATCACGAAAAGATCAATATCGCTGGCGACCCCTCCGTCTCCCCGCGCAACCGAGCCGAAGAGCCATGCCCCACTCGGCGGGTACTCCCACCGACAGAGACGATCCTTCAATTGCGCAATCAGTTGACTCCGCATACCGGCCAGCGCCCGGATGCCGCTGGTCGCAAGGTGTTGCTCGTTGAGGGTGTAGAGCTTCGACGGAGGGTGATCCTCGACGAGGACGATGCCATGCTCCGCTAAATGCCGCAGGGCGAGGCTGGTTCCCTTTTGACTGAGCCGACCGTTCGAGAGGGCGGCCACCTTCCTTCCTGATAACGGCACGTACGTGCTCGCCAGTACTTCCAAGACGACCCCTCCTCACCATCTCATCGGCTGAGCGACCGGAACCGCTTCCGGCTCTGGCGGCATCTACAGCACGGCCGCCCAGGCGGAGGCCCGACCCGACGCCGACGGCTACATGACCCTCACCGACCGCATCAAGGACATGATCATCGCCGGTGGGCACAACGTGTACTCGATCGAAGTGGAGAACGCCCTGGCAGCGCACCCCGCCGCGACCGACTGCGCCATCGTGGCGAGGCCGCACCCCACCTACGGCGAGAGCATCGTCGCAATCGTCACCCCGGTCGAGGGTACAACGATCACCCTCCCCCAGGTTCAGGAGTTCTGACGGGAACGCCTCTCGCACTACAAGGTGCCCCACGACCTGATCGTCCGGCCCATCCCCCGCAACCCGTCCGGCAAAATCATGAAGCACGTCATCAGAACCGAGATGGCCGACGAAGGCTGATCGGCGACGCTCACCTACCTCCGGTGCCTGGGGATTTGCCGGGTGTGATGCCCGACCCCGTGGGCTAATCTGAGCACATGCGTCTGCACATATCGTTGGACGGCGACCTCGTCACAGAGCTCGACCGACGCGCCGGGACCCGCCAACGAAGCGCCTACATCGAGGCGGCACTTCGTCAAGCGCTCGAGGACGACCGGCGTTGGGAGGATGTGGAATCGGCCCTCGGTTCACTTCCCGATTCGGGGCACGCCTGGGATGACGACCCGGCCACATGGGTGCGCGCACAACGTGAAGCCGACGGCCGGCGCGCCGGATAATGGCGCGACTGCTGCTCGACTCGACCGTGCTCATCGACGCTCTTCGAGGCCGTCCGGCCGCCGATCGAGTCGCCGGATTGCGACGCCTGGGAACTCAACCATGGGTGTGCGCCATCTCGGTCGAGGAGATCTGGCGCGGGCTCCACTCTGAGGAGGAAGCCCACGCTGTGCGGCTGTTCCGCGGCCTTCGGTTGGCACCGCTCGGCGTTCCCGAAGGCCGCCTCGCCGGGACGTGGCGTCGCGACTTTGCCGCAGCGGGGACCACCCTGCACCAAGCCGACTGCCTCATCGCTGCGGCCGCAGTTGGAATCTCGGCTTCCCTCGCCACAGCGAACGTGCAGGACTTCCCCATGAGCGAGCTGCGGGTCGAAGCCTGGTAGAGGAGAACTCGTTCTGCGCAGCAAGCGGCCTGTCTGCGGTCCAGCACGTCGCAACTCCTTCAGCTTTGGCCAAGTGTGCGCGGGCCTCAGCGAGCGGGCTCATGCTTGGGCTGGCGCCGAGGGACGCCAAGCAGGCTCCACTTTCATGGCGGGCACGATGCGATCAGCACAAACTCGCGCAGGAAAGCGAGCCCGACGGGGATGATCTTCCCCTCAGTTTCGTTGTCCCAACTCACTCGTAGGGTGACCTCGTTGCATCCTCCTCAAACGGGAAGTTGCCCGGTCGCAGGCCCCGGAGGCCTTGCCCCACGTCAAGCGACCATGGGAGGTAGGCCGTGTCTATCACCAACGAGGACCGCTACAATCTGCAGGAACGAGCCAACGAGCTGTTGGGAAAGAAGGAGGGCACGACCTTGATGGAACTGCTCCCACCCGTCGGTTGGGCCGATGTTGCAACCAAGAACGACCTCGACGTCCAGACCGCCTTGCTCGATGCCAAGCTCTCGCTGCTCCGCTCCGACCTCGACACCCAGCTCTCCGGGCTTCGGTCGGACCTCGAGCGCAAGACCTCCGGGCTTCGTTCTGACCTCGAGCACAAGACGTCCGGGCTTCGGTCTGATTTTCAAGCGGAACTGGAGTCAGGACTCCGTCGGCTCGAGAGCAGGATGTTCACAGCGTTCCTGACAATGATCGGTGTGCTGGCCACGATGGCGGCGCTCCTGGTCGCCGTCCTTCTGCAGGCCTAGAACGCAACACCGCTTGGTCGCAGCGACAGGCGTCGGCAGCTTGTCTCTGGGGTTATGGGCGCGGAGTACTGACAAGCGCGACCGCCCGGTGGGCGTTGCCATGGGTCAGCCGCTCGACCGGAACCGTTGCGGCCAGATCACACACGGCGTCCAGCGCCGCCTGCCCGGCCCGGGCCAAATTGAGCGTGTTGGCCAGCAACTCGACCACGGCCTCGTGGGGTTCCAACCGCTGCAACGTCGCCTCGGCACCCTCCTCGTAGGTGGGCAGCACCACCCTGTTCACCGGTCCGACGTCACCGTCAAGACGAACGACATCAGCGTTGATTTCGGCCGGGTCGAGATCGCCGCCGTCGCTCTCGGGCAGGTTGAGCACCGCCCGGCTGGACGCATCGATCGCCAGCCGCTTGGGGTAGCCCACCGCCATCCCGGATCCGGGCCGCACGCCGATCGCCTCATCGCCCAGGTAGTCCCAGCCGGCGGCCACAAAAGCGCCGGTCAGCGTCGACTTGCCGTTGCCCGACGGTGCGGGCAGCAGCACCAGCTGTCCATCCGGCGAGCGCACGGCCCCGGCGTGGAACGCAGCGCAACTGTGGGTCCACACTGCGTACTCGTTGACCACCGACGTCAGCTGGCGCAGGCACGCCTCCCGGCTGGGAAAGCGCCACTCGTAATCGGTGACGAGCACCAGCTCGCCCTCGGGGGTCTCGTGGACATCGAAGAACATGGTCGGCTTCTCGGCGTCGGTCCCCGTGCCGAGGAACGTGTCGAGGGCCTCCAGCACCTCGGTCTGCGGGCCCCGCAGCGCAATGTTGTGATCGATCACCGGGTGGACTCTGCCGGTCACCGCTCCCCCGGTCACCGCGCCGTCGGCCGCCTCCTCGGTCGAACCGGCCGGCGGCTTCGGAGCGTCGAATGGCTCGTCCCGGCCGATGAGCCCCAGCTCGGTGAGCATGGCCAGCCCTGCGGACACGTCGGCGGCGACGTTTGCCCGGTCGATGCCGGCATCCTCAGCCCAGGCGGTGACCGCAGCATCGACGTCGCCCTCGCCGTCGCAGGCGGCCAGCAGCGTGCCGGCGGTGGCGTTGAGCTGGTGGGCGGTTTCGGTGATCAGGTCGTAGGCGATCGCCCGCTCGCCCATCGGTGACAACAGCACGCCGGGGGAACGCTCGGGAAAGGGAGGCACCCGTTCGAGGTTAGTTGTCCTCTGGGCGGGCCCCGGAAGGCGGCCGCACACGAGGCACCACAACCGCCGTCATCACCAGGAGCGAAGCGGTGAGGCCCATCGCCGACAGCATCACCGCCACCACCACGCTCTGGCGCATGATCACCCGCGACAACGGCAGCGCGATCAGCACCTGCGCGGCGACGACCACCGCCCAGCCGGCCCTCGACAGCGTGGCGCGACGAAATCCGTCGACGAGCGGCGCGGCCGCCACGACCCCGATGGCGCTGACCGTGGCCAGCGCCGCGCCCCATCCCGCGGAGCCCACCCACACCGGGCCGAGGACGGCCACCCCCAGCGCGACGGTGCCCGCCGGACCAACCGGGCGGCGCGTGACGGCCAACGCCAGCGCCAACGGGGCGAGCACGGCACCCGCCGCCAGGGCAGGCTCGGTATCGGGGACCGAGGCCCACACACCGACCAGGCTGACGACAGCCAGCGGCGCCGCCCACTCCTCCAGCGGATGCGGCCGGGTGGGGTCGTCCGACCAGGCCACCACCAGCGCAGCGGCCACCAGCCACGGCCACCGTCGAGGGTCGTTCCAAGCACCGAGGACGGCTCCGGTCAGCCCGGCCAGCGCCACCAGGCGACGCTGCACGAACGACGGGGCAAACCGGGTTGTGGCGGCAAGCAACAGCCCCGCCCCCACCGCCCACGCCGCCAGCACCAGGTGATAGCGCTCGACCACGTCTCAGCGGCCCAGCCACAGGTTTTCGGCGACGCTGAACAGCACGACGACCGCGACGAAGCTCACCACGCACACCAGCACGTACAGCCCCGCGGTCTTCAGCCTGCGAAGCCCGCTCGACAACCACGGCGGCGTCGTCCGCCTCGCTTCCCGACCGCCGGGTGCATCTTCTCCAACCGGCATGGATCGGACCCTACTCCGGCAGCCGCGTACCCTCTCCGGGGTGACGCGCATCTTCTTGTCGGCCCCCGACGTTCGCCAGCCCGAAAAAGACCTGCTGATGGCGGCAGTCGACTCGGGATGGGCGGCACCCGCCGGGCCCGACCTGGCCGCATTCGAAACCGAGATCGCCGCGGTCACCGGCGTCGATCACGCAGTGGCACTCTCCAGCGGCACCGCTGCGCTGCACCTGGCGTTGCACGCCCTGGGGGTCGGCCCCGGCGACGAGGTCATCGTGTCGACGTTCACGTTCGCCGCCTCGGCCAACGCGGTATCCTACGTGGGCGCCACGCCCGTGTTCGTCGACTCCTCGGCCGACGACTGGAACCTCGACCCCGAACTGCTCGAGCGGGCGCTGGCGGAGCGGGCTGCGGTTGGCCGGCTGCCGGCCGCCGTGATCTCGGTCGACCTGTACGGCCAGCCCGCCGACTACCGACGGATCGAACCGATCTGCGAGCGCTACGGCGTGCCGCTCATCGAGGACGCCGCCGAGGCGCTCGGCTCGTCACTCGCCGGGCGGCCGGGTGGATCGTTCGGCAGGGTGGCCGCGCTGTCGTTCAACGGCAACAAGCTGATCACCACGTCCGGCGGCGGCATGCTGGTCGGCGCCGACGAGGCGCTGATCGAACGGGCGAGGTTTTTGTCCACGCAGGCCAAGGAGCCCGCCCCCCACTACGAGCATCACGAGATCGGTTTCAACTACCGGCTGTCCAACCTGCTGGCCGCGTTCGGCCGAGGTCAGCTGTCCACTTTGGACGAGCGGATCGCCCGGCGACGCTGGTACTTCGACCGCTACGTCGAAGTACTGGGCGACGTCGATGGGGTGACCTTCCAGCCCGAGATCGACGAGGGGTTCTGCAACCGCTGGCTGACCTGCGCGCTGATCGACCCTGCGCTGGCGGGCTTCAGCTCCGCCGACCTGCGCGAGCACCTGGACGGCGATGACATCGAGTCCCGCCCCACCTGGAAGCCGATGCACCAGCAGCGCTCGTTTGCCGGCGTTCCGACCGTGCTCAACGGCACGTCCGACCGGCTGTTCGACCACGGCATCTGCCTGCCCAGCGGCAGCGGCATGACCGACGGCGACTTCGACCGGGTGCTCACCTCGATCGGCGTGTTCCTCAACCGCGCCTGAACTATCTCGGGAAACCAAACTTTTGCGATAATCCGTTGACGGTCGAACGCCTGTTCGGTACCATGGTGTGTAGGTCATCGCAGGACCGGTCAATCTCGTCGGGTGGGGAGACGCACGGGATACGCAGGCCGCGATGATTGAGGTGTTGTCCAAGCGGACGCTTGGGGCGGCGCCGTCCACGTACGAAGAGCGACTCTCGTTGTGGGGTTGCTGGCTCCTTTGGGGGAGGTGAACATCCATGGTCGAAACGACGGTGACCAACGGCGCGGGAGGCACGGCGGCACAAGGCTCCGCACGCACGGCGAAACGTGCCGGAGGAGACGTTGGGGCACGAGACGCTGGGACACGAGACGCCGGGGCACGAGACGCCGGGGCACGAGACGCTGGGACACGAGACGCTGGGACACGAGACGCTGGCTGTCTGTGTGGGGGCCTCACGGTCGACTCGGGCGTGTCGGAGTTGGACGTCGGGGCGTTGAAGGCCGAGATCGCTGCGCTCTCCAGGGTGGACGCGTTGGTGGTTGCCCGCCGTTCGGCGGTGGTTACCGAGTTGGCTCGTCGTGACGGGGATGTGGCCGAGCAGCTGCGCAGATCCGGCAACATGTCGTCTCGCCAGGCTCGTAAGGCGGCGAAGACCGCCCAGGGTTTGGCACACTTGCCAAAGACCCGCGAGGCGTTGGAACGCGGCGAGATCGGTGCCGGGCAGGCCGAGGCGTTGGCGTCTCGGATGGACAAGCCCGAACAGGCCCGCAACGTCCGAAACAACGAGGACTCACTGTTGGAGAAGGCCAAGTCCCAAGACGTCGACGAGTTCGCTCGCACCATGCGCCAGGAAGACATTGCCGGGTCACCCGATCACGGCAACACCCACGCCCAACGCCAGCGGCAGGCCCGGAAGGCGTCGACGTGGATCGACGGCGACACCGGCATGCATCTGCTGTTTGCCGAGTTCGATCCGATCACCGGCGCCCGCATCTCCACCCAACTGGCCACGATGGTCGACCAACTGTGGCGGGCCGAACACCTACCCGGCGCCGCCCGCCGCAACAAACGGGCGGTCGCCCAACGACGCGCCGATGCCCTCGAAGCGCTCATCTGCCGCAACACCACCAAGAACGCCGGCACCACGACCGGCACCACCGACGCCCGGAGCAACGGTGACGTCCGGTGCGACGGCACCAGCAACGGCACCAGCAACGGCACCAGCACCGGCAACGGGACCAGCACGCCCGGCGGTGCGACGTCGACGCCCGAGGAACACCCTGCTCCGGCCGACGCGCCCGCCGGTCAGCCGAGCTTCGACTTCGGTCCCACCGGCGACACCGGTCCCACCGGCGACACAGCTGGTCCCACTCCCCAACCCACCAAGCACGATGATCCCGGCCCGGCACCAGTAGTGCCGGCGCCCAACCCGACCCAACTGATGGTCATCGCCAACTACGACGCGCTCCGTCAGGCTCTCGCCGGGGGATCGCTGCCCGACGGCACCCCGCTGTCCGCCGAAGCGGTCGCCAAGCTGGCCTGCGACGCCGAACTCCTCCCCGCCATCTTCGACACGAACGCCCAACCGCTCTGGCTGGGCCGCACACAACGCCTCGCCACCCCCGCCCAACGAGCCGCCGTCACCGCCCGCGACCGCGGCTGCATCGGCTGCGCCACCGCCGCCGAATGGTGCCAAGTCCACCACATCACCTGGTGGTCTCAACACGGCACCACCGATCTCGACAACCTCTGCTTGTTGTGCTCCAAACACCACCACCTCGTCCACGAACACAACCTGAAGATCGTCCCAACCCCAAATGGACCCAAAATCCACACCGGAGGAACTCACCCGCCACCGCAGCGCTCAGCAACCGACCCCAGACCAACGCACATCGCTGCCTAAGGACAGGTCAACCCGCTGACGATCACCGAAGACGACCGCCACCATCTACACCAACAGCTCGCAGGAGCGCTGGATCAACGAGGGGCCACCACGATGATGGAACTGCTCCCACCGGTGGGATGGGCCGACGTCGCCCCAAACGCGACCTCGACCAGCTCGAGGAACGCATGGACCTGCGGATTGACAAGGTCGAGCACAGCATGAACCTCCGCTTCGACAAGGTAACGGAAAGCATAGATCTGCGCTTCGACGCAACCGTCTCGAGTTTCCATGCCGACCTTGCGGAGTCGGGTCGTCGGATGCAGGGCGTGTTCCTCACGGCAATCGTCGCTGCCACCAGCCTTCTCGCTGCGCTCTCGGTGTTCGGGCCCAAGTGACCCGCAGTCTCCGAAGCGATCAAGTTCCTCAGACGTTGACGCAGTATCGGCGACGTTGACCAGCCCCATGCTACGTGACACAATTGTGTCATGGCGACTGAATCGGTGCGATCCGTGCGCAACAACTTCTCCGATGTCATCGGACGGGTGCAGCAGCATCACGAACGGGTGACCATCACCAAAAACGGTGAGCCCGCAGCCGTACTCATCAGCCCCGAGGACCTCGATTCGATGGAGGAAACGCTCACCATCCTGTCGGAGCCCGGTGCCCGGGCCGAGCTGGCGGAAGCCGAGCAGTCGATCCTCGATGGTGATGTCGTCGCTGGCGCCGACGCCATCGCTGCCCTCCGTCAAAGGTGACCGAGGGTAGCTACAACGTCGTGCTTTCGCGTCCCGCGGCACGAGCGCTCGAAGAACGGCTTCCTGAGGCGGTTGCAGTTGCGGCGATCGACTTCATCAACGGTCCGCTGTCCGACAATCCGCAACGAGTTGGAGGCCCGCTGCATGGCGAGCTCGAAGGCTGTCGAAGCGCCAGACGAGGCACCTACCGAATCGTGTACCGCATCGATGAGACGAAACATGCGGTGTTCGTTCTGCGGATCGCCCATCGCCGGGACGTGTACTCGACGTAGAGCCCCCACTCATGCTTTCGGCGTGCGGCCCCACCGGATCAGCGCAACTGCGGCCTGATAACACCGATGAGTGACGCCAGGGCGTCCCGGCGGCGCAGCGATCTGTCCTCCAGATGGGCCTTGGATGGCCAGGCGAGGGCGGTGAGGTAGGCCGCACGATCACGAAGCGACATCTCCCGGGCCACGTCCAGCTTGGCCCGCCCCAGGCTGGAGCCCTCCCGACGGTGCCGCTCGACCATCTCGACCTCGTCGGGGACCAGCCGATAACCGGCCCGCCACTCCGTCCACGCCGGAACCTTCACGCCAAGTCGCTCGGCGACCAGGTCGACCGCCATCGCCAGCACGGCGCCGCCGCGCCACAGCGCCGCCTCGGGGGCGACCACCTCCGGGGCGAGGCCGCCGTTGGCCAGGTAGCCGGCCAGGTCGCGCAGGTTCATCAGCGCCGGCTGGGGCGACCCCAACAGCAGGTGATACGCCGAGTGCAGCAGGCGGTGGGTCGGGCTGAGCGCTCCGAAGCTCACCCCGCCGATCTCGAAATGATCCGGGTGGGCGAAGAGCCGTTCGAGGGGGATGCGATGCCCGAAGACTCCGTCGGCCGGCGTGCGATGCAGGTCGAACTCGACTCCGTCGGGAAGGGTGGGGGTGACCGACTTGGCGAACCGCCGGTCGAAGCCCCTGCGCCGCTCCGCCCACGGCAGCGTGCCTCCCATCGCCGTGAGGACCGCGACCGCCCGGTCGATGTCCCGCGCCGCCACCAGCAGGTCCACGTCGGCGAACGTACGCACCGACGGGTCGAGCGCATCGAGATGGGCGATCGCCGGGCCCTTGATCACCAAGTGCTCGATGCCGCCGGCCGCATCGAAGGCGTCGCGCACCTCCAGCAGCCGGACCTCCAGCTGAATGCACCACAGCAGGGCACCGTGCTGGCGCTCCACCAAGTCGGCCTCGAGCTCCGGCGACAACTCGACATCGCCGGACGCAGCGGCGGCCAGCAGCGGCCCAATCAGCCGGGTCTGTTGCAGCCGACCGGCAAAACCCGCCTGGTCGCTGTCCGGGGGGAGTTCGATGCCCGGCGCCCCGGGCAGGCCCCAGCCGGCGATGGCTCGAAGCGCGGCCTCGGTGGCATCGACCGGCGCGGTCACGTGAGGCCCGCCGGGGCGACGGCCTGCTCGACCGCCTCGATCAGCTGCGCGTCGACCAACGAATCGACTGCGGCCTGCACCTCGGCCACCCGTATCTCGCCCAGCTCGGGCCAGAGCTCACCGATTCGCTCGGTCAGCTCGTCGGCCGAGGCCGCCTCATCGAGCACCAGCCAGACGAAGAGGGCCGACCCCTCGATGCCCACCGTGTCCCGCCCCGACGCACCGACCCACGCCCGGCCGTGCAGGGCACGAAACACCATGCCGTGAACACGCTGGTAGCGAAGAGGGGGGGCTGACACTCAACGGATCATATTCACTTGGGGATCATGTTGAACTCGTCGGGGTTCGGTCCGTTCCGCTGGTCCCGGTCGAGGCCCGTGATCCGGGCCATCTCGTCGTCGGTCAAGTCGACGTCGAAGATGTCGAAGTTCTCCGCCACCCGGCTGGGCGTCACCGACTTGGGGAAGATGATGTCGCCCCGCTGGATGTGCCAGCGCAGCGTCACCTGGGCGGCGGTCTTGTGGTGGGCCTTCCCGATCTCGATCAGCGTGTCGTCGTCGAGCACCTTGCCCTGGGCGATCGGCGACCAGGCCTCGGTGGCGATGCCGCGCTCGGCGTTGGCGGCGCGCACGTCGTCCTGGACGAAGTACGGATGCACCTCGATCTGGTTGACCGACGGCGCCGTGTCGGTCTCGTCCGCCAGCCGCCTCAGGTGAGCGGGCTGGAAGTTGGACACGCCGATCGAGCGGCAGCGGCCGGTCGCCTTGATCTCCTCCATCGCCCGCCACGTCTCGACAAAGTCGCCGACGTCGGGCATCGGCCAATGGATGAGGAACAGATCGAGCGCGTCGACGCCGAGGTCGTTGATCGTGGTTTCGAACGACGCCAGCGCGTCGTCGCGGCCGTGGTGGGAGTTGTTGAGCTTGCTGGTGACGAACACCTCGGAGCTGTCCCCGCCGAAGTGCCGCAGCGCCTCCCCCACCTGGGCCTCGTTGCCGTACATCTGAGCGGTATCGATGTGGCGATACCCGGCGCGCAGCGCCGTCAGCGTGACGTCGACGGTGTCGGCCGGGTCGATCTGGAACACCCCGAAGCCCAGCTGAGGAATCTGCACCCCGTCGTTGAGGGTGATGTTGGGGACCGTGCTCATCAGAGGGGTTTCCTTTGCGGGTCGGGGGCCAGCGTCTGTACCCGACGCAGTGACCTCCCAAACGGTGCCGGCGCAGCGCACGGAGCGAGATCGCCGACCGGGTCACCTCCCACCGTTGGCCGGTTCAGGTCGCCGACCTACCCAGCTTCCAGTAGCCCCGAACCGTTGCCTGGGATCGGGTGAGCCCACGCCCGTCGAACAGGTGGGTGCGGATGCGCTGCATCGCCGCCGCCTCGCCGGCCACCCACACCACCGCCGGCATCGCGCCAAGGCTCTCGATCGCCTCGACCATCGCCGTCCCTGGAGCCGCCCCCTCCGGAAGGTCGAGCCAGCGGAGCGTCGTCGCCGGACCGGCGTGCAGTTCCAATCGGACGGCGGGGTCGCTGACCTCGATCAGCACCGTGACGGGCAGGGTTGGGGGCATCGCCTCGAGGAGCTGATCGATGGCGGGGATAGCGGTCTCGTCCCCGGCGAGCAGGTACGAAGAAACGCCGGTCTGAATCTCGTAGCCCCGGCCGGGCCCCGAGACCGCCACCTCGTCCCCGGGCGTGGCCGATGCCGCCCAGCCGGAGGCCGCGCCCTCGCCGTGGGCGACGACGTCGATGGTCAGCTCGCCCGCCTCGGGATCGTGGCGGCGAGGCGTAAACGTGCGGATCGGGGCCCGCGACCCGTCCGACAGCTCGAACTGGTTGCCCGTCCACGTGGGCAGCTCCAACCGGCCGTCAGCCTGCGGCAACAGCAGACGCACCGACGCCGCCGGCTCGTCGATCGCCAGCCCATCGAGCTCGGGCCCGGCGAGGACGACGCGCGTCATGCGAGGGGTCAGCGGCGCGATCCGATCGACGGCGACCAGCCGGAACTGCGGCGGCTCCCGACGCAGTGGCGCTTTCGGGTCGGATTGGCGGGCACTCACGGCGCAACTCTGTCAGAGACGGCGACCTGGAACGCAGCACCCGGCCGGTATGATCTGCAACAACGGGCCAACGAAGTCTTGGGAAGGAAGGAGGGCACCACCTTGATGGAGCTGCTTCCCCCGGTTGGATGGGCAGACGTCGCTACCAAGCGCGATATCGATGCGCTCGACCTCAATTTCCGCCGGATCGACGACCAGTTCAAGCGCGTTGACGAACGGTTCAAGCACATCGATGAGCAGTTCAAGCGCGTCGACGGACGATTTGACCGGCTTGAGTCACAGATCGATGAGCGAATCGACGCTCGATTCGACGCGTTCAACGCCAGCGTGCAGACCGACCTTCGCAGGATGCAGGCGGTGCTGTTGGGCACGATGACAACGCTCGCCGTCGCGATCACCGGCATCATCTCCATCGCTACCTGAACTCGAGCACCTGAAACACGGCGACGAGGAGGCCCTGACCCCTCACCCGCGGAAGTTGGGCGACCGCTTCTCGCGGTGGGACGCCAACCCCTCTCGCGCGTCGGGACCGCCAAACCCGTAGAACTCGGCGTACAACGATGCATCGAAAGCGGGGCCGGCCGACCGGTAATGGTGGTTGAGCGTGTGCTTGGTGAACGCGATCGCCTCGGCGGACCCGGCGGCGAGGTCGACGGCGATGCTCATCGCCTCGTCTTGCACGGCGTCGTCGTCGACGCACAGCGACACCAGCCCGATGCGTTCGGCCTCCTCGCCGCTGAGCGGACGGTTGGTCAGCAGGTAGTACTTGGCCTTCGCCATGCCGCACAGCAGCGGCCAAGCAACCGCCGCATGGTCGCCGGCCGCCACGCCGAGCCGGGTGTGCCCATCGATGATCTTGGCGGACCGGCCCACCACCGACACGTCGGCGAGCAACGCCGCCACCAGCCCCGCACCAACCGCGGGGCCATGGATGGCCGACACGACCGGCTTGGAGCAGTCGATGATGCCCCACACCAGGTCTCGGGCCTCGGTCAGCACCCGGCTGCGCACCTCCCGGTCCGACATGATCGAGTCGAGCAACTCGAAGCTGCCGCCCGCCGAGAACCCCTTGCCCGCGCCGCGGATCAGCGCCACCCGCGTGTCGGGATCACGGTCGATCACCCGCCACACGTCGGCCAGGCTGCGGTGGGCGTCGGCGTCCACGGCGTTGAGGCCGGGCGCATCCAACGTGAGCCGCAGCACCCCGTCGGAAGGTCGGTCCACGCCGAAGCCGCTGAAGTTGCCGTAACGATCGTCGTCGGTGGTCACAGTCCGAGTCTCGCGCCGGGGCCGGCCTCGCCGTCACAGGCCGGGCGTATCATTCAAGGCGTTGCGGCGACCCTGCGAGGCACCGCCCGGTCGCAGGCTCCGGAGGCCTTGCCCAACGTCCGACGACCATGGGGGCAGACCGATGTCCATCACCAACGAGGATCGCTACAATCTGCAGCAACGATCCAACGAACTGCTGGGCAAGAAGGAGGGCGCAACCTTGATGGAACTGCTCCCACCGGTCGGCTGGGCGGACGTCGCCACCAAGACGGACCTCGAAGCTCAGACAGCCCTGCTTCGGTCTGAGTTTCGGGCCGACCTCGAGTCAAGCCTTCGTCAGCTCGAGAGCAAAATGTTCACCGCATTCCTCACCGTCATCGGCGTGTTGGCCACCATGGCGGGGCTCCTCGTAGCCGTGCTGCTGCGCTCATAGCCCTCGAACGGGCGCGTGGCGGGGCCACGGACGGGCCTGTTCGAGGATGCGGGCCAGGCGCAACGGCACCGCGTCCCGGTGGCGCCCGGCGATGATCTGGAGGCCCACCGGCAAGCCGTCGGCGGTCAGGCCAGCCGGCACCGAGATGGCCGGGTTCCAACACAGGTTGGCCGGCATCGTGTAGGGCGTCGCCATGCCCATGGCCACCTCCCGCCCGTCGATCACGGTCGGCGGCGGTCCCTTGTCGGCGAACGCCGGCACCGCCGTCGTCGGGCACAGCACCACGTCCACCTCGTCGAACAGGGCTGCCATGTGGGCCTGGAGTTGCTCGCGCAGCCGAAGGATCTCGGCGTAGCGCGCCATCCCCAGCTTCTCGGTCGCCTCGAGGCCGCGTCGCACGAAGGGCGTCAGCTCGTCGGCCAGCTGGGGCCACATGCCCGGCTCCAGGCTGAGCCACAGGTCGGCGGCCCCGGCCTGGAACCACAGGCGGACCGGATCGCCCAGATCGACCTCGCCGTCATCGAGGATCAACCCGGCGTGCTCGGCCAGCTCCTCGGTCACCGCCTGGCACAGGGCCGCCACCTCGGGATCGGTCACCCCGAACCCCAGGTCGGGCGACCAGCGGGCACGCAACCCGCCGGTGGCCAGCGAGTCGATCAGCTCGGCGTAGCGGAGCTCGGTGGCGGGGAGCGAGAGGCGGTCGCGGTCGTCGGGCCCGGCCACCGCGTCCAGGTGGCGCGCCGACTCGGCGACCGTGGTGGTGAGCAACCCCACCACGGCGGTCTGCGAGCCGCTGGGCCCCTCGAGCGGGATGCGCCCGTGGCTGGGTTTCATCCCGACCAGCCCGCTGAACGAGGCGGGAATGCGGGTGGACCCGCCGCCGTCCGATGCGGTCGACACCGGCACCAACCCGGCCGCCACCGCAGCGGCCGAACCGCCGCTCGACCCACCCGGCGTGCGGCCCTCGCCCCACGGGCTGGTCGTCACCCCGAAGGCCAAGGTGCGGGTGAAGCTGAGCGTCCCGAACTCCGGCGCCGCCGTCTTGCCCACCGGCACCCCACCGGCGGCGCGCAGGCGGGCGACGTGGATCGAGTCCTCGGCCACCGGCCCACGGTCGGCGTACACGACCGAGCCATGCGTGGTGGGCATGCCGGCGCAGTTCTCCAAGTCCTTCACGCCGAACGGCACGCCGGCGAACGGCCCGGGGTCCTCCCCGTTGGCCACCAGATCGTCGACGCGATCGGCGGCCCGCGTGGCCGCATCGGCATCGACGTGAACGAAGGCGTTGAGCGCGCTGTTACCTGCGTCGATGCGGGCCAGGCAGTCCTCGACCACCTCGCGGGCGGACCGCTCGCCCGACCGGACGGTATCGGCGATCTCGATGGCCGTTGGCCGTGTTTCCCCCATGAGCGCTCCCCCGTCGATCGTGCGCCACAGCCTGCCAGACCGCGACGGCCGTTCCCACCGCTCAGAGGTAACGGTCCCCCGGTTGGCGGGTTCGCATCACCTCGGCCGGCGAGCCCCACGCCACCACGCGGTCGGGCAGGCTGCGGGTGAGCACGGCGCCCGCTCCCAACACCGAGTCGTCCCCGATCGTCAGGCCATGACGAACGATCGCCCCCATCGCCACCGCGGCCGCCCGGCCGATGCTCACCGTGCCGCCGGTGAGCGCACCCGGGCCCAGGCTGGACCCGGCGGCCATCGTGGCGTCGTGGTCCAGATTGGCCTGAGCTCCGAGCAGGGCGTGGACGTCGATGGCCGCCTGTGGACCGATCGACGCCCCCGCCAGCACGACCGCACCATCGCCGATCCGGGCCGACGCTGCCACCGACGCCGTCGGGTGAACGACCGCGACAAACGCCAGGCCAGGAACCGTGCGGGCGAGCCGCTCGGCGACGACCAGCCGGGTGTGGTTGTCGCCGACACCGATGACCACGCCGTCGATCCGGCCCTCGCTCCACCAGGGGGCGACCGCATCGGTGCCACCGACGACAGGAACGCCCAGCACGGTGCTGGTCGATGCACCACCCGCCGACCCGGCTGCGCCGTCATCGACGACGGCGACCACCTCGAGGGTCGAACCCGCCTGGGCCGCATCGACGACGCAGGATGCGTGGCCCGAACCCCCGACGATCATCACCCGACGCACCCACCAACCGTAGAACACGTCGTGAGGGTGAGGCCCCACGTCCAAAAATGTCCCACGCCATCCGTACGCTGATCTCCCAGCCCAGCGATGCGGCCCAATCGCCCGCTCACGAGTCCGACCAGGAGGACCGATGAGCATCACCAATGAGGACCGCTACGATCTACAGGCGAAAGCCAACCACGTTGTGGGACGGAAGGAGGGCACCACGCTGATGGAACTGCTCCCTCCAGTGGGCTGGGCCGACGTCGCCACGAAACGTGACCTCGACCAGCTTGAAGCACGCCTGATCGCCCAGTTCGAACGACGCTTCGTCGGCATCGACCATCGATTTGTGGGCATCGACCAGCGATTTGTGGGCATCGACCAACGGTTCGAACGCGTCGACCAACAATTTGAACGCGTCGACGATCGATTCGATCGGGTCGACCAACAATTTGAACGCGTCAACGACCGATTCGATCGGGTCGACCAGACGCTGACGACGGCGCTGGCGGAACAGACAGCGGCCTTCCAGACCGAGCTGCGCAAGATGTACGGCGTACTGTTGAGTGCCATGGTGGCGTTGGCCACGCTGGTCGCGGCGATCGTGGCCCTCAGCAGCTGACAGCACCGTCCGAGCGAACGAGCGGCGTCTGCGTCCACAATGGGGACATGAACCGCAGCGACCTCCTCGACCAATTCGATCTCACCGGCCGCACCGCCATCGTCACCGGCGGCAGCCGGGGCATCGGCCGGGCGATCGCAGGCGGATTTGCCGCGCTCGGCGCCAACGTGGTGATCGCCAGCCGCAAGGGCGACGCCTGCAGCGCCGCCGCCGAGGAGATCAACGCCGCAGGGGGCTCGGCGGTCGGCGTGGCCGCTCACCTGGGCCACCTCGAGGACGGCCCGGTCGTCGTCGAGGCCGCCGTCGAGGCGTTTGGCGGCATCGACATCGTCGTCAACAACGCCGCCAACGCACTGGCCCAACCGCTGGGTGACATCACGCCCGAGGCATGGGAGAAGTCGTTCTCGACCAACCTGCGGGGCCCGGTGTTCCTCGTCCAGGAGGCGCTCCCCCACCTGCGGGCATCCGCCCACCCGGCGATCATCAACATGGTCACCGCCGGCATCTACACCGGAGGCGGCTGGATGTCGATGTACCTGGCCGCCAAGTCGGCGATGGCGTTCTTCACCCGCTCGATGGCGATGGAGCTCGCCGGCGACAACATCCGCGTCAACGCCATCGCCCCGGGCACGGTGGCCACCGACATGGTGCGCAACAACCCCGACGAGGTGCAGCAGGCGATGGTGGACGCCCAGCTGATCAAACGCATGGCCGATCCCGACGAGATGGTGCCGGCGGCGGCGTTTCTGGCCTCGGACGCCTCGTCGTTCATGACCGGCCAGGTGATGGTGCTCGACGGCGGCATGACCAACCACTGACCGCCAGGGCACCCAGATCCCCGATCAGCGACGTCGCCACGCCGAGCCGGGCCGAACCCTCCATCGGGACGGCGGGCTGGGTCACACTGGTGGCCATGAACAGCGAGAGCTCCACGTCGGTCGACGCCAGCCGTCCCGCATTCGGCTACCAGGCGGCGCTCGACACCGTCCGCGACTGGGCCGAGCGGCTGGCGGTCGCCGCCGAATCGGCGCCGCTCGACACCCCGGTGCCCAGCTGTCCCGGGTGGGACCTGGGCAAGCTGGTGCGCCACACCGGCCGGGTGCACCGGTACGTCGCAGCCCTGGTCGCCCAGCGGGCGCCCGAGGTTCCAGCCCGGGACCTCGTCGACTTCGGGTGCCCCGCCGACGACGGCGAGCCGTCGGCGTGGATCGCCTGGTACCGCAGCGGGGCCGAACAGCTCCTGGCCGTGTTCGACGACACCACACCCGACACGCCGATGTGGTCCTGGGGAGACGATCAACACGCCACCTTCTGGGCCCGCCGGATGGCCCACGAGACCGTGATCCACGCGGTCGACGCCCACCTGGCGGTCGGGACGGAAACGGCCATCGACCCCACGGTCGCCGTCGACGGCCTGGACGAACTGCTCGAGATCCGGCGCACCTCCCCGACCTTTACCCAACTCGAGGAGCCGTTCGCCGGCGCCGGCACCGTGCACCTGCACGCCACCGACGACTCGCTGGCCCCGGGCCACGGCGAATGGATGATCACCTTCGGGCCCCACGGGTACGACTCGAGCCACGGCCACGGCAAGGGCGACGTGGCGGTCAAGGCGTCCGCAGCCACGCTGGAACTGCTTACCCTGGGACGCGCAAGCGCCGAGACCGCAGAGCACCACGGCGCTCAGATCTTTGGCGACCGGGACGTCCTCGACCGGTGGCTGGCGGGGATGACGTTCACGTGATCGCCACCCGGAACGCCCCGCGGTGAACACGAGCGGGGACGTCGAACAGCCACCGGGGACCAGGCCCGGCCCGCAACCGGGGCGTTCGAGCATCGAGCCCCTTCCCACCGTCGGATCGCCGGCGCTGGCCCGCCGCCGACGGATGCGACACCGCCTCGTGGCGCTCGGCGCCTGGGTGGTGCTCATCGTCGCCGCCCAGGTGGCGATCCAGCGAAGCGGCAAGGGAACGGTCGAGGCGCTCTCCGACGCGGTCGAGGTGGCCCGCGGCGCCTGGTGGGCGCTGCCCGCCTACCTCGCCGCCTACGCCGCCCGCTCGCTGGTGATGTTCCCCGCCGTGCTGCTCACCGTGGCCGCCGGGGTGCTCTTCGGCGCCTGGCTGGGCATGCCGATCGCCCTGCTGGGTGCGGTGATCTCGGCCGCCATCAGCTACGAGATCGCACGCACGATCGGTCCCACCGAGGCCACCCTCAACCGTCCCACCGTGAGCCCCTGGACCCGCCGGATCCAACACGCCGGGTTCGTCACCGTCCTGTCGATGCGCCTGGTGATGTTGCCCTTCGATCCGGTCAACCTGCTGGCCGGAGGGCTGCGCATCCCCCGCCGTGCGTTTCTGGCGGGAACGGCGCTGGGCCTCATCCCCGGGTTGACGGCGTTCGTGCTCGCCGGGGCGTCGGTCGGCCGTGTCGACGCCGGCCTGGGCGACCTCAGCGTGCCCCTGTTGGTCGCCGCCGTCACGATGTACGCCTTCAGCGTGGCGCTGGCCATCGTGCTCGCACGCCGCCAGGCACCTCCGGCGAAAGGCCGGGCGGCCGAAGCCGGGCGGTAGTCTCCACCCCGATGATGCCCAGTGACGAACGCCGTTCATCGGCGAGCGAACCGATCAGGTTCAACCGGCCCTCGCTGATGGGCCGAGAGCTGGCGCTGGTGGCCGAAGCGATGGACGGTGGATGGACCGCAGCGGCCGGCCCCTTCAGCCGACGGGCCGAGGCCGCCCTGTCCGACGCCCACGACGGGGCAACCGTGTTGTTGACCACGTCGTGCACCGCGGCGCTCGAGCTGGCCGCCGCCACGCTCGACCTGGGCCCCGGCGACGTCGTCGCCGTCCCCAGCTTCACGTTTCCCACCACCGCCTCCGCCTTCGCCCGCAACGGTGCGGCCCTGCGCTTCATCGACGTCGATCCTGACACGCTCGGCATGGACCCAGTCCATCTCGCCGACCAGATCGACGAGCGGGTGAAGGCGGTGGTGCCCGTGCACTACGCCGGGCGGGCCGCCTCGATCGAGGCGGTGTGCGACGCGGCGTCGACCGTGGGCGCAACCGTGATCGAGGACAACGCCCACGGCCTGTTCGGCACCCACAACGGTCGCCCCCTGGGCACCACCGGCGCCATGTCGACGCTGAGCTTCCACGAGACCAAAAACTTCATCTGCGGCGAGGGGGGCGCTCTGGTGATCAACCGGCCCGCCGACGTCGACCGGGCAGAGATCCTGTTGCACAAGGGCACCGATCGGCGCCGCTTCGACCGGGGCCAGGTCGACAAGTACACCTGGCAGCTCACCGGGTCGTCGTTCGGGCTCAGCGACGTGCTGGCCGCCTACCTCACCGGCCAGCTCGAAGCCCGCGACGAGATCCTCGGCCGGCGCTCGGCGCTCTGGCACCGCTACCGAGACGCCCTGTCGACGGTGGCCGACCGCCTGGGCATCACCCTGCCCGTCGTGCCCGAAGGCGACACCTCGGCCTGGCACATGTTCCACCTGCTGATCGACGGGGAGCATCGACGCAACCGGGTGCTCGCCCGCCTCCACGCCGACGGCATCGGCGCCACCTTCCACTACCAGCCGCTGCACTCCAGCCCGGCCGGGCGCCGCCTGGCCGACCGCACGGCCCACTGCCCGGTCACCGACCGCGTCGCCGACCAGCTGCTGCGCCTGCCGTTCCACAACCGGCTGGCCCCCGCCCAGGCCGACCGGGTGCTCGACTCGCTCACCCGGGCGCTGGAGGAGGTGTGACCGACGCTGCGGTGGAGCTGCCACGCCAGGCCGTCGAGTTCACGTACTCGGTGGTGATCCCGGTGTTCAACAGCGAGGAGCTGGTCGGCGGCGTCGTCGAGGGGCTGCTCGACACGTTCGCCGGCGCCGGGCTGCAACTCGAGGTGATCTGCGTCAACGACGGATCGGTCGATCGCAGCTGGGACGTGATCGCCGGGCTGGCCGAGGCCCACCCCAACGTGGTGGCGGTGGACCTGCTGCGCAACTACGGCCAGCACAACGCCAACCTGGCCGGGCTGCGCGAGGCGACCGGCGACTACCTGATCACGATGGACGACGACGGCCAGAACCCGCCCGGCGAGACGCTGCGGCTGATCGCCGCCATCGTCGAACGCGACGACGACGTCGTGTTTGGGCGCTTCGACTCGAAGAAGGCCAGCGGGCTCCGCCGCGTCGGCTCGGCGATGATCGGGCAGGTCAACCGGCGGGTGTTCGGCCAACCCGACGACCTGGTGGTCTCCAACTTCCGCATCATGACCGCCGCCGTCGTCGACCGCATCTCCGTCGCCCAGACCTCGTTCCCCTACATCACCGGCCAGGCCCTGCTCGCCTCGCGACGGCGCTCCAACGTCACCGTGGAGCACCGGGCGCGCTCGGTGGGCGGATCCAACTACACGATCGGACGCATCCTCAGCCTGGTGATGCGCATCCTGTTCAGCTATTCGCCGGCTCCGCTCCGACTGGCGTCCATGGCCGGCCTGTTCACGTCGTTTGTCGCCTTCGCGCTGGGCACCGGGGTGATCCTGCACAAGCTGATCTCGGGCACCAACGTGCCCGGTTGGGCGTCGATGATGGTCGCCATGGCGTTCACCAACGGCATGACCGTGCTGATCGTCTCGATGATCGGCGAGTACACGGTGCGGGTGCTCCAGCAGGTGTCGAGCGCCCCGACCTACGCGATCAGCCGAACGCTCGGGCGAACGTGACGACCCGTCCGTCTCCGCCGCACCGCCCGGGCGCGGTCTAGTGGGCGCCGATGCACCCAGGCCCCTGATCATCCCCGGCGGTCAGCGATGCGGCTCCACCTGGTTGGCCAGCTACCTCGACTCCCACCCCCGGGTGAGCCTGGCCCGGCCCCGCCGTCCCGAACCCAAGGTGTTCCTCGACCCAAACGCCGACGCCGGCACCTGGTGGCGCCGATGCTCCCCGGCCGAACCCGACGGCAATGACCGGACCGGCCTACCGGCGCCGCAGTGGGTGCTCGAGAAGTCGACGTCGTACCTGGAACGACCCGAGACGATCGCCAGGATCGAACGGCACCTGAGCGACGTTCGGGTGGTCGTCGTGCTGCGCGACCCGGTGGAGCGGGCGATCTCCAACTGGCGGTTCTCGGTGGCCAACGGCCTGGAGCACCGCGACGTCGCGGTCGCCCTCGATCCCGAGCGGGCCGTCGACGCCACCGATGACGCCACCGATGACGCCACCGATGACGCCGGCACGGTGCGGCCCCGCAGGTATCTCCAGCGCGGGCGCTTCGCCGAGCTGCTCCAACCATGGATGGTGGCCTTCGGCCACCGCCTGCACGTCGTCGTGCTCGAGGAACTGCTCGCCGACGCCGACGAGGGGACGCGGCTGTGCCGGGCACTGGGCCTGTCGCCCGAGGCGTCCGCCCCGGCCGGGTCGGTCAACGCCTCCCTGGACGACACCCCGGTCCCCCAGTCGGTCAGGGACGCCCTCGGCGAGTACTACCGGCCGCTCCAGGCCCCGCTGGAGGAGCTGCTCGGTCGGAGCCTGCCGTGGGGCCCAACGCCGGCCGGGCCGCCGAGGTGATCGTTCCCAGCAGCAGGACGGCCGTGACCACCAGGTAGCCGGACGCCCCGCGCACGGCCACCTCCGCCGGTATCCCCAGCGCCGCCACCACGCCGACGGCCACCGCACCACCCGCCCAGCCAACCAGCGGCCATCCCCGACCCTGCACGGCGACCAGGACCGCGCCGGCGGTGGCCATCAGCGCCGCTGCGGAGGCGGCGCCGATCAGGCCCCCGAGCGCAGGTGTGGTCTGGGACGAGTCGCCAAACAGCACCGGCAACAGCGGCGGCGCCAGCACGGCCCCGAGCGCTGCGCCCAGCGCGGTCACCGGGAGCGCCGACCACCCCAGGATGCGGTTCACCCGGGCGCCGCGGCCGTCCAAGTCCGCCTCGGCCAACCAGTGGGTGAGCCGAAACAGCATGGCGCCGCCGACGAGCAGCGGGATGCGCCCGATGGCGATCAGGTTGAACAGCCCGACGACGTCGGCCCGATCGGACCGGGCCGACGTGGCCAACACCGGCACCGCCTGGGCGACCTGGACGGCGAGGGCGACAGCGGCCACCCCGGCGGAGAAGGCGACGTCGCCGCCGCTTCCCGGCCTCGACCCGACCGGGCTCGAATCCAGCCCGGCGCGCCCGCCGACGGCGAGGGTGAGCACGGTCGGCAGGTATCCGGCGAGGATGGCCACCGTCAGCGCCACCGCCGGGGCCCCGGCGCCGATCAACACGAGCGCGACGATCAGCCGGGCCGCTCCCTCCAGCGCCAGGTTGGTCCCCACCTGGGAGTATCGGCCCGCCGCCGAGGCGCGGCCGCGCCACCAGCCGAGCAGGGTGGCCGCCGGAACCAGTGCCCCGCACACCAGCGGCGGCACCACCGAGCCCACCGAGAACAGCTGGGTTCGCACCGAGTACCCGATGACGGCGACGACGACCCCGATGGCCGCGGCGGGGGCGAGCAACCGACCCAGACCGGTGCCTCGGCCCGTGCCGACGGCGCGGCGCAGCACCGCGTGGTGGACCGGCACGGTGACCGCTGCCGCAGTGACCGCCCAGACGCTCCACACCGAGGAGACCGGGGCAAACCCGGCGCCGTAGGCCCGGTTGCCGACCAGCAGGAAGCCATAGGCGAGCAGCCCGTTGAGGACCGCACCGGCGCCCAGCGACGCCCCGTCGCCCAGCGGCGAGGCGCTGCGCACCCGGCGGCTCACCCCGGCCCTGCCAGCGCCGGTGGCGTCGCCGTCGGCGTCGCCGCCCACCGCCGTGGGACCAACCGGCCCTGGTAGCTTCGCCGCCCATGGGAGCGTTGGGGTTTCGGCCCGATCAGGGCCGAACCGAGCGCCTGGCCATGATCGCGATGGTGGCGGTGACCGCCCTGATCGTGGCCGCCTTGGTGATCACCAACGCCACGGCCGGTGACGATGTCAGCATCGCTCCGGACACATGGTTCGCCCCGGACGCACAGGACCAGGGTGCCGCACCGGTCGAGGCGATCGAGTCGCCCCAGGCGGTGATCGCCAGGCTCGACCCGCCGGGCGAGCCGGCGCTGGTCGACCGCTTCGACCGGGACCGCATCGACGGGGGTGACCTCGAGTGGACGACGCTCGCCGGCGACTGGACCCTCGGCGACGACGGCGCCGATCGGGTGGCCACCGCCGCGCCCGGGTCGGAGACCGCTGCGGTGGCGGTGATGGTGCCACCGCCGTCGTTGGGGGCTCGTTGGGACCTGTTCGCCCGGGTCGCCAGCCCGGCCGACAACATGGGCATCACCTGGGCGGTGGCCGACGCCGACAACTACTGGGAGGTGCGGCTGGCGACGAGCAACGCCGCCATCGTCGTCAACCGGGTGACCGACGGGCAGCCCCAACAACTGGGGTTGTACGGTCCGGCCGGGGTGAACCCCGGCGACGCACTGCACATCCAACGGGTCGGCGACCAGGTGATCGTCGCGGTCGACGACCACATCCTGGGCTCGTGGGCCCATCCCGAGCTAGCCGATCTCCGCCGGGCCGGAGTCTTCGCCGGCTCGGGCGGTCAGGGCGGTTTCGGAAGCGTCCTCGTCACCGGCGACGGCTGACCGGCCACCACCGGTCCTCGACGCGTCACGGCCGGCCAACAGCTCCTCACAGGCCCACACCCCCACCAGGATGAGCGCCACGCGCAGCTGCACGGCCGCACCCAGACCGTGACGGCTCTGGGCCACGATGTCCCCGTAGAAGCTCACCGCGCCGTGAAGGGGCGCTGTGGCCAGCAGGAACCAACCGATCTGCCAACGACCGTCACGCCATCCGTCGGGACGGCGGGCCAGCGCCACCGTGGCCGCCACGATCGTGATGCCCACCCAACCGACCAGCCAGCAGTGGGGCCGCAGCCACACCAGGCCACCGACGCGTATCCCTGCGGGCAGGACGAGCGGACCGGCGCCCGGCAGGCCGAGCACGGCGAGGGACAGATCCTTCTGGTGGGCCTCGACGATGTCGATGTCGCTGAAGGACTGGGACAACGCCCGACCGGACTGTACGACCAGCTCCGAAGGGTGCGACAACAGCCAGGCCGCATAGGCGCCGGACGCCTCGGTGGCCATCCACGCCCGAAAATCCTTCAGCCGTGGGTCGACCGCCAGACGATCCGACGCCGAATAGGCCATGCCGCCCAGGTCGAGCACCGCCTCGCTGGTCGGCATACCCCGCTCGGCCAGAAACTCACGGGCATCCGGGTCGGGAATGCCCACGTCGAGCACCCACTTGGTGATCGTCTGGCTGCTCTGGTTGGTTCGTGAACCCAACCAGGACGAACCGACGATCACCAGCAGCGCCACCGCGCCCACCGCCAGCGCCTGACGGCGGCGGCTGAAGAGCCACCACAGCGCGGCGACCCCGACGAGCGCCGCCAACACGACGACGTTGGACTTTCTCAGCTCCACCCACATGATCACCAGCGGCACCGACCACCACAGCAGGTTGACGTCGCCGGTGCGACGCCAGCGCAGCGCCAGCGCCACCAGGCCCACCAAGGCGCTGAACGACAGCGATTCCGTCATCACCAACTGGTGCTGCCCCGCCACCTCCGGTGCCAGGCTGATGCCGAGGATCCAGCCAAAGGCCACCAGCTTCAGGCCCGGCCGCTGCGTTGAGGCCGCCGCCTCCCGCGCCAGCCACAGCCAGGCCGCAGCCGCCAACGCCGCCTGGCCGACGTGCAACCACACGCCCTCACCCAGGATGCGGATGGCCAGCGGGTATCCAAACGGGTACGTGCCGGCCCACAGGTCGAGGGACCACGGCGCACTCGCCCCGGTGCGCAGAAAGACCAGCGAATCCGAGAAGTACGGCAACCGACCGGCCGGCAGATAGGTGGTCGCGCGGGCGACGTTGATCGCCGCCAACAACACGTAGGCCAGACCGGCCACCCGCACGATGGCCGCCACCTGCGGATCGGTCGGCATCCGCCGGCCGATCCGACCGCGCAGCAGGCGCCAGGCCGGCGTCGGGCGATCCTCGGCGTCGGGTCCCGCGCTCGTCATCGCACCCGACCCAACCGTGCCCGAACATCGCCCAGCCCATCGGCGGGCGTGAGCGTTGACGAGCTCACCGAGCCCAAAGCGAGCGCCCCGATGCGCTCGGACCCCACCCACACCGCGAGCACGTCGTCGACCTGCACCAGCGAAATGGCCACCTCACCCGTCGGCGCACGACTTGGATACCGCTCGATCGTGGCCAGGCGCCCAGCGGCGTCGAACGTCGACAGGGAGTAGTCGCCCGTGGCCGCATTCCGTGCCATGCGGCCCTCCGCTTCGGATCCGGTGAGCACGATCATCAGCTGGGAGGGAACCTCGGGCAGCGTCACCGTCGCCGCGTCGCCCGGCTGGGACAGCCCGGCCCCAAACTCGATGCGGAGCGAATCGCCGACCGGCTCGACCGGAACCGCCGAGGTGACCAGCTTGGGCAGGCGCACCGCCGACGGGTTGGGCAGCTCGGCCAGCGACGGCTTCCACTCCCGTTCGGGATCCCGAGCAGCGTCGACGCGGGCCAGCACGGCGACGGCGAGGAAGCACGCCAAGGTCACCACACCGAGGATCTTTCCGGGCGCCCAGGGCCACCTCACGAGGCCAGCTCCAGCTCGATGCGGGCAAAACGAACCCCTGCCCGGTCGGAGCCGATCGAAAAGGCAGTGGTCGTCGGCGCCTCGAGGTGATCGACCGATGCCACCCGACGCCGATCCCCGAGGTTGGCCCCGGTCAACTCGACCGAAACCGAACGCGACGTTCGGGTCAGCAGCACCGCGGGACCGGCCCCAGAGGTTGCCGAAAGGGCCCCGCTGGCGATCACCGACTCGCGGCCGTCGACCGCATGAACAAATTCGTATCCCTCAGCGGTGAGGCGAAACATCCAGGCTTCGCCCTCGTCCCACTGCAGGTCGACCCGGCCGCCCTCGGCATCCTCCTCCCAGATGACAGCGAGGCGGTAGCTGGGAGGCAGCTCCCGTTGTGAAACAAGTTGGGCCGGTGCCTCATCGGCCACCAGGGCGGTGCCGCTTAGCGACCAGCTGCCCTGCTCGGTCGCCCATTGGAAGGCGCCGCCCGGATTGAGCACCCCGGGGGCGCGAAAGCTGTCGGCGATCAGCCTGGGGCCTCCGTCGATCACCCCGGGTGTCGTGGCCACACCGGTGGAGCTCGTCACGACGATGACGCCGAGCGCCAACAGCGCAACCGCGCCGAGCGCCAACGCCGGCAGCGCCCGCCGATCGACAACGCTTCCGCGCTTGGAGGGCGCGCCACGGCGCCCCCACCGACCTACCCGCATGCGCCCAGCTCGCTCACGACGACGTCAACTCGCTCACTGGATGTTCAGCACGGTCACTGGGCGTTCAGCTCGGCCACTGGTGGATGAACTCGATCACTGACAGTTCAACCCGGTCACGGAGTGTTCAGTTCGGTCACGGGGTGTTCAGTTCGGTCACGTTGTCGAGCAGCACCTTGCGGCGGGTGACCTCGTCGAGGTGGGCCACGTCGGCCAGGTAGTCCAGCGGCCGGGGCAGCGCCTCGATGTGGGGCCAGTCCGAACCGAAGATCACCCGGTCGGCCCCCATCAGCTCAATCACATCGTCGACGTCGTCCTCCCAGAACGGGTTGATCCAGATGTGGCGACGGAACGTCTCCACCGGGTCCTCGGCCCACCACCCCTCCATCTTCCTGGCGGTGATCCGAAGCTTGTCGAACAGACCTCCGAGAAACTTCGAGCCATTCTCGACCGAGGCGATGCGCAGGTTGGGATGACGCACAAAAAGGTGGTCGCACACCAACGACGACAGAAAGTCCTCGATCGGACGCTCGAGCTGCAGCATGCGGATCGGCTGAGGCACGCCGGCGAAGTCGGTCGTAAACCCGTCGTTGGCGTAGCCGTGCGAGCTGTACCCGGCGTCACCGGCGTGGACCACACAGGTGACACCCGCCTCGGCCACCCGCGCCCAGAAGCGATCGTTGGATGGATGCCCGGGTGCCACCTGGCCCGATGCCGTCGTCGGCGCGGCCGCCCGCATCACGATGCTGCGCGCCCCCTGGGCCAGCGCCCAATCCAGCTCCTCGCACGCCCAGTCGACATCGGCGAGGGTGAGGTAAGGCGCGGCGTAGATCCGGTTCTCGCGGGCGAAACCCCAGTCCTCCACCAGCCACCGGTTGAAGGCCCGAAACATGATCGTGACCGCCTCGGGGTCGTGCTTCAGCGCCTCCTCGTAGAGCATGCCCAGCGTGGGGAACATCCACACCGC
>CXWK01099283.1_pt1 | contig 27963 bp, 28 predicted proteins | sample 590851 | NCBI WGS metagenome assembly CXWK01 (sample SAMEA3498364, study PRJEB10139) | wastewater metagenome | biome: wastewater treatment plant; material: activated sludge | place: Denmark | collected 2014-08-01
GCAGTGGCTAAACCGTCATGGATGCCGGTTTAGCCACGCTGGGCCATTGTAGGAGCGAGCATGCTCGCGATGGTCGTCAACGATGACGCTGGGCACCTGACACCCCTCGGTGCTCTCAGGTTCATCGCGAGCAGGCTCGCTCCTACAGGCTCTTCCAAGTGACTCGCCGTAAGGGCGAAACCATAGGGGGCCGTTACCGCGGGAATGGATATCTACGCCGTCAAGCTTTTCAAGCCCATCGCATGTCCTTGAACCCGCTCATTTTTTTTAATCCACTCGAACGGTTGTAACTTCGTCCCAGATAGGTACAATGGCGCGGCTCGCCGTCAGGTGAGCGTCGTTATGGTGACCCCATCGGTCCCCCCGCAACGATCAGCCGTGAACCCGGTCAGGCCTGGAAGGGAGCAGCCGCAGCGGTGACATTGTGTGCCGGGGTGTGGCTGGTGGGGTTACCACCTTAACGAACCGCGAGACCCTCTCTCGCGTAATCAATCAAACCAGTTTCCTGTACCGCCATGGCGCCTGCCCATCGCGGCTTTTTGTCGTCTGCGATTTGGTGGCGACATAAAAAAGGAGCTCGACCTGTCGGACGCGACACGTCGATCATCGTTCTTGCTGGCTCTAAGGCTTGGACAAGGCCTGGTCAACCGCTGCAATCAGCTTTCCCAGATCCTTTGGGGGGGCTTTATGTATGACATCGAACAGGTACGCCCGTTGTTCGTCCTCATCGCCAGGGTCGGCGAAAAAGGCTTTCAGCTTCACCCCCAGCACATTGGCAAACATGAACAGTGCGTCCACGGCGCGGGTATAGGTACCGGTTTCGAAGCGGCTGATGGTTTTGGGGTCAAAACCGGTTCTTTCGCCAAGTTCAGCCTGAGTAAGCCCCGCGACCTTGCGGTACCGCCGGATGGCTGGACCCAAACTTGAAATGTGCATCGCTTTAATTCCCATTTAGAATCAAGAACTTAACGATTGATGTAGTAATAGGCAACTGCATTAACCATCACCTTGCTTTGCAAAATGTGATGCATTTCGTAGAATTGCCGTCCAAAAGCGACATTGAGTGAGCTTGTTTCAGATTATGGAATAATATGAAACAAGCCACTATTGCGTAGTTACGCAAGGCGGCGAAAGCGACTTGCAGTCTTGCAGAATATTACCAGCATCGGTGTTGCTGCCTTGAACGGGTTCCACCGCCGGCGACAACGAGCCTGACTCATGGATGAGAAATACCGCAGGGCGGTGGATGCCGCCGCGATTTTTTCCGAGACCGACCTGGGCGGCCGGATCACCCACGTCAATGAACAGTTTTGCGCAGTGTCCGGGTACAGCCGTGAAGAGTTGCTTGGGCAAAACCATCGCATGCTCAATTCCGGCATGCACGCCACTGACTTCTTCGTCGACATGTGGCGCACCATCTCCCGGGGTCATATCTGGAAGGGTGAGATCTGCAATCGTGCCAAGGATGGCAGCCTGTATTGGGTCGAAAGCACCATGGTGCCGGTGATCGAGACTGCCACCGGGCGGGTAGAGCGGTATCTGTCGATTCGCTTTGACATCAGCGAAAAACGCCAGCTCCTGCATTCCCTGCAATGGCGGGTCGGTCATGACGTGCTGACCGGGCTGCCCAATCGTGCATTTCTCTCGGATCTGCTCGATCAGGCGTTGGAGTTCTCCCGGCAGGAGAGCATTCCGCTGGCAGTGTGCATGCTCGATCTCGACGGCTTCAAGGCGATCAATGACGGCTACGGGCATGCCACCGGCGATCTGTTGCTGGTGGAGGTGGCCAAGCGCCTGCGCAACGTCGTGCGTGGCGAGGATGTGGTCGCGCGGCTGGCCGGCGACGAGTTCGTCCTGGTGTTGCGCTACGTCCATGACCTGCCGAAATTGCGGGCCGCGCTGAACCGGGTACTGGGGGCGATATCGGCACCGTACTCACTGCACGGCAAGGACATCAATGTGTTTGCCAGTATTGGCGTCACGCTCTTTCCTCACGACAACGAAGATGCCGGGACCTTGCTGCGTCATGCCGATCAGGCCATGTACGTGGCCAAGCAGAGCGGTCGCAAGCGCTTTCACTTGTTCGACGTGAGCCGCGACCGCGAGGTCAAGGCCACTCACGAGACGGTCGAACGGGTGCGTCAGGCGCTGGATGCCGGAGAGCTGCGCCTGCAGTTCCAGCCCAAGGTCAACATGCGCCGTGGCCAAGTCGTTGGCTTTGCGGCGGTGCTGCGCTGGGAGCACCCGCAAATCGGCTTGATGCCTGCCCGGGATTTTTTGCCTCAGGTGGAGGAGACGGACCTGATCATCGATATCGGTGAGTGGGTGCTGGACCGGGTGTTGGCGCAGCTGGATCAATGGCGCCAGGCCGGGCATGACTGGCCGGTGAGCATCAATATCGCGGCGCGGCATTTTCAGCGGGCGGATTTCGTCGAGCGCCTCAAAAACCTGTTGGCGCGGCACGAGCGAGTCGCTCCGCAGCGGCTTGACCTGGAAATCGTCGAGTCGGTCGCGGTCGAGAACATCCAGCATGTCAGTGCCTGTCTGCAGGCTTGCCAGGCGCTGGGGGTGCAGTTTTCCCTGGGGGATTTCGGCACCGGCTACTCATCCCTGAGTTACCTCAAGCGCCTGCGCACCCAGGCCATCAAGATCGACAAGTCCTTTGTGCGCGGCATTCTTCATGATGGCGATGACTTGGCATTGACCACGGCCGTGATCGGCCTTGCCCGGGCATTTGGCCGCCAGGTGATCGCCGAGGGGCTGGAAAGTATCGAGCACGGTGAGTTGCTGTTGCGCCTGGGGTGCGAGGTGGCCCAGGGCAATTTCATTGCGCAGCCGATGCCTGCTGACGATGTGCCCGGCTGGGTCGCGGGTTTTGTCGTGCCGGCGCAATGGCGGGCGGCAGATGCCACCGCACAAGGTCATGGCCTGGGTTCAGTCTTGCCTCCGACATAAAGGGCAATGATGTCATCGATCTCGCCGGACATCTTCATGCGCAGCAGGGTGCGTAGAATGCGCTGCACCGGCACCTTGGGGTCGTTGCGCACGTAGCAGCCGACGCGTTGCTCCTGCAGGAGCGCCACGCTGTGCAGTTGCTGCTGCGGCAACAGACGCTGGTTGAACCAGTCAAGGGTCCATTGGTTGCTGACCGCATAGCGGTTGCGCCCGGCATGCAGCTTCTCCAGCACCTGTTCCTGATTGCGGGCATCGTCGCGATACAGCCGGTTGGCGTCGAACAGGGGTTGCAGGGTTGGGTAGCTGTAGCCCAGGACCGTCCCGATCGATTGATGGGGCAAGTGTGTCGGCGTGACGGAGGTGATCGCATCGGGACGGCTGACCAGCAGGTCGGGTTGAGTCCAGAGCGGAATGCTCCAGATATAGTCGCCGGACTGGTTTGGCGTCCAGGACTGCGCGGCGTAGCAGCGTATGTCGACCTCGCCCGTTTCCATGGCGTTTTGCACCCGGCCGCGGGGCAATACGTGGAACTGCGCCGGCACGCCGACCTGGGTCGCGAGGCTGAGCATCACGTCATACAGGATGCCCTGGGTCGGCCGGCCACGTTCAAGTTGCACCATCGGCATCGCCCAACTGTCAGGCACCACGAAGCGCAACGGCGCATCAGCGGCCGCCCCGTCCAGGCTTAACAACAGCAGTGCCCCCCAGGCTAACCGCATAAACGCTCCGCTAACTTTTGACGCAAAAAGCCCGCAAAATGCAGCTTAGCCAGATTAGACGAGCGCACCGGATGCAATTTGTGCCTTGCTCCGCTAGCATTAGCCGCTTCTGCTTCCTTCGCTGCGACGGTTTTCGATGAGTTATCAGGTTCTTGCACGTAAATGGCGTCCGCGCTCGTTCCGCGAAATGGTCGGCCAGACCCATGTGCTCAAGGCTCTGATCAATGCCTTGGACAGCCAGCGGCTGCACCACGCCTACCTGTTTACCGGTACGCGAGGGGTCGGCAAGACCACTATCGCGCGGATCATAGCCAAATGCCTGAACTGTGAAACGGGTATCACTTCAACGCCCTGTGGCGAGTGTTCGGTATGCCGCGAGATCGATGAAGGCCGCTTCGTCGACCTGATCGAGATCGACGCCGCCAGCCGCACCAAGGTCGAAGACACCCGCGAGTTGCTCGACAACGTGCAGTACGCCCCCAGCCGCGGGCGTTTCAAGGTCTACCTGATCGACGAAGTGCACATGCTCTCCAGCCATTCTTTTAATGCGCTGTTGAAAACCCTCGAAGAGCCGCCACCCTACGTCAAGTTCATCCTGGCCACCACTGATCCGCAGAAACTTCCTGCAACGATTCTTTCGCGTTGCCTGCAGTTCTCCTTGAAGAACATGACCCCGGAACGGGTCGTCGAGCATTTGAGCCACGTGCTGAGTGTCGAGAACGTGCCGTTCGAAGACGACGCGCTGTGGTTGCTCGGTCGCGCCGCCGACGGTTCGATGCGCGATGCCATGAGCCTCACCGACCAGGCGATTGCCTTCGGTGAAGGCAAGGTCATGGCCGCGGACGTTCGGGCGATGCTCGGTACCCTTGATCACGGCCAGGTGTATGACGTCCTGCATGCGCTGATCGAGGGCGACGCCAAGGCCCTGCTCGAAGCGGTCCGCCACCTGGCTGAACAAGGCCCGGACTGGAATGGCGTGCTCTCGGAAATCCTCAATGTGCTGCACCGGGTTGCCATTGCCCAGGCCTTGCCGGAAGGCGTCGACAACGGTCATGGCGACCGAGACCGGGTGCTGGCCCTGGCCCATGCGTTGCCGGCCGAAGACGTGCAGTTCTATTACCAGATGGGCCTGATCGGCCGCCGCGACCTGCCGCTGGCGCCGGATCCCCGCGGCGGCTTTGAAATGGTGCTGTTGCGCATGCTGGCATTCCGGCCCGCCGACACCACGGACGCGCCGAGGCAACCGCTAAAGCCAGTGGGGATCAGCCAGGCCACGGTTGATTCCGCCAAATCAGTGGCTGCCACGCCGGTCGTAGCAAAGGTCGTCGCTGCACCGGTTGCACCTGTCGCGGCGGTGGCTCCGGCACCCGCGCCGGTTGTCGCTGAACCTGTACCTGTACCTGTACCTGTACCTGAGCCGGTGGTCGAGGCGGTCGTGGTCGAGGAAGTGGTCGACCTGCCATGGAACGACCCGGTCGAGCCAGAAGCCGTTCAACAGCCAGCCGTCGAGCCGGTGCTGGAAACCGCCAGCGAGCAGCCCGAGTTGCCGCCCATGCCGTTGCCGACCCCGGACAGCGTGGTGCCGGACGCGCCGGAGTGGGCCGCCGCGCCCATTCCGGAACCGACGGTGGCGCAAGTCGATGCCGCTACCCCGGGCATGGACCTGGATGACGAGCCGCCGCTTGACGAAGACTATATCGAGCCAGACATGGACTCGGCCTACAGCTACCTCGACGAACTGGCCAGCGAACACACCGCCGAGCCTGCCGCGGAGCCCGAGCCTGAGCCCGCCGCAGCGCCGGCCACGGGCCTGGCCCTGCAATGGCTGGAGCTGTTCCCGAACCTGCCGATTTCCGGCATGACTGGCAGCATCGCCGCCAACTGCACGCTGGTCGCGGTCGATGGCGACAATTGGTTGTTGCACCTGGACCCGGCCCACAGCGCCTTGTTCAACGCCACTCAACAACGTCGTCTCAACGAAGCGTTGAACCAGTACCACGGGCGGACCCTGACCCTGACCATGGAGCTGATCAAGCCCGAACAGGAAACCCCGGCCCAGGCGGCGTCCCGTCGGCGTGCCGACCGCCAGCGCGAGGCCGAGGAGTCGATCCACGGTGATCCGTTCATCCAGCAAATGATGCAGCAGTTCGGTGCGGTGATCCGTAACGATACTATTGAACCTGTCGAGGCCCTGGCCAGTCAGGGCTAATAACTGAAGGCGCTCGCCCGTACGGGTTGGGCGTCGTTTAATCCAAGTACTTTTGAGGTGATTCCCATGATGAAAGGTGGCATGGCCGGCCTGATGAAGCAGGCGCAGCAGATGCAGGAAAAAATGGCCAAGATGCAGGAAGAGCTGGCCAACGCCGAAGTCACCGGTAAAGCCGGTGGCGACATGGTCACCGTGGTGATGACCGGTCGTCACGACGTCAAGCGCGTGACCATCGACCCAAGCCTGGTCGAAGGCCTGAGCGAAGATGACAAGGAAATGCTCGAAGCGGTGTTCGCCGCGGCCGTCAACGACGCCGTGCGCAAGATCGAAGCCAACAGCCAGGACAAAATGGGCAGCATGACCGCTGGCATGCAACTGCCACCGGGCATGAAACTGCCATTCTGATTCGCCTTTGCGCGTTGGATGAGCTACAAAAAATGCCAGGCATCGCGCCTGGCATTTTTGTTTCCGCCCCACAATGATCGTTCCCACGCGCCGCAAAGGAATGCCTAAAGGGACGCTCCGCGTTCCAGCTTCAGAAAGGGACGCGGAGCGTCCCGGGCTGCATTCCTTTGGTGCGCGTGGGAACGATCAGGGCGGGACAGAAACATCGAACGCCAAACCCTCACAACGGTCTGCTCCCTATACCCCCGAATTCATCGATCACAGGAGACGCTGACATGTCCGACCCCATGACCCTCAACCAACGTATCGTCCTGGCCTCGCGCCCTGTCGGCGCGCCGACGCCGGAGAACTTCCGGATGGAGCGGGTCGCGCTACCCGACCTGGCCGAGGGCCAGGTGCTGCTCAAGACCCTCTATCTGTCGCTGGACCCCTACATGCGCGGGCGCATGAGTGACGCGCTGTCTTATGCCGCGCCGGTGGAAATCGGCGAAGTGATGACCGGTGGAGCTGTCAGCCGGGTTGAGCGCTCTCTGCATCCCAAGTTCCACGAAGGCGACCTGGTGGTCGGCGCCACGGGATGGCAAAGCCACAGCATCAATGACGGTCGCAGCATCATTCCAGTGCCCTCGGGCCTGCCCAGCCCCTCCATGGCCCTGGGTGTGCTGGGCATGCCGGGCATGACCGCCTACATGGGCTTGATGGACATCGGCCAGCCCAAGGAAGGCGAGACCCTGGTGGTCGCGGCGGCCTCTGGCGCCGTCGGTTCGGTGGTGGGCCAGGTGGCGAAGATCAAGGGCCTGCGCGTGGTCGGCGTGGCGGGCGGGGCGGAAAAATGTCGTTATGTCATCGAGGAATTGGGCTTTGATGCCTGCATCGACCACAAGAGCCCGGATTTCGTCGACGAGCTTGCCCAGGCGTGCCCCAAAGGTATCGACATCTACTATGAGAATGTCGGTGGCAAGGTGTTCGACGCCGTGTTGCCGTTGCTCAACCCCAAGGCGCGGATTCCGCTCTGTGGCCTGATTGCTTCCTACAACGCGAGCGAAGCACCGAGCGGCCCGGATCGCCTGCCGCTATTGCAGCGCACGCTGTTGACCAAGCGTGTGCGAATCCAGGGCTTTATCGTGTTCGACGACTACGGTGACCGTCAGCCGGAGTTCATCAGCGCGATGGCGCCGTGGGTACGTGATGGCAAGGTGAAGTTTCGCGAAGACGTAGTCGATGGCCTGGAGCAGGCGCCCGAGGCGTTCATCGGGCTGCTGGAGGGGCGCAACTTTGGCAAGCTGGTGGTGCGGGTCGCGCCCAACGAGTAAATGATGCTGTGAATTGACGCTCAACAGAGGCGCGGGTATAAACCGCGTCTCGTTGTTTTCGTCGGACTTTTCCCCATGAGCTTCAGCCCTTTGATTCGCCAACTGATCGACGCCCTGCGAGTTTTGCCAGGTGTGGGTCAGAAAACCGCCCAGCGCATGGCGCTGCAGTTGCTCGAGCGTGATCGCAGTGGCGGCTCGCGCCTGGCACTGGCCCTGAACCAGGCCATGGATGGGGTCGGTCACTGCCGTCAGTGCCGCACACTGACCGAAGACGACCTTTGCCCACAATGCGCCGATACCCGCCGTGACGACACCTTGCTGTGCGTTGTGGAAGGGCCGATGGATGTCTATGCCGTGGAGCAGACCGGTTACCGTGGCCGCTACTTCGTGCTCAAGGGGCATCTTTCGCCGCTGGACGGGCTGGGGCCGGAGGCCATCGGCATCCCGCAATTGATGGCGCGGATCGAAGAGGCGGGCACCTTTACAGAAGTCATCCTCGCCACCAACCCGACCGTGGAAGGCGAGGCGACTGCGCACTACATCGCCCAATTGCTCAGCAGCAAAGGCCTGATCGCTTCGCGCATCGCCCATGGCGTGCCGCTGGGCGGCGAGCTGGAGTTGGTGGATGGCGGGACGCTGGCGCATTCGTTTGCGGGGCGTAAGCCGATTTCTCTCTAACGTTGTGCGTGGTCTGGGCTGACGCCATCGCGGGCAAGCCCGCTCACACAGGATCGGCGTCGTACACAAAATCGTTTGCACACCAGAGATCACTGTGGGACTGGGCTTGCCCGCGATGCAGGCGCCTCGGTGTTCCGGATTGACAAAATCCTGTTGAAAACCAAGCAAGCGCTCGGTTAACTTCGCTGAACCCTTCAGTGGAGCTCGCCCATGCCTGCCTTTGAGGAATACTTCGACCCCAGCCACCAAATGGTCCGCGACAGCGTCAGGCGTTTCGTCCAGCGCGAGATTCTTCCAGACATTGACCAATGGGAAGAAGCCGAAAGCTTTCCCCGCGAGCTCTACCTCAAGGCCGGTGCGGCGGGGATTCTCGGCATTGGCTACCCGCAAAGCCTGGGCGGCAGTCACGAAGGGGATGTATTCGCCAAGATCGCCGCCAGCGAAGAGCTGATGCGCTGTGGCTCGGGTGGCCTGGTGGCGGGGCTGGGCTCCCTGGACATCGGCCTGCCGCCGATCGTCAAGTGGGCCAGGCCTTGCGTGCGTGATCGGGTGGTGCCGCAGGTGTTGTCCGGCGAGAAAATCAGCGCCCTGGCTGTCACCGAGCCCGGCGGCGGTTCCGACGTCGCCAACCTGCAAACCCGCGCGGTGCGTGAGGGCGACTTCTACCGGGTCAACGGCAGTAAAACCTTCATCACCAGCGGCGTACGGGCGGACTACTACACCGTCGCGGTGCGCACCGGTGAGCCGGGTTTCGCCGGCGTCAGCCTGTTGTTGATCGAGAAGGGCACTCCGGGTTTCACCGTGGGTCGGCAATTGAAGAAAATGGGCTGGTGGGCGTCGGACACGGCCGAATTGTTCTTCGACGATTGCCCAGTGCCTGTGGGCAATCTGATCGGCGGCGAAAACATGGGTTTCGCCTGCATCATGGGCAATTTCCAGAACGAACGCCTGGCGCTGGCCTTGATGGCCAACATGACCGCGCAGCTTGCCCTGGAGGAGAGCCTTGAGTGGGCGCGTGAGCGTGAAGCCTTTGGCAAGCCGATCGGCAAGTTCCAGGTGATCAAGCATCGCCTGGCGGAGATGGCCACGGCCCTCGAAGTCTCACGGGAGTTCACCTACCGGCAGGCGGCGAAAATGGCGGCGGGCAAGAGCGTGATCAAGGAAATTTCCATGGCCAAGAACTTTGCCACGGACACGGCGGACCGGATTACCCACGATGCCGTGCAGATACTCGGTGGCCTGGGTTACATGCGCGAGAGTCTGGTGGAGCGGTTGTACCGGGATAACCGGATTCTGTCGATTGGCGGCGGGACGCGGGAAGTGATGAACGAGATCATCAGTAAGCAGATGGGGCTTTGAGTTTTGCTGTGCCGCATCCGACGCCTTCGCGAGCAAGCCCGCTCCCACATTGGTTTTGTGCACGCCGCAGATNNCTTGCTCGCGAAGAGGCCCTGGCGGGCGATAATTATTTATCGGAAAGGGCAAACTGCGTCAGGCAAAACGTCGGAATCCCCATGTCTTCCAAACGCTGCGACCCACCCAACTCCGGCAAGTCGATAATCGCCGCCGCTTCATGCACCCGGGCGCCCATGCGGCGAATCAGGTTTGCCGCCGCAATCAGGGTACCGCCGGTAGCGATCAGGTCATCGAACATCACCACCGAATCGCCTTCGCACAGGCTGTCGGCGTGCACTTCAAGAAACGCTTCGCCGTACTCGGTCGCATAGCCTTCTGCCAGGACGTCGGCCGGTAACTTGCCTTGCTTGCGAAACAGCACCAGCGGCTTGTTCAACTGATAGGCCAGCACTGAGCCGATCAGGAAACCCCGGGCATCCATGGCGCCAATGTGGGTGAAGTCCGCCTCGACATAACGGTGGGCGAAGCTGTCCATCACCAGGCGCAGGGCCGTGGGCGACTGGAAGAGCGGGGTGATGTCGCGAAAGATCACACCGGGCTTCGGAAAGTCGATCACGGGGCGGATGAGGGATTTGATGTCGAAGGAGTCGAAGACCATCGAAGGAGTCCTGGCAGGCTGCAAACGACACAGTATAACGGCGGCTGAACCGTTTCGCTCAGCCGCGACCCACCGAATCAGCCTTCGAGGGAGCCACCGGCCAGGGCGCACAGCTGGATTGGGTCGAGGATGCGGATCTCCTTGCCCTCGGCGGCGATCAGTTCGTTCTGCTGGAAGCGCGTGAACACCCGCGACACGGTTTCCACCGCCAGGCCCAGGTAATTGCCGATTTCGTTGCGCGACATGCTCAAGCGGAACTGATTGGCCGAGAAGCCCCGGGCACGGAAGCGTGCCGACAGATTGACAAGGAAGGTGGCGATGCGCTCGTCGGCGGTCTTTTTCGACAGCAGTAACATCATTTGCTGGTCGTCACGGATCTCGCGGCTCATCACGCGCATCAGCTGGCGGCGCAACTGTGGCAGTTGCAGGGCCAGTTCGTCGAGACGTTCGAAAGGGATTTCACACACCGAGGTGGTTTCCAGCGCTTGCGCCGACACCGGGTGTTTTTCGGTGTCCATGCCCGACAGCCCGACCAGTTCGCTCGGCAAATGGAAGCCAGTGAGCTGTTCTTCGCCGGCATCGCTCAGGTTGAAGGTTTTCAGGGCGCCGGAGCGTACGGCGTAAACCGAGTCGAACTGGTCGCCCTGGCGAAACAGAAACTCACCCTTTTTCAGCGGGCGGCCTCGTTTGACGATTTCGTCCAGCGCATCCATATCTTCCAGATTCAGAGAAAGTGGCAAACACAGCGGGGCCAGGCTGCAATCCTTGCAGTGGGCCTGAGTGTGAGCGCGCAGTTTTACTGGCTCGGACATTTCTTCAATCCTTGTGGGAAAACACACATAAGACGTAAGGGTAACCCACTGCAGGACATTGAAGCCAGCGCACGGCGGATTTGTCGCAGGGTCTAGATCACTCGGGAGAACCGTTGGCGATTGTGTTGTTCCAGGTAGGCGTCAAATACCATGCACACCGAGCGAACCAGCAAGCGACCTGCCGGCAGTACAGTGATGCGTTCGCTGTCCAGCTCAATCAGGCCATCTTTGGCCATGCCCTGCAATTGCGGCCAAAGTTCGCCGAAATAGCCTTGAAAATCTATGTTGAAGGCGCGTTCGATCTGGACGAATTCAAGGCTCAAGTTGCAGATCAACTGCTGGATCACCGCCCGCCGCACGCGGTCATCGGCATTGCACAGCAGGCCGCGGCTGGTGGCCAGCTGCGCCGACGCCAAGGCGTTCTGATACTGGTTGAGGTCGCTGTTGTTCTGGCAGTACAGGTCGCCGATCTGGCTGATTGCCGACACGCCGAGGCCGATCAAGTCGCAATGCCCGTGGGTGGTGTAGCCCTGGAAGTTGCGCTGCAGGGTCGATTCCTCCTGGGCGATCGCCAGCTCGTCATCGGGCAGCGCGAAGTGGTCCATGCCGATGTAGCGGTAGCCAGCGGTGGTCAGCTGTTCGATGGTGCGCTGCAGCATCTCCAGTTTTTGTGCTGGCGTCGGTAACTCGTTGCTGTTGATCCGCCGTTGCGGCATGAAGCGTTCCGGCAGGTGCGCATAGTTGAACACCGAGAGCCGGTCCGGTTGCAGGTTGATGACTTCGTCGACGGTGCGGGCGAAGTTTTCCGGGGTCTGCTTGGGCAGCCCGTAGATCAGGTCGATGTTGATCGAACGAAACTGCAGTGTCCGGGCGGCGTCGATGACTGCGCGGGTTTCCTCCAGGCTCTGCAGGCGATTGACCGCGCGCTGTACGGCCGGGTCAAGGTCTTGCAGGCCGATGCTGACCCGATTGAAACCCAGTTCGCGCAGCAGGCCCATGGTCGACCAGTCGGCTTCGCGAGGGTCGATTTCGATGCCGTAGTCACCGCTATCGTCATCGAGCAGATTGAAATGCTTGCGCAGGTGCGCCATCAGCTGGCGCAGTTCGTCATGGCTGAGAAAAGTCGGCGTGCCGCCGCCAAAATGCAGTTGCTCGACTTTCTGTGCGGGGTCGAGGTGGCAGGCGATCAGCTGGATTTCCTGTTCCAGGCGCTGCAGGTAAGGCAGCGCCCGGCCGCGATCCTTGGTGATCACCTTGTTGCAGGCGCAGTAATAGCAAATGTTCGCGCAAAACGGCACGTGCACATACAGCGACAACGGGCGCACGGCCTTGCGGCTGTCGCGCAGGGCATGCAGCAGGTCGAACGGGCTGATCTGGCTGTGGAATTGCACGGCGGTCGGGTAGGAGGTATAGCGAGGTCCCGCCAGGTCATAACGGCGGATCAGATCGGTGTCCCAACGAATGGCGTCGAGCATCATGCGGGCAATTCCCCGGATAGGCTGGCAGTGTTGGCGAGTCTAGGGGGTGGGGCGTTTGGGGATCTTGATTTGCGTCAAAGGGGATCAAGATCAAAAGATCGCAGCCTGCGGCAGCTCCTACAGGGGAATTGCGTAACACCTGTAGGAGCTGCCGCAGGCTGCGATCTTTTGCTTTTAATGCCCCATGAGCCAATGTTGATGCGGCCCCGGCAAGGTCCAGATGCCGAACAACATCACCAGCAACCCGCCTGCCATGCGCACGCTGCGTTTGCGCAACAACGCCGTCACCCGGTCGGCCGCCAGCCCCGTGGCGAGCAGCACCGGCCAGGTGCCCAGTCCGAACGCCAGCATCAGCAACGCACTGTCCAGCGCATTGCCCTGGCTAGCCGACCACAGCAGGGTGCTGTAGACCAGTCCGCAAGGCAGCCAGCCCCAAAGCCCGCCCAGCAGCAACGCCCGGGGCAGGCTCGACACAGGCAGCAATCGGTTGGCGACCGGCTGGATATGCCGCCACAGGCCGCGACCGAGGCTTTCGATGCGGGTCAGCCCGCTCCACCAGCCGGCCAGGTACAGGCCCATGGCGATCAGCAGCAAGCCCGCGAGCACGCGCATGAACATCGCCGCCGGGCTGTTGGCCACCGCCCAGCCGGCCAGGCCGATCAGCAGGCCGGCGGTGGCATAGCTGAGGATGCGCCCCAGGTTGTAGGCCAGCAGCAGGCGAAAGCGGCGACTGCGTTGTTCCTTCGGGATGGCCAGGGTCAATGCGCCCATCAAGCCGCCGCACATGCCCAGGCAATGACCGCCACCGAGCAGACCGAGGATGACCGCCGACACCAGCAGCGGCGCCAAATCAAGCATGGGGCGGCGCCTTGTCGTCGGGTTTGGGCGGGTGGCCGCTGGCCTCGTCGACCGCCGCGGTGTGGTTCGGGTCCTGGTCGTCGAACAGGATGCTGTGGGCCGGGCCGTCGAGGTCGTCGTACTGACCGCTGTCGACGGCCCAGAAGAAGATGAAGACAGCGATGGCCACGATCAACAGCGCGGCCGGAATCATCACGTAGAGAGCTGGCATCTGGACTCCATGCCCGTGCGGCTCAGGCCGGCAGCGGGCGGGTTTCTGGCGTGGTGCGGGCAACCGGCGCGCTCGGCAGGCGAGTCAGGCGCAGGGCGTTGAGCACCACGGTCAACGAACTGAGCGACATGCCGACGGCGGCCCACACCGGTGTGATCCAGCCAAGGGCGGCGAACGGCAACATGAGTCCATTGTACAGCGCGGCCCACAGCAAATTCTCGATGATCACCCGACGGGTGCGGCGCGCCAGGTTGAATGCTTGCACCAGGGCATCGAGGCGGTTGGACAGGAGTACCGCGTCGGCGCTGGTTTTCGCCAGGTCAGTGGCCGAGCCCATGGCCACGCTGATGTCGGCGGCGGCCAGTACCGGCACATCGTTGACCCCGTCACCGAGCATCAACACCTTGCGACCTTCCTTGTGCAGTTGTTGCAGGACTTGCAGCTTGTCGTCCGGACGCAAGCCGCCACGGGCTTCATCGATGCCCAGTTCGGCCGCGACACTGGCGACCATCGGCGAGCTGTCGCCCGACAGCAACAGGGTGCGCCAGCCACGGGCCTTGCAGGCCGCCAGCAGATCGGGGGCATCGGCGCGCAAACGGTCGTCGAGAACCAGCCACGCCAGCGGGCCCTGGCTATCGCCTAGCAGGAGCCATTGCCCGGCTTCCTCCGGTATGGAGGGCACCGTGGCGCCGCTGAGTGCGCAGACAAAACCGGGGTGGCCGATGCGCAGGCGTTGCTCGCCCACCCGTCCTTCGAGGCCCAGCCCCGGCGTGCTGTGAACCTCTTCGGCGGCCACCGGCGCGCGACCAAAAGCGCGGGCAATCGGGTGTTCGGAGCGGTTCTCCAGTGCGGCGGCGAGACTCAGGCATTGATCGCTGGCAAGCGCGCCGAGGGGGCGGATCGAACGCAGCGCCAGGCGCCCTTCGGTGAGGGTGCCGGTCTTGTCGAAGATCACCGTGTCGATCTGGTTCAGGCCCTCGAGCACGTGACCGCGGGTCAGCAACAAACCCAGCTTGTGCAAGGTGCCGGTGGCGGCGGTCAACGCGGTCGGCGTGGCCAGGGACAGGGCGCACGGGCAGGTCGCGACCAGCATCGCCAGCACGATCCAGAAGGCGCGAGACGGGTCCAGCTCCCACCACAACAGTCCGATACAGGCGCAGGCGATCAGTGTCAGCAACAGGAACCATTGCGCGGCACGGTCGGCGATTTCCGCCAGCCGCGGTTTTTCCGCCTGGGCGCGATCGAGCAGGCGCACGATGGCCGAGAGGCGGGTGTCATGACCGAGGGCCAGGACTTCGACGGTCAACGGGCCTTCCACATTCAGGGTGCCGGCGGTGACGGCATCGCCCGGGGTGCGTGGCTGCGGCAGGTATTCGCCGGTCAGCAGCGATTCGTCGATGCTCGACTGGCCGTCGAGGATCTTGCCGTCGGCCGGGAGGATCGCCCCCGGATGCACCAGCACTTGATCGCCTACACGCAGTTCACTGAGCAGGATGCGCTCGCTCTGGCCGTCGGCGCTCAGGCGCAGGCAGGAGGCAGGGAGCAGATTGACCAGCTGCGCGGTTGCGGCGGCGGTGCGTTCCCGGGCTCGCCGTTCCAGGTAGCGCCCGGCCAGCAGAAACAGGGCGAACATGCCCACGGCGTCGAAATACAGCTCGCCGACCCCGGTGATCGAGGTCCAGATCCCGGCGATGTAGGCACTGCCAATGGCCAGCGACACCGATACGTCCATGGTCAGGTGCCGAGTGCGCAGGTCGCGCATGGCGCCCTTGAAGAACGGCGCACAGCTGTAGAACACGATCGGTGTGGTGAGGAACAGCGCGACCCAGCGCAGGATGGCGTGCAGCTCGGGGCTGAGGTCGATGTTGAATTCCGGCCACGTAGCCATGGTCGCCATCATCGCCTGGAACCACAACAGCCCGGCCACGCCAAGCTGGCGCAGGGCCAGGCGATTTTCGCTGGCCAGTTGTTCGCTGGCGCGATCGGCTTGATAAGGGTGGGCGGCGTAACCGATGTGGCGCAATTCGGCGAGCACTCGGCTCAGCGGCAATTGCCCATCGGCCCAGCGCACGTGCAAGCGATGGTTGGACAGGTTCAGGCGCGCTTCGGCAACGGCCGGCAAGGTGCGCAGGTGTTTCTCGATCAGCCAGCCGCAGGCGGCGCAACTGATGCCTTCCATCAGGAGCGTGGTTTCGGCCAAATCGCCTTCGTGGCGAACGAAGGGCTGCTGCACGTCGGCGCGGTCGTATAGCGCCAATTCATCGACCAGTTGCACCGGCAGCGCCTCGGGGTTGGCCGAGGCTTCGCTGCGATGCTGGTAATAGCTTTGCAAGCCACCTGCGACAATGGCCTCGGCCACCGCCTGGCATCCCGGGCAGCAGAATTCCCGCGTCTCCCCGAGCACGACGGCGGTGAAGCGGCTGCCGCTGGGGACGGGCAGGGCGCAGTGGTAGCAGGGGGTTGGGGTGGTGGTCATGAGGTGTTGTCCGATGATCGTTCCCACGCTCCGCGTGGGAATGCCTCCCCGGACGCTCCGCGTCCGCTTCGGCTGGAACGCGGAGCGTCCCTGGCTGCGTCCCCACACAGAGCGTGGGGACGATCAGGTAAGGATTATTTTTTCAGGTCTTCCGCGCCTTGCAACGGTTCATCACCGAGCAGCAATTCCTTGTCATGGTTGACCAGTTCTTCCTCGAACATGCGCCAGATGTGGTCATCCTGGGTGCCGAGCAGTTCGACAAAGCGGCGGCCTTCGATCTTGTCGCTCAGTTGGCCGATATAGCGGCCCTGCTCGGTGTCGCTGCGGGTGAGGGGGATCTTGCGATCCTTCTCCGGTTGCGTCGGCGAGATCAGGTTCAGCTCAAGCGTGGCAGGCTGGCTATTGCCGCTCAGGCGCAGGTCGACTTCACCGGTCACGTCATCCAGATGAATGCTGGCGCGCATCAGCAGGGTCTGCGCCAGCAGTTCACGGTCCAGGGAGCGGTTGATGCCCTTGCCGGCCTCGTAGTAATTGTCGTTGACCAGGTTGTCCGGGTTCTTCACCGCGATGGTCACCATGGACAAGGTCAGGGTCACCGAGCAGGCCAGGATCCCGATGATGATCCACGGCCAAAGGTGCTTGTACCAGGGGCTTGCGGCAGTTGCTGCGGGCATGATCACTTCTCTCAACGATTTTGTGGGCCGATGAATCGGCTCTTGGCTTCAACGTGGATACTGGCGTCATCGGCGTCCTTGAGGATGAATTTCACCTCGTTGGTGCTCGATGGCAATTGTTCCGGTGCCACCGACAGTTCGACCGGCTGGCTGACGATGTCGCCGGCCGCAACCTTGATCTCGCGCCGGCCCTGCAGCTTGAGGTCCGGCAGGCCGGCGGCCTCGAGCAAGTAAGTGTGGTCGCGCTGGTCCTTGTTCATTACCTTCAGGCTGTAGACGTTCTCGATCCGGCCTTCGGCGTTCTCACGGTACAGCACACGGTCCTTGCTGACGTCGAAGCCGACCAGCGAGCGCATGAAGAACGCGGTCACCAGCACCCCGATCATCGCCATCAGCACCACGGCATAGCCGATCAGGCGCGGGCGCAGTTTATGGGTTTTCTGCCCGGACAGGTTGTGCTCGGTGGTGTAGCTGATCAGGCCGCGCGGGTATTCCATCTTGTCCATGATGGCGTCGCAGGCATCGATGCACGCCGCGCAGCCGATGCACTCGATCTGCAGGCCGTCGCGGATGTCGATGCCGGTCGGGCAGACCTGGACACACATGGTGCAATCGATGCAGTCACCCAGGCCCTGGGCCTTGTAGTCGATGCCTTTCTTGCGTGGGCCACGGCTTTCGCCCCGGCGCGGGTCGTAGGAGACGATCAGCGTGTCCTTGTCGAACATCACGCTCTGGAAGCGTGCGTACGGGCACATGTAGATGCACACCTGCTCACGCAGCCAGCCGGCGTTGCCGTAGGTGGCGAGCGTGAAGAAACCGACCCAGAAATACGACCAGCCGTCGGCTTCACCGGTGAAGAACTCGATCACCAGTTCGCGAATCGGCGTGAAGTAGCCGACGAAGGTCATGCCGGTGACGAAACCGATCAACAGCCACAGGCTGTGCTTGCTGAATTTGCGCAGGAACTTGTTGGCGCTCATCGGCGCCTTGTCGAGTTTGATGCGCTGGTTACGATCGCCTTCGGTGATCTTCTCGCACCACATGAAGATCCAGGTCCAGACGCTTTGCGGGCAGGTGTAGCCGCACCAGACCCGGCCGGCGTACACGGTGATGAAGAACAGGCCGAAGGCGGCAATGATCAGCATGCCGGACAGCAGGATGAAATCCTGAGGCCAGAAGGTGGCCCCGAAGATGAAGAACTTGCGCTCAGGCAAATTCCACCACACGGCCTGGTGCCCGCCCCAGTTGAGCCACACCGTGCCGAAATACAACAGGAACAGGAAAGCCCCGCCTGCCATGCGCAAATTGCGAAACAGGCCGGTGAAGGCACGGGTGTAGATTTTCTCCCTGGAGGCATAGAGGTCGACGCTGTTGCCCCCGTTCTTGGCGGGCGGGGTGACATCGTGTACCGGAATCTGATTGCTCATCGTTGCATCCCACGGCAGTGGAAAAATGCCTCGGTCAGTACATGCCGACCGCGGTCAAAAAGAGGTGTTGCAGTGGCGCAATGATACGCCTGTCGCTCTAGCTCAAGGGTGCGACCTTTGGTCGCGTTGGGGAAAAAACCCGAATGGTGTAGCGAATGTAACAAAACATGATGCAGGTCAATTGACTATAGCTCACGGAGGTTGCTGGCCCGCCCGCAGGGTGGGGCAACCCTGAGAGCGCAGCGGCTGTCCGCTGCGCTCGGGGCTTCATGGCCTAGGGCAGGTTACCCTTGCCCAGGCTGTCGAGACCACCGCTGCCTTTTTTCCTGTCGGTAGCGGCAAAGCTGCGCCGACGCGGCGTGGTGGCCTCGGGTTGAGGTTTTTCGGTGGGTTCGTGCTCGGTGATGGCAGACTCGACGTGCGCGACGATTTCCTCTTTCACAGGCTCGGAGGGTACCGGGCTGTTACAGGGATCACGGTGTTCTTGATCAGACATGGGATCATTCCTTGTTCAATGATGAAATCTTCCTTGTCCTGGCAAACCGGCTTCCTGCCGGCGGCCAGGTCACTCGACGTTACCCCCGTGCGGTCTGCAAGCCTATCGAATATTGGTTTCAGTTCATGAACGGGGCGCCCATGACAAAACGGCCCCGCCAATTCTCATTGGCGGGGCCGTTCGTTACTGCATCAGGCGTATGCCTTACTGGGCGTCTGCCACTGGAGCCTTCTCGCCATGCGACAGGCTGTAGACGTAAGCGGCCAGCAGGTGAACCTTGTCGTTACCTTGCAGCTGTTCCTGGGCAGGCATCTGGCCCTGGCGTCCGTAACGGATGGTCTGCTGCAGTTGCGCGAAGCTCGAACCGTAGATGAACGCGCCCGGGTGGGTCAGGTTAGGTGCGCCCATCGCTGGGGTACCTTTACCTTCCGGACCGTGGCAAGCCACGCAGTTGGCCGCGAACAGTTTCTGCCCGGCAACCGGGTCAGCCTTGGCGCCTTCCGGCAGCTTGCGGCCATCGAGGTTGGTCAGGACGAAAGCGGCAACGTCCGCTACGCCTTGCTCGCCGATCACATCAGCCCACGCCGGCATCACCGCGTGGCGACCGCCCATGATGGTGGTCTTGATGGTTTCCGCTTCGCCGCCCCAGCGCCAGTCGGCGTCGGTGAGGTTAGGGAAGCCGTAGGCACCCTTGGCGTCGGAGCCGTGGCAGACCGAGCAGTTGGAGGCAAACAGGCGGCCGCCCATTTTCAGCGCTTGAGGGTCCTTGGCGACTTCTTCGATCGGCATGGACGCGAACTTGGCGAAGATCGGACCGAACTTGGCGTCCGAGCGAGCCATTTCCTTTTCCCACTCGTGAACGCCGGTCCAGCCGGTCTGGCCGTTGGCGAACGCGGTCTGCTTTTCGTTATCGAGGTAGTTGTAGCCTGGCAGCAGGCCTTTCCAGTTGCCCAGGCCCGGGTACAGCACCAGGTAACCCAGGGCGAAGATGATGGTGCCCACGAACAGCATGAACCACCATTTCGGCAGGGGGTTGTCGTACTCCTCGATACCGTCGAAGGAGTGGCCAACCGTCTCTTCGGTAGACTCGGTGCGCTGGCCCTTACGGGTCGACAGCAGCAGCCAGGTCAGGGAAAAGATCGTACCGAGACTGAGGACTGTGACATACAGACTCCAGAATGTAGTCATTCTTTGTTACTCCTAGAAGCTTGCTCGACGTGCTTGATGGCTTCGGGATCATCCGCAAAAGGCAGCAAGGTCGCGTCTTCGAACTCCGACTTGCGCTTGGGACTGAACACCCACAACGCCAGACCGATGAAGGCCACCATCACGACAACGGTGCCCAGGCCACGAATCATCCCGATATCCATTTAGATCACCGTTTGCTTTTGATGATGGTGCCCAGGCCTTGCAGATAGGCCACCAGCGCGTCCATTTCGGTTTTGCCCTTCACGGCATCCTTGGCACCGGCGATGTCTTCGTCGGTGTAAGGGACGCCGAGCGCGCGCAAGACTTCCATTTTCTTGGCGGTGTCCTTGCCGTCGAGCTTGTTTTCCACGAGGAACGGGTAGGCCGGCATTTTCGACTCAGGCACCACGTTGCGCGGGTTGTACAAGTGCGCACGCTGCCAGTCATCGGAGTAACGACCGCCGACACGGGCCAGGTCCGGACCGGTACGCTTGGAACCCCACAGGAACGGGTGGTCCCACACGCTCTCACCGGCGACCGAGTAGTGGCCGTAACGTTCGGTTTCAGCACGGAACGGGCGGATCATCTGCGAGTGGCAGCTGACACAACCGTTGGCGATGTAGACATCCCGGCCTTCCAGTTCAAGGGCAGGGCGGGGCTTCATGCCCTCGACCGGCTTGTTGGTGACATCCTGGAAAAACAGCGGAACGATCTGGGTCAGGCCGCCGACACTGACGGCGATAACCATGAAGAAGGCCAGCAGGCCAATATTCTTCTCGACTGCTTCATGCTTCATCAGTGAGCTCCAACTACAACGATCTGTTCGGCAGCTTTAGCCTCTGCCGGGTGCGAGGCACGTACGGTACGCCATACGTTGTAGGCCATGAACAGCATGCCAGTGGCGAAGAACGCACCGCCCAGGGCGCGAACGATGAAGCCAGGGTGGCTGGCTTGCAGCGCTTCGACGAACGAGTAGGTGAGGGTGCCGTCGTCGTTGATTGCACGCCACATCAGGCCTTGGGTGATGCCGTTGACCCACATCGAAGCGATGTACAGCACGGTACCGATGGTCGCGAGCCAGAAGTGCGTGTTGATCAGGCCGATGCTGTGCATCTGCGCGCGACCGAACAGTTTCGGGATCATGTGGTAGATCGCGCCGATCGAGATCATTGCTACCCAGCCGAGTGCGCCGGCGTGTACGTGGCCGATGGTCCAGTCGGTGTAGTGCGACAGCGAGTTGACGGTCTTGATGGCCATCATCGGGCCTTCGAAGGTCGACATGCCGTAGAACGCCAGGGACACCACCAAAAAGCGCAGGATCGGGTCGGTACGCAGCTTATGCCAGGCGCCCGACAGGGTCATCATGCCGTTGATCATGCCGCCCCAGCTTGGCGCCAGCAGGATGATCGACATGGCCATGCCCAGCGATTGGGCCCAGTCCGGCAGTGCGGTGTAGTGCAGGTGGTGCGGACCGGCCCAGATGTACAGGGTGATCAGCGCCCAGAAGTGCACGATGGACAGGCGATAGGAGTAGATCGGACGCTCGGCCTGTTTCGGCACGAAGTAGTACATCATCCCCAGGAAACCGGTGGTCAGGAAGAAGCCTACGGCGTTGTGGCCGTACCACCACTGGATCATCGCGTCGGTCGCGCCCGAGTAGGCCGAGTAGGACTTGAACAGGCTGACCGGCAGCGACATGTGGTTGACGATGTGCAGCATCGCGGTCACGACGATGAAAGCACCGTAGAACCAGTTGCCCACATAGATGTGCTTGGTCTTGCGCTTGGTGATGGTGCCGAAGAACACCAGGCCGTAGGTAACCCAGACAATGGCCAGCAGAATAGCCAGAGGCCATTCCAGCTCAGCGTATTCCTTGGTGGTGGTGTAACCCAGCGGCAAGGTAACGATGGCGCCGACGATCACCGCTTGCCAACCCCAGAAGGTGAAGGCCGCGAGGCTGTCGGAAATCAGTCGCGTTTGGCAGGTTCGCTGCACGACGTAGTAGGAAGTGGCAAACAGTGCACAACCACCGAAGGCGAAAATCACCAGGTTGGTGTGCAACGGGCGCAGGCGTCCAAAGCTCGTCCACGGCAGGCCGAAGTTCAACTCCGGCCAGACCAGTTGCGAGGCGATGAAGACACCGAGCCCCATGCCAAGGATCCCCCAGACCACCGTCATGATGGCGAACTGGCGGACTACCTTATAGTTATAAGCAGTCGGACTGATTGCTGTGCTCATTCTAAGGTTCCACGGTTTGGGTGTTTTATTAGGATTAAAAATCGGCCGCAAGTATGGAGAAAGCAGGGGGTCATTGCAACGCGCCATGACCTGGGTCAATGCGTTCAAATGCTGATTCTGCGGCCTTTCCATGCGCCGCGTAAGGACAAAAATGGCCTCGGACAAAATGTCGCAGTGAACGGAAAAAGCGAGGGGGTTCAGGTCGCTTGTAACAAGGTGTGTTGAAAAGGCCTGGTCGGCGACCGACGGTATTTGGCTCGACAGCCGGTATCTACCAGCGTTTGCGGCCTGTCAGTCAGTCGACGGGGGCGAACACATCGCGCAAGGATGACCTGGAACCGGCACGGGCCAGTCCGCATCGATCAAGCGTAGACCCGAATGCGGGGATTCGAAAGGAGGACTCAGGAAGGGTGTGACAAAAGGAAGCAGCCTGGAGCGTAAAGCTGCAAGCTTCAAGAGTGATCTCGTCGCTTGCAGCTTCTTGTTTTTACTTTTCGCTTGTTGCTTGAAGCTTGCCGCTCAATTGCTCATTCCCTTTCGAAAGGCTGAACACATAAGCCGCGAGCAGTTGCACTTTATCGTTGCCCAGCAACTCATTCTGCGCCGGCATGTGACCCTGGCGACCGTGGCGGATGGTCTGTTCGAGCTGGGTCAGGCTGGTGCCATAAATGAACCCGGCCGGGTGCGTCAGGTTCGGCGCGCCCATGGCTGCGGTGCCCTGGCCGTTTGCCCCGTGACAGGCGGTACAGGTGGTGCTGAAGGCTTGCTGTCCGGCTTGCAGGTCGGCCTTGTCGTCCGCCGGCAATGGCAGCCCGGCCAGTTCGTGGCGTACATAGGCAGCAACGTTTTTCACCCCTGCTTCGCCGAGGATTTCCCCCCAGGCGGGCATCGCCGCCATGCGCCCACCGAGGATGGTGGCCTTGATGGTGTCGGCGTCGCCGCCCCAGCGCCAGTCACTGTCCGCCAGGTTGGGGAAGCCGAACGCGCCCTTGGCATCCGAGCCGTGGCACACCGAGCAGTTGGAGGCGAACAGGCGCCCACCCATTTTCAGCGCTTGCGGGTCCTTGGCCACTTCTTCCACCGGCATGGCGGCGAATTTGGCGAAGATCGGTCCGAACCGGGCGTCGGCCCTGTCCATTTCCTTTTCCCACTCGTGCACGCCGGTCCAGCCGTTGGCGTAGCCGGGCAGGATGCCTTTCCAGTTACCCAGGCCCGGATAGAGAATCAGGTAGCCGACGGCAAACACCAGGGTGCCGGCGAACAGCATGAACCACCATTGCGGCAACGGGTTGTCGTACTCCTCGATGCCGTCGAAGCTGTGGCCCATGGTCTGGTCGACGCTGCCCTTGGTTTCGCCCTTGCGGGTGCCGATCAGCAGCCAGGTCAGGCCAATCAGGCTGCCGATGGTCAGTACGCAGATCCACGTACTCCAGAAAGTGGTCATGGCCGGGTGCTCCTTGTGGCGGATTCTTCGGGGGGCTGGGCTTGTGGCTCGTCGGCGAACGGCAGCAGTCGCGCTTCGGCGAATTGCGCGCTGCGCTTGGCGTTGAACACCCACAGCGTCAGGCCGACGAAGGCCACGAACACCACGACGGTGCCCAGGCCGCGGATCATTCCAGTACTCATTTCAACGACCATGACTCACCTCTTGCTCTTGATCGCAGTGCCGAGCACTTGCAGGTAGGCGACCAGCGCATCCATCTCCGACTTGCCCTTGAGCGACTCGACGCTGCCTGCGATGTCCTCGTCGGTGTAGGGCACGCCGAGGGTACGCATGGCGCGGAGCTTGGTTTCGGTGTGGCCGCTGTCGACCGCGTTGGCCACCAGCCACGGGTACGCTGGCATCTTCGATTCCGGTACCACGTTGCGCGGGTTGTACAAATGCGCGCGGTGCCAGTCATCGGAGTAGCGCGCGCCGACCCTCGCCAGGTCCGGGCCCGTGCGTTTCGAGCCCCAGAGGAACGGGTGATCCCAAACGCTTTCACCGGCCACCGAGTAGTGCCCGTAGCGTTCGGTCTCGGCGCGAAACGGGCGGATCATCTGTGAGTGGCAACCCACGCAGCCTTCGCGGATATAGATGTCGCGGCCTTCCAGTTGCAGTGCGGTGTAGGGCTTCATGCCTTCCACCGGTTTGTTGGTCACGTCCTGGAAGAACAACGGGACGATCTGGGTCAGGCCGCCAATGCTCACGGCCAACACCATCAGCAGCATCAGCAGGCCGACGTTTTTCTCGATTGTTTCGTGTTTCATGGCGGACTCCTCAGGCCATCTGCGCGGCAGCGACGGCGTCGGCAGGCTGCGAGGCCCGCACGGTGCGCCAGGTGTTGTAGGCCATCAGCAACATGCCACTCAGGAAGATCGCCCCGCCTACCAGCCGCACGACGAAGCCCGGATGGCTGGCCACCAGGGTTTCGACGAAGGAGTAGGTCAGCGTGCCGTCTTCGTTCACCGCGCGCCACATCAGGCCCTGGGCGATGCCGTTGACCCACATCGAGGCGATGTACAGCACGGTGCCGATGGTGGCGAGCCAGAAGTGCGCGTTGATCAGGCCGATGCTGTGCATCTGCTCGCGTCCGAAGACTTTGGGGATCATGTGGTACAGCGCGCCGATGGAAATCATCGCCACCCAGCCGAGCGCGCCGGCGTGCACGTGGCCGATGGTCCAGTCGGTGTAGTGGGAGAGGGCGTTGACCGTCTTGATCGCCATCATCGGCCCTTCGAAGGTCGACATGCCGTAGAACGCCAGCGATACCACGAGGAAGCGCAGGATCGGATCGCTGCGCAACTTATGCCAGGCCCCGGAGAGCGTCATCATGCCGTTGATCATGCCGCCCCAGCTGGGCGCCAGCAGGATCAGCGACATCACCATGCCCAGCGACTGCGCCCAGTCCGGCAAGGCGGTGTAGTGCAAATGGTGGGGGCCGGCCCAGATGTACAGGGTGATCAGCGCCCAGAAGTGCACGATCGACAGGCGATAGGAATACACCGGGCGCTCGGCCTGTTTGGGCACGAAGTAATACATCATCCCGAGGAAACCGGCGGTGAGGAAAAAGCCCACGGCGTTGTGGCCGTACCACCATTGCACCATCGCGTCGGTGGCGCCGGAGTACAGCGAGTAGGACTTGGTGAAGCTGACGGGCAGTTCCATGTTGTTGACGATGTGCAGGATCGCCACGGTGATGATGAACCCGCCGAAGAACCAGTTACCGACATAGATGTGCTTGGTCTTGCGCTGCATCACTGTGCCGAAGAACACCACGGCGTAGGCGACCCAGACGATGGTGATCAGGATGTCGATCGGCCATTCCAGCTCGGCGTATTCCTTGGAACTGGTGTAGCCCAACGGCAGGCTGATGGCCGCCAGGACAATCACCAGCTGCCAGCCCCAGAAGCAGAACGCAGCTATTTTCGGCGCAAATAATTGCGTCTGGCAGGTGCGTTGTACCGAATAGAACGAACTGGCGAACAGGGCGCAGCCACCGAACGCGAAGATCACCGCGTTGGTGTGCAGCGGGCGCAGGCGGCCGAAGCTGGTCCAGGGCAAATTGAAGTTGAGTTCGGGCCAGACCAACTGGGCAGCGAGAAAAACCCCGAGCCCCATGCCGACGATGCCCCACACCACCGTCATAATGGCGAATTGGCGGACCACCTTGTAGTTGTAGGCGGTACTGATAGAAGTGTTCATGGTTCCCCATCCACGGTTCAGCCGCTGGCTGCACAAACGGTGCACCCTGCGCCTGGAGTTATAGGCAGACTAAAAGCGAGGCAAGCATGGACAAACAGCACATGGCCGGTATTGACGGGGATCAATGGGCGCAGTGCGTGCGCGAAAAGGGATGGTTGTGGGATGCGGCTTCGGGCAAGGCCTCGGCAACCCTGATCCTGGCCCACGGCGCTGGAGCGCCAATGGACAGCGACTGGATGAACGACATGACCGCACGCCTTGTGGCACAAGGCGTCAACGTATTGCGCTTTGAGTTTCCGTACATGGCGCAGCGGCGTATCGACGGTAGCAAGCGCCCGCCCAATCCGATGCCAAGGCTGCTGGAGTGCTGGCGCGAGGTGTATGACCAGGTGCGACGCCATGTCACTGGGCCGCTGGCCATTGGCGGCAAGTCCATGGGCGGACGGGTCGCCAGCATGCTTGCCGATGAGTTGGGTGCCGATGCGCTGGTGTGCCTGGGTTATCCATTTTATGCCGTGGGTAAACCGGAAAAACCGCGGGTGGAGCATCTGGCGGCGTTGAAGACACGCACGTTGATCGTGCAGGGCGAGCGGGATGCGTTGGGCAATCGCGAGGCGGTCGAGGGCTACGCGCTGTCACCGAGTATCGAGGTGTTTTGGCTGGTGGCGGGGGATCATGATTTGAAGCCGTTGAAGGCTTCGGGGTTTAGCCATGAGCAGCATCTGGCGTTGGCTGCAAAGCGCGTTGTGGATGTTGTTCGCGCTGTTAGCTGAAGATTGTGAGTTTGAAATGAGTTTTTAGAAAGGCGGGCACAGGGGTGCCACGCCTTCATCACCAGGTCAGGGGATTTTTCGTTCGAAAGAGAACTTGCCTTCGGGCGATTGATGAATGCCCAGGAAGACTGTTTCGAAATAGCCCTCGCTTTGTCGGGTTTTCGGGTCGAGTTTGATATGAACCGTTGCTGACTGCGCACGGGCGACGTCGAGCTGTCCGTTCCCTTTTGAAAAAGCATGATCAAAGGTCAGTCCACCTGTACCGAGAGTGAAGGTGCGGTCTATGATTTCATCGTCTACATAGGGGATGGAGAAGTCATAAAAAAAGATATCGTTGGTGTCATGAGAGCCGGTCCAACCCTCCCATACCCAGTAAAACTGGCCTGGCCTGCCTTCCCATAGGTATGCACCTGTATCACTTGCCTCAATGAATTCGCCTTCAGCGTTGAAGCGCCACTTGAAGATGTCATTGGTTTTTAGAGAGCGCACTTTTTTTAGGGTTTGCAGTCTGCGTTTGTTGTTCATTGTGAATATCCCATTCCTTGAGGTTGATTGATTAAGGCGTTGCCTTCCAAGGCCAATCTAAGCTCAATTGGAATGGTGGGTAACTGTCAAAAGTGACAGTTGCGAAGCCTGTTAGCGCAGCGACGCCATTCGAAAGATCGGCGCAATGCCAGGGACGCTCCGCGTTCCATCCCGCCACACCGCAAGATTCAAGGACGAATCCCATGGGCCGAAGCCGTTTCTCCATCACCGAGCCTGACAAACCCCACTTCCTCACCTGTACCCTCATGGAATGGCTCCCGCTGTTCATCCGCCCCTATATCGTCGACCACCTGCTGGACTGCTGGCGTTACCAGCAAACCCACCACAGCCTGCAGCTGTTTGGTTATGTGGTCCTCGAAAATCACCTGCACTTCGTTGCCCAGGCACCTGACCTGGGCAAGTCCCTGAGCCAGTTCAAATCCTATACCGCGAGACAGATCATCAACGACCTGCAAAGCAAGGGGGCGGATAGAGCCCTGCAGCGACTGCGCTTCAGCAAGCGGGCGCACAAGCAGGATCGGGTGTATCAGTTGTGGCAGGAAGGCTCGCACGCGGAAATGGTTTTCAGTGAGTCGGTGATGCGCCAGAAACTCGATTACATCCACAACAACCCGGTGAAGCGGGGGTATGTGGACTTGCCGGAGCACTGGCGTTACTCGAGTGCGAGGAACTACGCGGGGTTGGACGGGTTGATCGAGATTCAGCGCTGGTATTGACGTGCACCACTACATACTGCGGCGCGACTGGGACGCGGAGCGTCCCGGGCTGCATTCCCACGCAGAGCGTCACTAGTGTCCGGTAAAAACCG
>CXWK01000240.1_pt7:0-2500 | contig 27903 bp, 24 predicted proteins | sample 590851 | NCBI WGS metagenome assembly CXWK01 (sample SAMEA3498364, study PRJEB10139) | wastewater metagenome | biome: wastewater treatment plant; material: activated sludge | place: Denmark | collected 2014-08-01
ACACCGCGGGTGCGCAGCTGGGCGATTGCTTCAGGAGCTCCAGGGCAGACGTCGTCGCCGTTCCACACCACACCGTCCAGATCGCAGACAACAAACTGGGGAGCTCTCAACCTGTCTCCCGACCCCTCGGGGTTACGAAGCATGTCTTCAGCACTCGCCGGCGGTCAACCCAGGTCGGAAAGGCGTTCCCGAGCGTCATAGTTGTCCCGGTCGAACTGCGTCACCTTCTTGAACCACCGACGGGCTTGGGGCAGATTGCCGGTGCGCTCCTCAAGGTCTCCCAGGGTGTACCACAAGCGCACATGGTGATCTCTGACGCGCTCAGGACGCTTCGGGCCTTTCATCGCAAACTCCAGGGCTTCTTCGAGCTTGTCCTGATCAGCAAGAGCACAGGCGCGAACGATCCGGGCCTCGACCATCACGTCCGTTCGGGTTGGCTTCTCCTTTAGCTCGCGCCACAGGCGATCAACAGCCAGGTAGTCCTTGCGAGCCCTTGCAACGTCCATCCGCACCGCGTGGTGGATGGGACTACCCGTCAGCACGAAGCCCGTAGCCAGTTCCTCTTCCGCTAGCTCCCAATCCCGATTGTGATAGGCGATAACGCCCCAAAGCTCTCGCACCGCTGCGACGTCTTCATAGCGATCGCGGAGCGGACGCAACCACTTGCGAGCTTCAGGAATGCGGCCATGCTCCAAAGCGTCCTCTGCCGCTTCAAAACGGCGTTCGTCGTTTAATGAGGCACCTGCTGCACGGAGCTGCTTCCGAGCTGGCGGNNCGGCGCTTTGGGCGTCCTGTCGTCATACCCGGCACTCCTCTGGCATCGGTAGAAACATCGATTCAGCAAACTCTGACATACAAAACAGGGGGCGCTCCTCAAGGAGCGCCCCCTGTTTAAAAGAGGCCCGGCGGCGACCTACTCTCCCGGGGGACTTCTCCCCAAGTACCATCGGCGCGGGTGGGCTTAACTTCCGTGTTCGGAAAGGGAACGGGTGGATCCCCACCGCCATGGCCACCGGAACATTTATCTCGGAGACGAACTCCGATATGTCAATTAAGAGTGCCATCCATTTGACATCTCCATAACGAGCACAAGCACCCTTGAGAAGGAATCAAGCCCTCGGCCGATTAGTACCGGTCAGCTAAACACGTCACCGTGCTTACACCTCCGGCCTATCAACCTGGTGGTCTACCAGGGGCCTTACCCGGTTAACCCGGTGAGAGATCTCATCTTGAGGCGAGTTTCGCGCTTAGATGCTTTCAGCGCTTATCTCTTCCGTAGGTCGCCAACCAGCCATGCTCTTGGCAGAACAACTGGTATACGAGAGCTACGTCCGTCCCGGTCCTCTCGTACTAGGGACAGGTCCTCTCAAATCTCTTTCGCCTGCTGCGGATAGGGACCGAACTGTCTCACGACGTTCTAAACCCAGCTCGCGTGCCGTTTTAATGGGCGAACAGCCCAACCCTTGGAACCTGCTTCAGCTCCAGGATACGACGAGCCGACATCGAGGTGCCAAACCTTGCCGTCGATATGGACTCTTGGGCAAGATAAGCCTGTTATCCCCGGGGTAACTTTTATCCGTTGATCGACCGCGCTTCCACATGCCACGGCCGGGTCACTAAGCCCTGCTTTCGCACCTGCTCGACTTGTAGGTCTCGCAGTCAAGCTCTCTTGTGCCTTTGCACTCGACGCCTGATTGCCAACCAGGCTGAGAGAACCTTTGGGCGCCTCCGTTACTCTTTAGGAGGCGACCGCCCCAGTCAAACTGCCCACCAGACGCTGTCCCTGACCCGGATAACGGGCCTAGGTTAGAGTTTCAATACAAGAAGGGTGGTATTTCAACGGCGTCTCCACGCACGCTAGCGCGCACGCTTCCAAGACTCCCACCTATCCTACACAACATGCACCAAAACACAACATCAAGCTGCAGTAAAGCTCCACGGGGTCTTTCCGTCCAGCAGCAGGAAACGAGCATCTTTACTCGTATTGCAATTTCGCCGAGTCACTGGTTGAGACAGCGCCCAAGTCGTTACGCCATTCGTGCAGGTCGGAACTTACCCGACAAGGAATTTCGCTACCTTAGGACCGTTATAGTTACGGCCGCCGTTTACCGGGGCTTAGATTCAAAGCTTCGCCCGAGGGCTAACCTCTCCTCTTAACCTTCCGGCACCGGGCAGGCGTCAGAGCGTATACATGGTCTTACGACTTCGCACGCTCCTGTGTTTTTAGTAAACAGTCGCTTGGGCCTAGTCACTGCGGCCTCCTCCAGCTCAGGACGCGAAGTCCTTCACCGTAATGAGGCCCCCCTTCTCCCGAAGTTACGGGGGCATTTTGCCGAGTTCCTTAACCAGCGTTATCTCGATCACCTTGGTATTCTCTACCTGTCCACCTGAGTTGGTTTGGGGTACGGGCACCTTGCTTGCTCACTAGAGGTTTTTCTCGGCAGCATGGGATCAATCACTTCACCTAAACGGTTCGGCATCGCGTCTCAGGATGTATGAG
>CXWK01000240.1_pt7:7500-27903 | contig 27903 bp, 24 predicted proteins | sample 590851 | NCBI WGS metagenome assembly CXWK01 (sample SAMEA3498364, study PRJEB10139) | wastewater metagenome | biome: wastewater treatment plant; material: activated sludge | place: Denmark | collected 2014-08-01
CATCGTCGTGAATGAACTGCTCAGTGCCGAACTTGAGCGCTTCGAGTTGGCTTGACTCTGCGACAGACATTCTTCTCCTTGGGTTATCCGGGCTAACGGGCGGTTGCATTTTGCCGTCGGAGCGAAACGTGGGCAGGCCAGTTTCGATCCAACTGGGAGCAAGCCAGAGCGCTGGGAACGGAGCGAGTGGCTGCGGCCGGGCTCCTGCGCACAAGCACTGATCCCCTGTTCTGCTCCAAGGATGCCGGCCGCGCGCCGCAGGTCCCATTATTTCGCACCGACCAACGATTGGTGCGGTGAAACAGCGTACGCAAGCCGGCGACGTCTCACGCAGGTGGCAACGACCGTCAATGCTGCGGCATTCGGGAAAAACCCACCGCATTCGATGTGGGAGAACGAAGCGTCGCCGAAGGAGAAGCGGTCGCAGCTCGTCGGTCGAGATCGTCGAGTGCCTGAGCACGGTCGGCAGATCGGTCAACTTGGAAGCTCTGACAAGAACTTCGGCGAGTCCGAGCACCAATGGAGTGGAGTGGTCCGCGATAATGGTTGGCTTGAAACGCTTAGCTTCTCTCTTAGTCGGCTGTTTGGCGCTTTCGGGTGTTGCGGGGTGCACGTACACCGTCGCCCTCGACGAACCCGACTTCACCGCCGAGACCTCCGAGGTATACGACGCGAACGGCGACCTCATCACCTCGTTCTTCGTTGAAGACAGAGAAGTGGTGAAGCTGAACGAGATATCTGAGTACATGCAGAAAGCGGTCGTCGCGTCCGAAGACTCTCGTTTCTATGAGCACAACGGGGTGGACGTCCGAGGCATCCTCCGAGCCGCCCGTGCAAACGCCGACTCCGGGGAAGTTGGACAGGGTGGATCGACCATCACCCAGCAGTACGTGAAAGTGGCCTTGCTGCAGGATTCGAGCGAGACGCTTGAACGCAAGATCAAGCAAGCCGTGCTGTCCCTCGAACTTGAGCGGCGCTATTCAAAAGACACGATCCTTGAGCGCTACCTGAACGTCATCTACTTCGGAAACGGCGCGTGGGGCGCCCAAGCTGCAGCACAGCACTACTTCGGGAAGAACGCGTCCGAACTGGATCTGGCCGAATCGGCGCTCCTGGTCGGGATCATCCCGTCTCCAAACAACTTTGACCCCTACAACAACCCGAAATCGGCCCGTGACCGGCGCAGTCTCGTTTTGGGACGGATGGTGGCCACCGGTGTCATCACCAAAGAAGAGGCCGACGCCGCCAAGAAGCAGCAAATCAACCTGGTCCAGGAAGTCCAGCAGACCTACATCGCTCCGCATTTCGTCGAGTATGTGCGGCAGTTCATTTTGAACGATTCACAGTTTGGAGAAACGGCCGAAGCTCGCCAGGACCTCCTCTTTGGTGGCGGGCTGCGCATCTACACGACCCTCGACCCAGCGATGCAGCGCGACGCAGAAGCGGCGGTCAAGAAGATCCTGGACAAAGACTCGTACCCGTCCGCTGCTCTTGTCGCAATGGAACCGTTCACCGGGAACGTGAGAGCGCTCGTCGGAGGAGACAACTTCTTCAACATCGACGATGAGAACGCCAAGTTCGACTTGGCAACCAACGGCCGACGTCAATCGGGATCGTCGTTCAAGATCTTCGCCCTCATTGCGGCGCTCGAGAATGGCGACACGCTGAACACCGTCTACCCCGCCCCTGCCGAGGTGTGCTTCAAAGTTCCGGGACAAGAAGATTGGTGCCCAAAGAACTACGACCGATCCGGACGAGGCTCCCAGAGCCTCCTGGCCGCCACGGCGTCGTCGACGAACACGGTGTATGCACGACTCGCGTATGACCTTGGACCCGAAAAGGTCAACAAAGTCGCACGTGACCTGGGGATCCGGGATTCGCCGCTCGGCGACTACTACTCAGCCGTGCTGGGCACCAACGAGGTCACACCGCTCGAAATGGCAACGGCCTACTCGACCATTGCAGCTGATGGCGTGTACTCACCGCCCACGTTCGTGACTCGCATCACGACCGAGGACGGCACAATCGTGTACGAGGCGACACCCGACAGCCGCGAGCGCGTCATTCCGCTGGACATTGCGCGGGAAGCGACCATCGCTATGGAAGGCGTCGTTCAGAACGGCACAGCCAAGAAGGCGATTATCGACCGCCCAACGGCGGGCAAAACAGGGACGACAAACGACTACGGGGACGCCTGGTTTGTCGGCTTTACCCCAGAACTTGCAGCGTCTGTTTGGGTGGGTTTTGAAAACTCGAATACTTCAATGGCCCCTCCAGCGACACCGATCCGAGTTGCTGGAGGAACGTGGCCTACCGAGATCTGGGCCGAGTTCATGAAGAACGCGCTCGACGGTGTGAAACCGTCTGAGTTCCTGGCGCCACCGACCACGATCCCCGTCGACCTGCCCGAAGGCATTGTGCCGGTCGTTGCAATGCCGGACGTTTCAGGGATGCCCCTTGAGACCGCACTGAGCACGCTGAACCGAAACTTCAACGTGCAGTACCAATACCGATACGTGGCAGATATGGCCGACGGCACCGTGATCGGCCAGAACCCTGGACCCGGGACCGAAATACCAGCGGGCGATTCGGTGACGATCATCGTGTCCTCACTGGATCCAGCCAACGACGGCCCACCGCCTGCCATCGTCACCACCACGCAACCGCCACCTCCGGCGCCGCCACCAGCGGAGACCCCTCCGGCAGCGGGCGAAGATCCACAGCCGGATACCCAGACAGCATCGGTGCCGAACCTGGCTGGCATGACCTTTTCGCAGGCCGTCGGAGCGATCCAAAGCGCGGGGCTGGACCCGAATGCGCAACTACAGGCGGGTGCCCAGCAAGACACCGGTCGCGTGATTTCGCAGTCCCCCGCGGCAGGTCAACAGGTCGACCGCGGGGCGACGGTGAGTTTCACAATCGGCGCCGGGTAGGCGGCCGCCTTTGGCCGGGTAGTCCGCCGCCTTTTAGAGCCAACTGCGGTGCAACTCGGCGCTTCGGCCCTGGGCCTTGGCGAGTTGGGTGGCGACCACATCGGTCCCCGCACCGCCTGCGGTGATGCGCCGTGCAACCCCAGCACCTGGACGGAGCAGGAACGCAAAGTCCGTGCCGAGCTCCGAGTCAGAGCGCACCGCTTCGGCCAGGGTCGTCTTGGACTCGAGGGCTTGGCGCACCACACGCCCGACCACGGCATGTGCGTCTCGGAAGGGCATTCCCCGTGCGACCAGTTCTTCGGCGATGTCGACGGCTCCCGCAAAGGAGTCGTCGACCGCTGCGGCCATGACATCGATTCGAAACTGGATCGTGGCGAGCATCCCGTTCATCGCAAGCGCTGCCCGCCGAAGCTGATCGACTGAATCAAAGAGCGGCTCTTTGTCTTCTTGCAGGTCCCGGTTGTAGGCAAGCGGAAGGCCTTTGAGGGTGGCCAGAATGCCGGTGAGGTTGCCGATGAGGCGACCTGCTTTTCCTCTGGCGAGCTCAGCGATATCGGGGTTCTTCTTCTGCGGAAGCATCGATGAGCCGGTCGAAAATCGGTCGTCGAGGGTAATGAATCCGAACTCATCAGACGACCAGAGGATCAGCTCCTCCCCCAGCCTGGACAGGTGCACCATGGCAAGAGTGCAGACGAACAACAACTCGGCGACGAAATCACGGTCTGAAACGGCATCGAGTGAGTTGTTGAACGGTGCGGCGAACCCGAGAACCTCCGCCGAGAATTGTGGATCGAGCGGGAGGCTTGACCCCGCGAGCGCTCCGGCGCCAAGGGGGGAAACGTCGGCCCGACGTAACGCATCACCGAGACGGTCGATGTCGCGTTCGATCGCCCAGGAATGCGCCAGCAGATGATGAGCGAGAGGCACCGGCTGCGCTCGCTGCAGGTGGGTGTAACCAGGCAGATAGGCCGGCCCAACCTCGGCAGCTCGATCAACGAGGGTCTTGTGGAGCTGGACCAACGATGCTCCGAGCGCCGAACCTTCTCGACGAACCCACAGGCGCAGATCGGTGGCGACCTGGTCGTTACGGCTCCGGCCGGAATGCAGTTTGGCCCCTGGCGCACCTGCGATCTCGGTGAGGCGGCGTTCTACCGCGGTGTGAATGTCCTCATCGGACGGGACGAATACGAAGGTTTCGTCCCGCAGTTCGGATTGGACCTGATCGAGCCCGCTCAGGATGGCGTCGAGCTCGTCCGCGTCGATGATGCCCGCACGCGCAAGCATCGTGGCGTGACCGCGTGAGCCTGCAATGTCGTCGTCGGCGAGACGCTTGTCGAAACTGAGGCTTTCGGTAAACGCCATGAGCGCCTCGTCCGGGCCTTCTTCGAAACGGCCATGCCAGAGCGTCTTGCCACCGGCCACACCTGTCATGGGACTCGCAGTCGGTTCTTTGTGGTCGTGAGGCACTGTGAGCTACTCCAGTCCGGCCAGTGAGGCGAGGCTATGGGCCAAGTCTGAGGCGTCCATGCCGCGTTCAGCGACGATCAATAGGGTGTCGTCACCCGCCACGGTCCCGAGGACACCTTCCCGGTTGCTGCGGTCGAGCGCCGAGGCGACGACGTGAGCCGAACCGGGAGGGGTTCGCAAAATGACGATGGGATGATTGTGGGCGACCTCCAACACGAAGTCGCCGAGGACATGTCTGAGGTGGTCGTCGGGCAGCGGGCGGTCGGTGACCCGTTCGGGAACCGCGTAAGCCATTGCCCCGCCGGGGATTCGGATTTTGACCGCACCCATCTCTTCGAGATCGCGAGACACCGTTGCTTGTGTGGCGTTGACACCCTGCAACGCGAGCAGTTCGACCAATTGAGCTTGGGACGCGACCGCCTGCTGTTCGAGGAGTTCGGCGATCCGATGCTGCCGTTGAGGCTTGGAAAGGCCGGTCATGTGAGCAGCTCCGACGGATCGAGGCACCACGCGATCGCTGCTCGCGCGGCGTGAAAACGGTTGCCTGCCTGTTGCCACACTCGTGACTGCGGACCGTCGATCACTTCGGCAGACACCTCTTCGCCGCGATGTGCCGGGAGACAGTGAAGGAAGATCGCATCGGGTTTGGCGTGAGCGAGCAGAGCCGAAGTGACCGTGAACCCTTCGAACGCTGCGAGGCGTTGTTGGGACTCGTCTTCTTGTCCCATCGAAGTCCAAACATCGGTGTAGACGGCGTCCGCGCCGGTCACCGCCGCCACCGGATCGGTGAGCTGCTCGAGGACCTGTCCGCGTGCGTTGACCTCGTCGATGATGACCGGAGAGATGGCGTAGCCCTCCGGGGATGCGCATGACATGGTCATACCGGTCAGGGCACATGCTCTGGCGAGTGATACGGCGACGTTATTGCCGTCGCCGACGTAGGCGAGCTTGCGGCCGGACAACGCGCCCCAATTCTCGACGCAGGTGAGCAGATCGGCGAGTGCCTGGAGCGGATGACTCTCATCGGAGAGCAGGTTGATCACCGGAATATCCACCGCATCGGCCATCTCGATCAGGTCGCCGTGGTTGTGGACCCGAGCTGCCAGGACCGAAAGCGTCGACGCGACGGTGCGGGCGATGTCAGATGCCGTCTCACGGCCGCCGAGGCCGACCTCAGGGCCAGAAAAGCTGATGGGATGGCCGCCCAGCGACGCAACCGCTGACTCAAACGACATGCGGGTGCGGAGTGATGGCTTGGTGAAGATCGCCGCCGCCCCTGTGCCGTTCAGAACCTGTGGGACGAGGGACGGGTCGCTCTTCCAGGCGGTTGCTGCGGTCAGGATCGTGGCGCAGTCGGCTGGTGCCAGCGCGGTGAGGTCCAAGAGGTCAGTGGACATGGTCAACTCCAAACTGGGTGACGAGTTGGGACGAGGCGGTCAGTTGAGGCAGGCGCTCAGCCCATCGGCAAAGCGTTCAAGGCCGTCGCTCACGACCGCTCTGGGGATGTTGAGCGCTGGAGTCATACGGATCGCGGACATGGACAGCGGGCCTACTACCAACCCACGCGCAAGGCACGCGGAGACGACGTCGCTCGCTGAAGTGCCATCACGAAGCTGCACCCCGAGCAACAGTCCCGCCCCTCTGACACCTTCGACGCCCTCGATACCCAGGAGCTCGTCTCGAAACGCGTCCCCGAGTTCGGCTGCGCGTTCGGGTAGACGGTCCCGCGCCATAACGTCGAGAACTGCCTCGGCGGCCGCGGTCGCGAGCGGTTGGCCGCCAAAAGTGCTTGCGTGATCGCCAGCACGAATGACTTGCGCGACGTCTTCATCAACCCAGGTTGCGCCGATTGGCACGCCGTTGCCAAGCGCCTTGGCGAGCGTTACGACGTTCGGCCGAACGCCGTAGTGCTCTGCACAGAACCATCTGCCGGTGCGCCCGATGCCTGTCTGGACTTCGTCGACCATAAACAGCGTCTCGGTTGCGTCGCAGCGCTCGGCGACCGCTTGTACGAAGTCGACGTCAAGGGGCAAGACCCCCGCTTCGGCCTGGATGAGTTCAAGCAGGACCGCTGCGGTTGTCGGGCCTATTGCGTTGAGGAAATCGGCGGGCCGGTCGAGGGGCAGCGACCGCAGCCCTTCGAGCATCGGCAAGAACCGTTCCTTCTTTTCGGGTTGCCCGGTGGCGGCGAGGGCTCCCATCGTGCGGCCGTGAAAGCCCCGATCGGCGGTGATGATGTGGAAGCGCTCGGGCCCGCCGTGGGAGCGGCCCCAAGCTCGAGCGAACTTGATGGCCGCTTCGTTGGCCTCGGCACCAGAATTTGAGAAGAACACCTTGCCCGGGCCGAGCAGCGACACGAGCCGTTCGGCCACCCTGACCTGCGGTTCGGTACAGAACAGATTGGAGGTATGCAGCAAGGTGTTGGCTTGGGCCGAAATCGCCTTAGCCACGTCGGGATTGGCGTGGCCGAGCGACGTCACCGCCAGCCCCGACAGGAAGTCGATGTAGCGGTTGCCATCAGCGTCAAACAGGTAGGGGCCGGCACCCCGCTCGAAGACGACCGAACGCGGCCCATAGGTGTTGAGGATCGCGTCCCGGTCGCGTTGCAACCAGGTTTCGTTGAGGTTGGCGGCGGTCGCCGAGGCTGGAGAAACGTCGCTCTGGCTCATTGCTCGGTTCCATTCCAGATCATCGTGCCGATACCTCTGCGTGTGAACAACTCGATCAGCAGAACATGCGGGATCCGGCCGTCGAGGATGTGAGCTCGGTTCACTCCCCCGCGAATGGCAGCCGCGATGGATTCGAGTTTCGGCACCATGCCAGAGTGGATAGCACCTTCCCCGACGAGCCGGTCGAGCTGGTCAAGGTCGACTTCGTCGATGAGCGATTCGGGGTTGGCGACGTCTCTGAGCAGGCCAGGGACGTCGGTGAGGTAGACGAGTTTTTGGGCCCCGAGCGACTGCGCGACTGCCGCAGCGATTGCATCAGCGTTGACGTTATAGACGTTGCCCTTATCGTCGACACCGATACCAGCGACCACCGGTATGAGGTCTTCGGAAAGCAGCTTTTCGATGATCTCGGGGTTGACACGTTCGACATCCCCGACGAATCCAAGGCGTGGATCGCGCTGGGTGACCCGGATCAATCCGGCGTCTTCACCGCCCAGTCCAACAGCGAACGGCCCGCTGGCGTTCATTCGCGTGACGATCTGGCGATTGACCTGCCCGATGAGGGCCATCCGGACAATGTCGACCGTCTCGGCGTCGGTGACCCGCAAACCGTCGACGAACTCTGGTTCCTTGCCGAGACGCCGCATGAGATCGGAGATCTGCGGCCCGCCACCGTGTACCACGATGGGCTTCATGCCGAGATGCAACATGAGGACGACGTCTTGCGCGAACAGGTCGGCAAGTTCGGGACTGGACATGGCGTGTCCGCCGTACTTGATGACGACGCGGGCGCCCCGGAACGTCTGTATATATGGAAGGGCTTCGACGAGGACGTCGGCCGTGACGTGCGGGTCGAGCGGCTGGCCGTCGGCTGTGCTGGTTGGTGCTTGGCTGCCGGCAGTGCTGGGTCGTGCCCGGATGCTCATGAGGTGCCCTTATTCTCGTCGAGGTACGCATAACCAAGGTCGGTCATGTAGGCGTGCGCTGCTCCGGGCCCGTCACCGAGGTTGACCGCGATCTGGATGTGGTCGGTCTGCATGTGGGCGGCCACGGCATTTTCGTCGTGAGCGCACGCGACGCCTCCCGACGAGACGATATGACCGCCATATGACACCGAGCTGTCAGCGGGGTCAAAGTCGGCCCCGCTCGCGCCTGTCTCGGACAGCACCCGACCCCAATAAGGGTCTCGGCCGAGGAGAGAGCACTTGACGAGAAGGGAGTTCGCCACGGCGTTCGCAGCCAACTTGGCATCCCGGGCATCGCGTGCACCCGTCACCGAAACGGTCGCCAACACCGACACTCCCTCGCCGTCTCGAAGGATCTGCCAAGCAAGCGAACGACACACGTCGGTCAGCGCCTCAGCGAGTGCGGAAGCCAACGGGTGGTCGCCGTCGATCGGGTCGCCTCCCGCGGCGCCGCTGGCGAGGGCGATGACCGTGTCGTTGGTGGATGTGCACCCGTCAATCGACGCGGAGTTGAACGTCTCGTCCACCGCAGCGGACAGCGTGGATTGCCACCAAATCGTGTCGACAGGTGCATCGGTGGTGATGAAGGCGAGCATGGTGGCCATGGCCGGCGCGATCATTCCGGCGCCCTTGGTCATACCGCCGACGTTGAGGACGGAGCCGTCGGGGCGATCGATCTTTGCGACTGCCTGTTTGGTGCGGGTATCGGTGGTCAAGATGCCCTCAGCCGCGGCCTGAGCATGATCGGCGCTGGCGCCGAGCTGGCCGGCGACCGTCGCAATGCCCGAGAGCACGGTATCGATGGGGAGCGGTTGACCGATCCCACCGGTGGAACACACCAAGACCTGCTCGGGCAGACAGCCGAGCTGGGTGGCGGTGGCCGAACACATCGCCTCTGCATCGAGGAGTCCTTGTGGACCGGTGGCAGCGTTCGCGTTGCCCGAGCTGACGACGACCGCCTTGATGGCCTGCGGCTGACCCATATGGCGGCGAGAAACCTGCACCGGCGCCGCCTGCAAGCGGTTTGTGGTGAATACCGCAGCGGCCGACAACGTAGACGGGCCGTTACCGGCGATGATCGTCAGGTCTTTGGCACCTGATTCTTTGATGCCGACGGCGGCTCCACCGGCGACGAAACCTTTAGCTGCGAGAATGCTCATGGAGTGACTCCGATGATGGGAAGGCCCGCCCGCTCATCGAGGCCAAGCATGAGGTTGGCGCATTGCACGGCTTGGCCGGCGGCACCCTTAATGAGGTTGTCTTCGACGCCAATACCGAGGAAGTGCCCGGTTCTGTGGTCGATGCGACAGGTGAGGTACACGGTATTGGCGCCCAAAGTCACCTTGGTGGATGGTGGGTTGTCGCTGACGACAACGAATGGTGAACCTTCGTAGAAGTCGCGATACGCAGCTACCGCCTGGTCCGAGTCGACGGGCGCTCCGTTGGCAAGGCGAGCCGTGGCGGTGGCGTGGATGCCCCTGGTCATGGGGACCAAGTGTGGGGTGAACAGCGCGGTCACGGGTTGCCCGGCGACCTGCGACCCGACCCATTCAATCTCTGCAGTGTGACGGTGGGTTTGAAGTCCGTAGGCCGTTACCGACTCGTTGGCTTGGCTATAGAGAATGTTGTCCTTGGGTGACCGGCCCGCGCCAGAAATGCCAGATGCGGCGTTGACGACGAGGCTTGCCGGGTCAATCCAGCCGTTGGCGAGGGCCGGGGCGAGCGCGAGGTTGGCCGCCGTGGGATAACAGCCCGGGTTCGCGATGTGGGTAGCGGAACGGATCTGCTCCCTGAACAGTTCGACCAGGCCATAAGTGAAATCGTCGAGCAGTTCGGGCGCTTCGTGGCCGGGGCCGTACCAGGTGTCGTAGTCGGCGAGCGGCAGGCGAAAGTCCGCGCCGAGGTCGACCACGTGTCCGACGCTGCGGGTGAGGTCGGCCATGAGGGTTTGGGACTCACCGTGCGGGAGCGCGACGAACGCGACATCCACACCGGCTACGACGCCGACACTCGTCTCTTCATAACGGCGGTTTCCGATGACTGCTGCGAGCGCCGGGATCCGGTCAGCGATTCGGTTGCCCGCATTTGAGCCCGCTGTGACGGGTCCGAGTTCAAGCTCGGGATGGCCCGCAAGGATGCGGAGCAACTCTCCCCCCGCAAAGCCAGATCCACCGATAACTGCTGCTGTAAACGACATCGGCGAAGCGTAGTTCCGACCTGTATGTTTATTCAACTCGCTGCATACCGGCGGGGTTTGGGCGGTGCTTCAAGAAGCTGCCGCAACACTCGTCCTTGTCTCGCATGAATCGAGTTGTCCAGACGCCCGGTGAGATCTGGGCGCCGGCAAGGCTCCAATCGAATCGTTGATGAGAATAATGTCCGCCTAAGAGTTCTCCTCGGGTCTCCGGGGGCTCCATATCCTGCACTCGCACCGCTCAATAGTGCATTCCCTACAAGACGAAGATCCCTACATGAATTCATTCATCCGCATCGCCGCACTCACCGTGTGCCTATCTGCGCTAGCCCCGGTCACTGCCCTAGCCGCCCCCCCGACGAGGTAGGTGACACGCTGTCAGCGGTAGAGGCTGTCCAGGCTGTCGCTCCCCCGGTCGAGACTCGGACGATCCCCGCAACGTCGCCCGACCCAAATCAGATTGGCGATAGCGTCGGCAGCATTCCGACGGACGCCTCCGGAAACTTTTCGGTACCGCTCATCTCGCTTTCGATTGACGGAGCCGAAAACAGTCAGGGCGTTCAACGCGACAGTTCAGTCGTCCACAGCAACGTGCTGCCGGGTGTGTCGCTGGCAACTGAGCTGACAGCCACCGGCCTCCGCAGCCAATTCGTCATCGAGGACCAGAAGGCGGACCACGACATCACATTGACGATCGCACTGCCCGACGGTCTGAACGATGCAGCGAAGCTCGTGCTCAGAAAAGCGGCCGACGGCAGCGTCAAGGTCCAGTTTCGTATCAATAAGCCCGGCGAGGGTCCAACATTGCTCGATGTTGCGACGATCGAATCGCCTTGGGCGATCGATGCAAATGGACGGAGTGTTCGAACGGAATACATCGTCCACGACAACAAGGTCACCCAGCGGGTGATGGCACAGCGCGGTCAGGTCGCGTACCCGATCGTTGCTGACCCCACTCTCACGACCGACTTCGGCGAACTCAACTGCGGCTGGTCAAGCTGCAAGTTCTATTGGACTCAGTCGGCAACTTGGGCCATCAACTTCGCGTTGAGCGTCAGTGTCGATGTTCCGTTTCCAGGCGACTTCTTCGCGCAAGTCATTGTCAACCTGGGCTGCACCATGTTGGGCGCGGGGATCGCAGCGGTTGTTTCCAGCACAGTTGCCCCGATCTACGGAACTGTCATGGGAGCCGGAGCAGGAACGGTTGTCGGGTTCTTGTCCTGCGCGCTCTTCCAGTCCAGCTACGTGAACGATTCGACTCACCATGCGGCTGCGGCGGTAGACATCGGCGGCTGCCTTCGAGTCAACCACAACCACCTTTGGGGAATTGTTCCGTTCGTTTCGTTTGACCACGTCGGCCCAGACCACTCCCGCTGCCGCTGATGGACAGACGGAAAGTAGTCGAGTTACTCGACCGCTTGTTCCTGATTGGGGTGTTCGTGAATGCGGTCGTCGCCATCCCCTGGATGATCTATAAGGGATCCTTCAGCGACTGGGACCGGCCTTGGTTGGGAGTCGTGCTCGAACAAGCTGTGTACATCTTGCTTGTCGGCGTCTTCTACCTGTTTCTTCGACGCCGGATGCTGAAAGAAGACGACATGTAAGAGACCGCCACTTGGGCTATTGACTTTGCCCTGAACGCTCGTTCAAACCTCCCTGCCCCCGGGGATATCATGGCTGGTCTCATCGAGGATCTGGGTTGCGAAATGCTTTCGTTAGGGATCGGTTTCGCAGTCGGAAATGTGGCTGGCGCGCTCGTTGGAGCGATAGCCGGGTTCGCCGCTTGCTCGGTGCTAGACACCACCTACTTGAATGACTCTAAACATCATGCGGCGGAGGCTTTGGCAATCGGGGGCTGTCTGCGGGTTAACCACAACAATTGGTGGCTCCTCGCTCCTGTAGTTTCTTTCGACCACGTAGGACCGGACCATTCTCGGTGTCACTAGTGAACCGGCAGAAACTGATCAAGTGGACCGACCGGGGGATGATTGTCGGCCTTTTCATCAACACGGTCGTCGTGATCCCGCTGCGGATTCACAAGGGGTACTACAGCGATTGGACGCGACCCTGGCTCGGTGTGGCCACCCAGCAAGTCGTCTACGTCGCCGTGGTCTGCATCATCTACCTTGTGCTCAGACGCCGGTTTATCAACCGAAATCACTAACCCCGTCCGCCCCCTACCCATAGCCATAGCCAACGGGCAGACCGTGGTGGCGAAGTCACGCCACTCTGCTCAACGTTTCGGCGATGAGTTTCACCGCGCTCGGGCGGAACGCGATCTTGGCGGTGAGTCGGAACATTCGGACAGCTCTACATAACGACACCCAACCGGTTGTGGCCGATCGAACAGCACGGCCTGAAGGTCCGTGGCACCAAGCGTCCGGGCTAATGGTTCCCCGGCTTGGTATGGATCGCCCCGCTTCATCGCCGAGTATCTGATGCGGCTGCATTTCGAAGTGCCGAGATTCGCCGCCTCGGGCGCGCCGCTGGTTTTAGCGAGTGTACGGTCACGTGGATGATGCCGCCGATGGACATGAAGGGCAACCCGGCAGTCCGCGGCATCCTAGACCGAGCGGAACGGACGCCTGCCAGAATCTTCGGTCAAACCATCGTCGTCCGCCTCGTCACGCCAACAACTCCGGCTTGACCGATCACTCGTCGTATGTTTCGAGCGATCTGACCTCGCAGACTGCGGCGTTGATGTCGTCCCGCTTTCTTCTCGACAGTCGACGAGGCGTTGCGCAAGGATCGGCGGTCCAGGGGATAGCGAAGGGGCGGAGAGAGATGGCGTTACCGAAAGAGTTGGCGGAATTTGCTACCCGGGTGTCGAATGCTGGGCGTTGGGGCGAGGGCGATCAGCGGGGCACGCTCAACCTGATCGACCAGGCCGCTGTCCTGCGGGGTGTCAGAGCGGTGCGGAGGGGACGGCCATTCAGTTTGGCGATTCCGTTCGATTCCGATGGTCCACAGACCGGCGGGATTCCCGGGCGCATCAACCCCGAGCGCACCATGACGATGGTCAACGTGGCGTTCACCGGAGACCCGGCCGATTTCACCACCAGCGACGACGCCGTATCGATGGGCGTACAGGCCGCCACCCATTGGGACGCACTCAGCCACGCCGGCTATGGCGGCCTGCTGTTCAACAACACGCCCGACTCGGTGGTGACCGAGGCCGGTGCCGCTGCGCTGGGCATCGAACATGTCGGCCCCGTCGCGTCCCGGGGACTGCTGCTCGACGTGGCTCGACTGCACGGAGTCGACTACTTCGATCAGGCATACCCAATCACTTCGGACGACCTAGAGCGTTGCGTGAAGGCGGCAGGCACCGAGGTTGCGGCCGGCGACATTCTGATGGTGCGCACGGGCCAGATGCACTGGTTGGACGCGGGCGATCGGCACCGGTTTGGGCATCCCACCCCTGGGATCTCGACGGACGCGATCGAATTCTTCGCCGACCACGACGTTGCCGCCGTCGCCACCGACACCCTGACCTTTGAGGTGTTCCCCGGCCGCGACCCGTCCGTGCTTTTGCCGGTCCACATGATCTGCCTTCGAGACCTTGGACTGACGCAGGGTCAACTCTGGAACCTCGACGCCCTCGCGGACGATTGTGCAGCACACGGCACGATTGACTGCCTGCTCGTCGCCACGCCTGTTCCGCTAACGGGCAGCACCGGCGGCATCGTCGCTCCGACAGCTATTCGGTAACCGACAGGGCTTCGAACGGCGGATGCCGCTCTAAAGGTGGCTCGCCCCGGCGTCGTTCGACAGGGTTGGTCGGATGTCTTTCATCCGCAACCTCAGGTGCAGCGGGTCGGTCGGGCTGGCTTCCAGTCCGGGAATCAAGTGCAGGTAGAACTCTCGCACCCGTTCGTTCTCCGCATGCACCAGGAGACCGCGACAGCCGAGCTCAGGCGGCGGCAAAGAGTGCGCTGTGTGCCGGTCTGATCCTCCCGAGTCTTCAAACGCGAATGATCGTTCGCTATTGTGGCGGGATGATCGGAACCGATGAGTACGTCCGTTTGGACGCGACCGCGATGGCTGAGTTGGTTCACCGCGGCGACGTGTCGGCAGACGAACTAGTAGAGGCCTGCGAGCGCCGGATTGCGGACCTCAATCCGCATCTGAATGCGATCGCAAACCTTGTAGACGCACCGCCAACCAGAGAACCGGCTGGCGGCGAGCCTGATGGCGCCACATTCGCTGGGGTGCCGTTCCTCATTAAGGAGCTGCTGCCGACGCCCGGTATCCCCTGGTCGATGGGTTCTCGGCTGTTTCAGCATGCGGAGGCTCCGGCGATTCCGCCGTATGTGGAACGCCTCCGGGGTTCGGGGATGCGCGTCCTCGGTTCCACCACCAGTTCCGAGCTGGGCCTGTTGGGGAGCACCGAAACTGCACTCCACGGGGTGACTCACAACCCGTGGGGAGCGAGTCTGTCGGCGGGCGGGTCCTCCGGCGGGGCGTGCGCGGCGGTTGCCGCCGGCATCGTTCCCATGGCACATGGGAGCGACGGTGGTGGATCGATCCGCTGGCCGGCGTCGATCCACGGCCTTTTCGGGTTCATGCCTTCTGCAGGCAGGTGTGTGCCTGCAGGGCTGGGTGGGGGCGGACTCGCCGATCTGGTCGTCGACCATTGCGTTACTCGTTCCGTTCGAGATAGCGCCCGCATGCTCGCTGTCACCGAATCGGATGACGTTGTTGGCGGTGCCGCGTCGGCGGGACAGGTCACCGGTCCAAGCGCGCAGCGTCTGCGGATCGGCTATTACACAGAGACCTTGACGGGCCGCAACCCCGACGCCGCAATTCGCGAGGCTCTCGAACGGACCTGCGGAACGCTCGAATCCCTCGGCCACGAGGTGTCCCCCGTTCAAGCGCCTGCGGTGGATGGAACCGGACTTTCCCAGGCGTTCTTTACGAGTGCGGCCATGACCGTTGCCTCGGTCGCGCAGATGACTCAGCCGCTGTTGGGGAGGCTGCCCGGCCCGGACGAACTCGAACCGTTCACACTGGAACTCCTCGACTGGTCCCAGAGTTTTGGGCCGCAGGCTGGCGCAGATGCGGCGCTAACGCTGGCTGAGGCAGGTGCGACGTATCGGACTGTATTTGACCACTGCGATGTCGTGCTCACGCCGACCCTGCCGACGCTGCCATGGCAGATCGGCACCCTCGCGCCGGGCTGCGGGCGCAGGACACTCATCCAGACGACGGAGCGGCTGATCGGCTACACCCCGATCCATAACCCTGCGAAGTGTCCCGCGATGTCGGTGCCCCTTGAGATGGTTGGCAAACTGCCGGTCGGCATGCATTTCGCTGCGGCGCCGGGTCGCGACGCCGTGTTGTTGGCGTTGGCGTTCGAACTGGAGGCGGCCGTTCCGTGGGTAGAGCGGCTCCCCGCCTTTCAGCAGTAGGGCGGGCCGTGGCCGACGCCGACGCTAGGTTCTGTGCATGCCTCAGGTTCTGAAACCCGCCGTGCGCCGGCGGATCGTCGAGGCGGGCGAAGCGGTGTTCTTCGAGTCGGGCTACCACGCGGCTTCGATGACCCAGATCGGCCAGCTGGCCGGGGTGTCAGCGTCGAACATCTACCGCTACTTCGCCGACAAGGACGCCCTGTTCGAGGCGGTCCTTCCGAATGCCTTGATCGAGAGACATGAGGCGCTTCTGTCCGCTCGCCTCGGGGCATTAGAACAGGACGACAGTCTGGGTGCCGAAGCTGATGAGCTGCTGGACTTCTGGGTTGCAAACCGGTTCGCTATGGCAATTCTGCTGGGTCACGGCGGACCGACAACGCGTAGCTGGTACCAGGACGCCTTTGTTGACCGCCTGACCCAGAGCGCCGTGCCGCTCCTACATGAGCCACGGTCTGAGGCCGCGGAGAAGGTCCTTCGCATCGTGTTCGACAACACCAGACGCGCCCTTGCCGCAATGTTCCGCGACGCAGCAGATGCGGCCGAACTGCGGGTCCTGATTCACGCGTTCTGGAGCTACCAGGTGCCAGGCTTGGCCGGTCTGATCGCTTGGACAAACTCCGCATCCCCGTCGTCTCGCCGGTCGTCGCGGCTGTAACGACATCGCCGTTCCGATGGCCGAATAGGCGCGGCCACGCACCATCAGCTTCGAAGCAACACAGCCCGACCAGTTCAGGGCGCGGACTCGGTCGCTTCAGGCGGGGTTGCGCACCAGCGATCGCCGTCGGGGCCGAGGTGCCAGCCACCCTCGTGAACCATGTGATGATGGGCCGAGCAAAGTAACGCCAGGTTCTTGAGATCGCTCGCACCACCGGCGCTCCAGGGCGTGAGGTGGTGCACCTGACACCAGTTGGAAGGCCGATCGCAGCCAGGAAACACGGACATGCCTTGTTTCGGGCAAACGTCCTCGGGAACGTCCGATCCAAGCCGGCCCACCGGGCGGCCGGATCCCGTCGCCGCGCTTAGGCTCCCCCTATGGCCGAGTGGAGCGATGTGGAACGGGTGGCTGGCGGATTGCCCGGAGTCGACGAATCCACATGGTTCAATAATCGGGCGTTCAAGGTTCGGGGTAAGGCGTTCGCGTGGGACCGACCGCTGCGTCAGAAAGAGTTTGTTGAACTCGGCGATTCGGCGCCCGACGGACCGGTCTTGGGGGTGCGAGTTGCCGATGCAGCCGACAAGGCGGCGGTGCTCAAGATGCACGATGCGACCTTTACGGTCGACCATTTCCGCAACTTCGACGCGGTGCTCGTCGACCTCGACCGCGTCGATCTTGACACCCTCACCGAACTGATCGAAGACGCATGGCTAAGCCAGGCACCACGCAAGCTGATCGCCGAGTTCGAATCCCGCGGCCAGGCCTGAACCGGCAACACTGAGATCCTTCACCCTCCTGGGTACGCGCCGCAGCATGCCCATCGCTCATTCACCTCTGCGAGGAGCACGCCTTGACCGCATCTTTGACCCTGCGCGACGCCACCATCAGCCGCGGGCCGCAGGTCCTCATCGCGGAGGCCTCCTTCACGATCGCCCCGGGCGACCGGACTGGACTGGTCGGACCGAACGGAATCGGCAAGTCGACCCTGTTGGCTGCACTTTCCGGTGCCCTCCCCCTCGATTCCGGTGAGCTAACCCTGTCACCGCCGGCGGCAAACGTCGGCTGGCTCCGCCAAGAGCGCGACGGGCATCGGCACGAGGATGCGGCCGACAGCGTGGACGTCGCGCAACCCCCAACCGTCGTCGATGTCTTACGGGAACGAACGGGCGTTGCGGCCGCCGACATCGAACTGGCTCACGCAACCGAGGATCTGGCCGCCGACGCGGACGGCGCCACCGACCGTTACGACCTGGCGTTTCAGCGTTGGATGGACATCGGAGCCGCCGATTTCGACGCCCGCGTGGGTGCGGCCGCGGCCGAGGTCGGGCTTGCGACCTCGCTGCTCGATCAACCGATCGACCACCTCTCTGGCGGGGAGGCCGCCCGCGTCGGACTCGCCGCGCTGGTCTTGTCCCGGTTTGATCTGTACCTGTTGGACGAGCCAACCAACGACCTCGACCTCGCCGGCCTCGACATGTTGGAGCACTGGGTGCTGTCCCAGAAGGCAGGCATGATGGTGGTCAGCCACGACCGACGGTTCCTGGAACGCATCGCGACCAGCGTTGCCGAAGTCGATCACCACGCCCACACGATCCAGATCTTCGGTGGCGGCTGGCAGGCATTCATCGACGAACGTGAACGCAGCCGGCAACACGCCGTCGAACGGTACGAGAACTACGACTCACAGCGGCGAGCGCTGGCGTCTCGCGCCCAACGCCAACGGGAGTGGACCCAGCAAGGCAAGGGAAAGGTCCGGCGTTCCGGCGAGTCGGACAAACACATCCGGGCGTTCAAGGTCAACCAGACCGAGCACCTTGCCGGGAAGGCCGCTCAGACCCAGCGGGCGATCGAGCGTCTTGAAGTCGTCGAGTCACCCCGTGAACCGTGGGAACTGCGCCTCACGATCCCCGCGGCCGAACGGTCCGGCCAGATCGTCGCCCGCCTGACCGACGCGGTCGTCGAACGAGACTCATTCCGTTTAGGGCCGTTGAGTTTGTTGATCGAGTACGGAGAACGGATCGCGATCGTCGGGCGAAACGGCGCAGGCAAAAGCACGCTGATCAACACGATCCTCGGACGCGTCCAGCCGACCGCCGGGACGGCCGAACTCGGCGCTGGCGTCGTCATCGGCGAAGTCCAGCAGTTACGCCACCAGCTCGAAACAGCGTCGACGCTGCTGCGCGCTTTTACCGACACCACCGCCCTCGACACCGGCGAGGCACGAACGCTGCTCGCCAAGTTCGGCCTGGTGGGCGACCACGTGACCCGACCAACGGCATCGCTGTCCCCCGGCGAACGAACCCGTGCCGTGCTGGCGCTGCTCATGGCGAACGGAGCGAACCTGCTGGTGCTAGACGAGCCGACGAACCACCTCGACCTGCCCGCGATCGAACAGCTAGAAGCTGCCCTGGACACCTTCGCTGGCACCGTCCTGTTGGTCACCCACGACCGCGCCCTCCTCGAACGCACCCGCATCACCCGCACCATCGAACTCTGACGTCTTGCTGTCCGGAGCACGACCGGCAAACGGGAAACGGCAAACGGCAAACTTTCCTGCGCTCCTAGATAATCTCCAGCTCTGGCCGGTCACAGCACAAGCGCTCAACTCGCGCTCGCAACTAAAGCGGCGAGGTCAGGCAGACCTTTTAAGCGCACGCGGCTGCAGACACACGCCGCTCCGTCCCCTCCCGGCTTCATCTTTCGGCGCGGTTCTGTCCGCGCTGGGATACCGGCACAAACTTTTCGACCACCCGGAAATCGAGAAGCTCCCACCCTTCAGAGCGCTGCTTGATGGTCACCTGGGCATACCCGCCCATCGAACCGAGCTCAGAGGCCAAGCGCTCGGCAACGTCTCCCCGTATCGGGGCGTTCTCCGAGTCTCCGGTGCCCCCGCACTGCGGAGGATCCGACTCAAGCGTCATCGGCGACATGCAAATGCGCACCGTCTTGCCGTCGTCGTCGATGGAGATCAAAGCGGTCGTCGTTCCGAAACCGACGGCTTGAACCTCTGCCATCGACGTGGCCTCGGTTCCGACGGCAGTGGCCCGGCCGTACCGGCTGAACCGCCACGAGTCGATGCAACGGCCCGGGATTGCCAGCCACCGCAACTCGGTCGGCGCGATGTTGGCGATTGACCCAGCAGCGCAGATATCGAGAAACGACAGCGGTTGGGCGGCCGGTCCGCCCCACACACAGTCAGCTCCGTCGTAGTGGCACACCAGGTCGCCCACACGTTGGGGCGACGCACCATCGGAGAAAAGGTCGGCGCCCTGAGCGCGCACCACAATCCGAAATGCGTCGAACGGAAGATCGGCCCGCGGGCTTCCGTCAGGCCCGTGGGTCACACGGTAGAGGTACCGCGGAATGGGCGAGCCGTCCGGCACGGTCAGCTCGATCCTGTCCTTCCCGAGCGATGACACGTATCCCGTTCCTGACAGTCCCGAGTCGCGCAGGTAGTCATCTCGCGCCACTTCGGGGAGCGATTCCAGCTCGGCGGTAATCCGCTCAACGACGAGTCGGGTTGCCTCATCGCGGATGCGCTCAAGGTCCAACGCCGAAAAGCCGGCCAGTTCGACGACGACGTGACGTGGAAGCCCTAGAGCTTGGACCTTCTCGAGCGCCGTTTGGCTCGTGACGCGAAAGATTGTCTTCCCGGTCGCGTAGTCGATCGATCCACCCGCCCAGTCAGGACCCGCGGCTTCGGCTGCCATCTCGGCGGCAACCTCAGCTTCGCCTTGGCGATTGATCTGGTCGATGACCTGCTCCGGGGTCACACCAGTTTCCGCGGCGATGTCTTGGATCCAGGGTTCGGCTGGGTCGAGTGGTGGCCCCTCTGGCGGTGGCGCGAGCTGCAGGACGGTATCGCCAGGTATGGGACCACCCGGCCCGAGGACTTCAGGCTCGGTGTCCGACGGAACCGTCTCTGCCGCCTGTTCGCCGTCGGCGTGTTGCGGCGAGACGACCGCCGGATCATCAGGCGGTCGCCGAGGAAGATCCGCCCCTAACGCCGAAAGCCCGGCCAAAGCAATCGCGACGGCACCGACCGGCCCAAGGCGTGTAGCCGCCCGAGGAGTCCCCTCCCCTACGGATACCGAGGCATCGCGCCGATG
>CXWK01000143.1_pt1 | contig 27871 bp, 27 predicted proteins | sample 590851 | NCBI WGS metagenome assembly CXWK01 (sample SAMEA3498364, study PRJEB10139) | wastewater metagenome | biome: wastewater treatment plant; material: activated sludge | place: Denmark | collected 2014-08-01
GTTGTCGGGCACGGGGATGGCCATGAGCTGGTGGGCGGGGAGGAGCTCGGCGAAGCCGCCGGTGGCCTCGGTGGCATTGCCAGTGTGGATGCCGGGGGAGAGGCGACCGTCGAGGAAGCGCCAGCACAGGCTGTAGTCGCCGGCGACACACGCGGGGCACGGGGGGTCGATCCCGCGCGGGCCGCACGAAAGCCACGGGTTGAGCACCACCCGTTGGCCGATCGTGAAGCCCGAGACCGCGGGGCCCAACTCCTCGACGGTGGCCACGACCTCGTGCCCGAGAACCTGGGGAAACGAGATGAAGACGGTCATGGGGCTGTCGGCCGCGTCCTCGAAGTCCATAAGCACCTGCTTGGCGTCCGAGCCGCAGATACCGGTCATGCGGGTCCGCAGCACCATCCAGTCGGGGCCGAGGGGGCGCGGCTCGTCGACCTCGCGCCGTGCCATCGGGGTGGTGGCCAGGTTGCGGCGCAGGCGCGATGCGCCGGCCGGCGGTGGGTCGACCGGTCCCGGATCGACGCCGAAGACCAGTGCCTTCACCGGTCGCCTTCTTTCGGGCCCATGGCCTCGGCGGCACCGGCGAGGAACACCTCGATGTCCCGGGTCTTGAATTCGACGATGCTCTTCAGGTCGGGGAGGTAGTGCTCGAAGCGGTCGCTCTCGATCGAGTTCACGATGCCCTGAGCCACCGTTGCCGGAGGTTCGAGCGGACCGGTGTACAGGGGGTCGTCGTTGTCGGGCTGGTCCCAGATCTCGGTGTCCACGGGGCCGGGGATGACGAGGCGCACCTCGACCCCGGAGCCCCACAGGTCGAGGGCGAGTGCCTCGCTCCACCCGCAGAGGGCGAACTTGGCGGCGCAGTATGCGGCCTCGTGCAAGATGGCGAGCCGTCCGCCGAGGCTCGACACGTTGACGACCGAGCCGCGACCGCGTTCGAGCAGGCGCGGGAGGAGGGCCAGGGTCATGCGGACCGGGCCCATGAGGTTCACGGCCAGCACGTGCTCCACCTCGGTCACGGTCAGGTCCTGGACCTGGCGTCGCTTGGGGATGGCCGCGTTGTTGACCAGGACATCGACGTGGCCGAACGCGTCCCACGCGTCGAGGGCAACCCGCTCGGCGGCGTCGCCGTCGGCGAGGTCGACGACCCACATCCGGCTGTCCGGTGCGGCATCGAGGCACCGACCGAGCACCTCGGTGAGCCGGTCCTCACGTCGCGCGATCAGGCCGACCGTTGCCCCGCGCTGCGCCAGCATCGGAGCCAACTCGGCACCGATGCCCGACGATGCGCCGGTGAGCAGGACGGTGGCGCCGTCGACCCTCATGTCGCCGCCCCGGGGCTGGTGGGCGCCTGCGCCGTCTGCGCCTGCCGGTACCAGTCCGCGGCGCCGGCCAGGAAGGCACCGATGTCCGCGGCCTTTGCGGACGCGATGTCGGTGAACCAGTCCGGCACGTAGCGCTCGAACTGCCCGTCGGCGAGCTGCTCGAGCACGGCGTCGACCACGGCTGACGGCTGTAGCGGCTCGACCTCGGCGAGGAGCGGGTCGTTGCCCGGCAGGTGGAAGAGCTCGGTGTCCACGACGCCCGGGTTGACCAGGTGGACCGACACGGGGGTGTCCCAGATCTCGATGGCGAGACATTCCGACCAGGCGCTGAGGGCCGCCTTGCTCGCGGCATAGGCCGCCTCGCCGGGTGGGCTGAGCCTGGCCGCCACCGACGAGACGTTCACGATCTGGCCCGCCCCGCGCCCGAGGAGACGGGGCAGCAGGGCCATCGTGAGGCGAACCGGCGAGAGGTAGTTGATCGTCATGACCTCGCCGACCTCGACGGGACCGGTGGCGTCGACTCGACGGCGCTTGGGTATCCCGGCGTTGTTCACCAGCAGGTCGATGCCGCCGAGCTCGTCGTCGGCCAGATGGGCGAACGACTCGAGGGCGTCGAGGTCGGCCAGGTCGACGATCCAGGAACGCGAGCCTGGTGTGTGGCGCCGGCACGCCGCGAGCACGTCGGCCAGTCGGTCGCCCCGCCGGGCGCAGATGCCGACGGTGACACCCTGCGCGGCGAGCCCCTCGGCGAGCGCGGCGCCGATGCCCGACGAGGCGCCGGTGACGAGCGCCCGCCGGCCCTCGAGCGACTTGTCCTGTTCCTGCGCCACGATGTGCTCCCAAGAGGCCTGGTGTCGAGGTGATGGTACGTTCCGCGGCCGTGACCGTCCTTCCGAAGCACGCGTTGCTCGACGGGCGGGTGGCCGTGGTGACCGGCGCGGCCGTGGGGATCGGAGAGGCCACCGCGCTCGCGCTGGCGACCTACGGCGCCGACCTGGCGATCTGCGACCGGGACGCCGACGGACTGGCAGGTACCGCAGCGGGCATAGCGGCGTGCGGTCGGCGCGCGCTCCCGGAGGTGCTCGACGTCCGCGACCCCGACGCCGTCCACCGGTTCATCGACCGGGTGCGAGCCGATCACGGCCGTGTGGACGTTCTCGTCAACAACGCCGGTGGGGGCTTCATGGCCGCGTTCACCGACGTGAGTGCCAAGGGCCAGGATGCGCTCATCCGCGAGAACTTCACGAGCGCGGCGTCGTTCATCCGGGCCACGGTCCCGCTCATGCCCGCCGAAGGCGCGTCGATCGTGAACATCACCTCGATCGAGGCGCATCGGGCGGGGCCGGGCTTCGCGGTCTACTCGGCGATGAAGGCGGCCCTCGCCAACCTCACCAAGAGCCTCGCCCTGGAGCTGGGCGACCGCATGATCCGGGTGAATTGCGTCGCTCCCGACGTCATCCCCACCCCGGGCATCGGTCCGCTGCCCGTGTCGACGCCCTTGGCCCGCGCGGGCCACGTCGACGACGTGGCCGGGGCGGTGGTCTTCCTCGCCGGCGACCAGGCCCGGTTCATCACCGGCACGACGATCCACGTCGACGGAGGGAACCACGCCGCCGGTGGTTGGCACCGAGATGACGAGGGTCGCTTCACCACCTGACCGGGATCCTGCACCGCTCGGGCGGTCTAGTGTGCGCCCGATGGACGACGCATCGCGGCACGACTCGGACCAGGCCCAGGCGACGACGCGGTGGCTGCTGGTCGTGCTGGTCGCGACCGCAGTGCTGGCGGGCGCCGTGATCGTGGTGGCGGACGTTCCCGGCCTCGTGGGCGACCGCTGGCAGCTGGTGGGCCTCTTGTCCGTGGGTGCCACCCTCCTGGCGCTCGTGGTCGGCCTGCTCGTCGTGCTCCGGGCCCTCGAAGCGTGGCCCAACGCCATGTCGCCGGCGTTCGACGAGGCCGGCGATCGCGAGGTCGCTGGTGGTGACGCCGGCGAGGTCCCGGCTGAACAGGACGGCGGCGATGACGCGCCCGACATGACCGCCGACGGGACCGGTGAAGCGGTTGTGGACGATGCCGTCGCCGTGACCGACGACTCGGCCGGAGATACGGCCGGAGATACGACCGCCCGCCTCGACGAGGTGACGATCCGCGGCGAGAACGGTGGGGTTGCGGCCCGGAGGTCCCGGCGTCGGCTCGTGCAGCGCTACCGCACCGCCCGGCTGGGGACGGCGGCGGCGGTGCTCGTCGCGCTGGGTGGCATGGCGGGCATGATCATCGCTTCGGTCCAGGACGGCGACAACGTCGAGGGCCGAGCGAGGCTGGCCGCCGAGAACCGGGATGGGCCGGTGAGCGCGCCCATCGCCGAACCGCTTGCGGTCGCCATCGAGCTCACGCCGGTCGGGCGCGTCGCGATGGCTGGGGCGTTGGGCTGCTCGCAAGGGAAGCTCGGCCCGGCCCCGCTCCAGGGTTGGGCGGTCGCGGGCGCCCTCGACGAGCCCACGGTCGTCGTTCTCAGCCCCGACCCGGCCTGCACGAACGCACGCGTCGAGCTCGAAGCGCGGCTCGGTTTCGTCTACCCCACGATCCTGGCACCGCCCGAGAGCGCCACGACCACCACCACCGTCCAGACGGGCCTACCGCCGGCGCCCGTTCCGGCGGCTCCCGGCGCGGTGCCGCCGGCAGGCTGACGGCCCCACCGTGAGCCGCACCGGGTCAGCGGCGGCACGTCAGAGGCGGTCGACGACGCGGTCGATCAGGGTCAGCAGCTCCTCGGCGCACGCGATGTAGTCCTCGACCGCTCCGCCGGCCGGGTCCTCGACGTCCTCCCAGTCCTCCAGCACCACGTTCGCGGGCCCGAGGTCGGCCACGCGGGTACGCAGCGGCGCCCGGCCCGGCTCGAGGTCGTGGGCGAGACGCTTGAGGGTGACCGTGCGGGCGGCCACGTCCGGGTGCTCCCGCCGGATGTACCGGACGTGTTCACCCGCCATGGCCAGGATCAGGTCGGTGGTCGCCAGGTCGGCGGGGCGGAGCTGGGCGCTCCGGTGCCGGTTCGCGTCGAGGCCCACCGTGGCGAGCGCGTCCCGTGTCCGCCAGCTCACCGGCTGCCCGTCGATCACGTGCGTGCCGGCGGTGATCACGTGCAACCCGGGCTTGCCCGCCTCGAGCATGGCGCCGGCCATCACCGATCGTGCCGCATTGCCGGTGCACAGCGTGATGATCCTGGTCAATGACGGCTCCTGGTTCGGGGCTCGTTGTCAGCGGGCATCACCAGCCGGAGCCTGACGCACGGAAGGCGATGTCGCCATCGATGATCGTGGCAGCCACGAGGTCGGCCGTGAGGTGGTCGCGCGCCTCTGCCCACGGCAACGCGAGGAGGCAGAGGTCGGCGCTGGCTCCGGCCGACACCCGGCGTGGCGGCCCCCCGGGGTCGGTCGCCGGACAGGTGAACATCGCCAGCGCCGCCTCCGGCGTCATGGCCTCGTCGACGCCGACGGTCATGCCGCGTGCGGTGCGACGGTCGACAGCGGCGCGCATGGCGGCCCACGGGTGGTCCGGCCCGAACGGTGCGTCGGTGCCGCCCGCCAGCCGCACCCCTCCGGCGATGAAGCCCCGCCCGCGGTAGAGCCATGGCTGGTCGCCCGGCTCGACCTGGTCGAGGTAGCGGTCGCCGTGCGCGGCGACAAAGCCGTGTTGGGTGACGACGGCCACGCCGAGCCGGGCCATCCACTCGACGGTCTCCGGGGGGGCGACGCTGGCGTGCTCGACACGATCACCGCGCACGGTCCCGGCGGCATCGAGGGCAACGAGGGCCAGGACCAGCATCTCGCGGCTGGCCGCGTGGATCGCCACCGGCCGACCGGCACGGTGGCTCCCGACGATCGTCGAGACCAGCTCGTCGAGGTCGGCGACGTCGTGCTCGACGAGCATCACCTTGCGTGCTCCCCGGCGCAGCCTGGGGAGCTCGGGCACGCGCAGGCTCTCATCGCCCAGCAGGAGCACCTTCTGGCGGATGGTGTCGGCCTCGATCATGGAAGCGAAGGCAGCTGCCTCTGACGGTCCGTTGCCGGCGGTGGCGTCGGTGAAGCCGACGACCCCGGCGCGGGCAAGGTGACCGCTCACTCGTCGGGCTGCCGACGGGTCTCGGTGTTCGGGCCGGTCGACGGGTACACGGAGGAGGTGATCCTGGTCGTAGAGCCGCCCGTCGGCCTCGGGGCTGTGGTCGAGGCCGAGCGCTGCGAGCCCGGCGGTGTTGAGCACCCAGAGGTGACCGCTGCGGTGCTGCACCTTGACGGGTCGGTTCGCCACCATGGCATCGAGCCGGCGCCGGTCGAGGTAACCCACCTCGGACTCCTCGAAGCCTGTCCCACGGACCCACTCGTCGGGCCGCAGGCCGTCAGCCGCCCGACGCAGTGCATCCGCGAGGGCGGCGCCATCGGCGACCTCGGGCAGGCCGCAACGCACGGAGCGCTCGACCGCCGCCATCGCGCGCAGGTGGAGGTGGTGGTCGTGCAGGCCCGGTAGGAGGGCGCCCCCTTGGCCGTCCAGCACCTCCCGGTCGCTGCACCGGGCCAGCCCCGGCCCGATTTCGACGATCGCACCACCGTCGAGTCGGACGTCGAGCCCGGTCACCCCGTCGACCTCGACGTCGCGGAGGATCATCGGCGTGGGGCGCCGAGGGTGGCCAAGCGGGCATTGTCCTGCCCGAGTGCCGGGGCGACGCCGCGGGGCGCACGGGCCCGGGGGGGAGCGACGGCGATCCGGTCGCCCCCGATCGGCGCGTCGCCGTCGCCCTCGGCGAGCAGATGGTTGACCACCTCCCGCAGGGCGACGTCGAAGAAGCCACCCGATCCCACGAGCGCGGCGAGCGCGACCACTGCGGCATGGAGGCCGGTGGCCGGGTCGCCGAAGGCGTCGCCGCAGAACAGCGGGTCACCGGAGCGCCCGCCGGCGTACGCGGTGAGACCGCCGGCGACGGCGGTGTCGTCGCCGAAGCCCGACCACTGCCGCCACGGCCCCGTGCGTCCGTACGCGGTGATGGCGATCCAGCTGCCACCGGCGTGCCGGTCGATCCAGGTGTCGGGGTGGAGGCCCAGTTGCTCGAGGGCCCGGGGACGCGACGCCTCGACCACCAGATCGGCGCGGTCCATCAGCGCGCCGAGGCGAGCCCGGTCGCCGGGTTCGGTGAAGTCGAGGGCGACGCTGCGCTTGCCGGCGTTGAGGAGGTCGAAGAACGCCGGTTGGCCGAGACGGGCGCCGTCCGGACGCCTCGTGCTCTCCACCTTCACGACCTCGGCACCGGCGGCCTGGAGGATCGACGTGGCCAGCGGGCCCGCCCACAACGCCGACAGGTCCACCACCAACGCGTCCGTGACCGGTCGCGCCCGGGCCGAGACCTGCCCGAGCCTGTCGAGCGAGTCGAGGGCCGCCGCGGGCCTCACCCGGCTCGGCCGCCCCGAGTCGAGGAACGGAGCCATGGGGAAAGACTGGCAGCGGGCCCGTGCCTGCTCGTCGTCGGCGGCGTCCTCGGGTGTCGCGCCGAGGCCGGCTGGCAACCCGAGTTCCTGGGCGGTGGCCACCGCCGACCACCCTGGCTGTCCGGCCACGTGACGGGCGACGGTCGGCCACGGGTCGCCGTGGATCGTCCGGCCGATCCAGGCGGCGAGCAGCTCGTGGTCGCTGGGGCGGGCGAGGTTGACGGCCACCCAGCCGTCGGCGGACGGGAGGAGACGACAGGTGCCTCCCACCGATCGTCGGCCCTGCCTGGTGAGCCCGGCGAGCGCGGCGCGCTCGCCGGCGAGCGCGGGCCCGTCCAGGCACACCCTTGGGCCGGACCCCAGCCCGCTCAGCAGGGCGATCACCGCGGCCGCGGCGGCGAGCCCGGCGGCCTGGTCACCCGGTGCGGGGCAGGCGGGGCCGTTGCTCGGTCCGGTGAGGCCCATCACGCCACTCCGCTCCCACCCCCTTCGCCCCGCCCGGCCCTCGTCGACGCCCACGACCCTGGGGCCCGGGGGGAGCAGACCCGTGCCGTCGAGCGTGCCGGAGACGGGAAGGCGGTCGAGGAGCGGGAGAAGCGAGGCATCGAGGGCGACGGCGAGGACCAGACGACCCGCGGCATGGGTCGCGTCGGGAGCAGCGAGCACCCTGCGAGCCTCGGCAGGGTCGAGCACGGCCACGACCTCGGCGCCGAGCCGAGCCAGCAGGGTGCCGGCGCGTCGGGTCGTCGGCCCGCCGCCCACCTGGAGGAAGCGAAACCCGCACAGTGGCGCCACCCCGCCATAGTGGCCGCGCCGCCACCGTGCCGCACGGCCGGGCGCGGTCCTATGATCGCGGGAATGGACGATCTGAAGGTGGGTACCCGGTTGCACTGCGGCCGGTGCGGTACCGAAGTCATCGTCATCAAGGCACCGGCCGCCACGCCCACGTGCTGTGGTGAGCCGCTGAAGGGGCCCGAGGACGCATCGTGACGGCGATGGGCAAGCGCTACGTGTGTGCCGTCTGTGACGGCGAGTTGCTCTGCACCAAACCGGGGGACGGCACGCCGTCGTGCTGCGGCACCGTGATGGGCCTCAAGGAGGCCAAACCGCTGCCCTCGTCGGACTAGTGCCCAGCCAGCCGGGGAGGCCGGGTGGCGATCGGCGATGATCCGCCATTGCTCGGTCGTCGAGGCGCTGGCGCTTCTGGCGTCGCCTGACGCGCTCGAGGAGTGCTCGTTGGCCCACGGGTGCGCCGCCCTGGTGGTGGAGCCCGGCGAGTGGCCGGAGGACGGCCTCACCCCGGCTCAGCGCCGGGCCCTGGATTGGCTCCCGTGCGTGACGGTCGCGCCCTCCACCGAGCCGGCCTGGCGACGGTTCGACGTGGCAGCGGCCCATGCCGATGCCGAACGGGTCCTCGCCACGATCACGGCGTACCCGCAGGCGAGCCTCGCCCTTGCCCGACTGCTCCGGGTCGCCGAGCGTTCCGATCCGCAGACCGCGCTGTACGCGGAGTCGGTGACCTACGGCCTCCTGCAGGCCGGTCCGGAGCACGCGGCATGGCCTGCACCGGGCACGGCCGAGAGAGGCGCCCCCGGTCGCGTCCGGGTGGAGCGCACCGGCGACCGGGTCGCGGTGGTCCTCGATCGGCCCGACCGCCACAACGCCCTCGACCTCGCGATGCGCGACGGCCTGGTCGACGCGCTTCGTGCCGTCGCGGCCGACCAGACGATCGAGTCCGTGGAGCTCCAGGGCGAGGGGCCGTCGTTCTGCAGTGGTGGCGATCTCGGCGACTTCGGCACCCTCCCCGATCCGATGACGGCGCACCTCGTGCGCTCGACCCGTCTGCCGGCTCGGGCGGTCCTCGCCGTGCGCCGTCGGCTCACGGCCCAGGTGCACGGTTCGACGGTAGGGGCGGGAGTCGAGCTCGCCGCCTTCGCCGGGCGGGTCGTGGCCGCACCCACGACGACCTTCCGCCTGCCCGAGGTGCGCATGGGGCTGGTCCCCGGCTCCGGCGGCACATGGAGCGTGACGAAGCGAGTCGGGCGCCAACGTGCCGCCTGGCTGGCGCTCACCGGGGTCGAGATCGACGCGCCGACGGCGTTGCACTGGGGCCTCGTCGATCAGGTCACCGACAGGGGCTGCCGCGGTTAGGGTCTCGGGCGATCACCTGACCGAGGAGAGACGATGGGATTCATGGACGATGTGAAGAAGACCGCGCAGGACGCCGCCGACAAGGTCAACGACCTTGCCGACGAGCACGGCGACAAGGCCAAGGATGCGCTCGACAAGGCCGCTGACATGGCGGACGACAAGACCGGCGGCAAGTACGGCGACAAGATCGACCAGGGTGCCGAGAAGGCCAAGGACGCGATCGACAAGATGGCCCACGACGACAAGTAGCGGCACTGCGCCGATGGCCCCGATCCGTGTGCCTCAGAGGGCGCACGGGTCGACGGCTTTTCGGGCGAGGACCCGTCGGGTCGACTCGTCGACCCGTTCGATCGGCAAGGCACCGTCCTCCACCGCCGCTTCGAGCGCGTCGATGACCCCCGAGGGGTTGGCGATGGACACGAACAGGGCCACATCCGCGCCGGCGGCGATGGCGCGAACGGCGGCCTGTTCTGGCGGGATGGTTCCGGCGATGGCGCCCATGCTGAGCGAGTCGCTGAACACCAGGCCGTCGAAGCCCAACTCGCCGCGCAGCAGTCCGGCGATGGCCTCCGATGAGAGGCTGGCAGGGGTCGTCCCGGTCAGTCCGGGCACGTTGAGGTGGCCCACCATCACCCCGATGTCGTCATCGCTCGACAGGGCCTCGAAGGGCCGCAGGTCGCGCCGACGCAATTCCTCGATCGGGGGCGTGCCGACCGGGCCGTCATGGCTGTCCGCCTCGCCGGAGCCGTGGCCCGGGAAGTGCTTCAGCACCGGCAGCAGCCCGGCGGCCTCGAGCGCGTCGGCATAGACCCGGCCGTACGCCGCCACCGTTTCGGGGTCGTCGGAGAACGTTCGGTCGCCGAGGGGTCCACCGCCACCGGGCAGGGCCACATCGACCACGGGCCCGAAGACCACGTCGAAGCCGAGGCCGGCCACACCACGGGCATGGTCTCCGATCAGGACCGCCGCGGCATTGCCGTCGAGGGTGGATGCGACCTGGCGCTGCGACGGGATGGCGCCCACGACGTCGCGCAGGCGCTGCACCTGGCCGCCTTCCTCGTCGACGGCCACGAGCGGCGGAATGGCGCTCGCCGCCTTGACGGATGCGATGCCTTGGGCGAGACCCGCGGACGTCGGCCGTTGGACCAGGACGACGCCGACGCCGAGGTCGGCGACCCGTGTCGCCTCGGCGGACAGGGCGCCGCCATCGACGGCGATCCCCATGAGCTGTGCCACCTTCTGGCGGACAGGAAGGTCGGCGATGCATCGGGCGGTGGGGTCGATGGTGGTCGGGGTGCTGGGGTCGATGGTGGTCGGGGTGCTGGGCGAAGCGGTGCTGCTCGTGGTCGCGGCCGTGCCGGTGTCGGAGCGGCCCGCAGCGGGGGTTTCCGGAGCATCGGTGCTGCCGCAGGCGGCGACCATCATCGCGAGGCTGGCTGCGACGGCCATACACCTGCGGGGCGATGGTGGCCGGGCCATGCCAGAAGGTTGCCATCCGCCCGTTCCGGCCGCGAGATCCGCAGGCCGACGACACGGTCAGGTGCCACAACGGCGGGTGGTGGGCGTGTCGGTGCGGTCCCGGACGCCTACAGGCCGGTGGGACGCTCGCCGATCACGGCCTCGGCCCGCAGCCGGTCCAGGTCGTGGTCCGTCAGCCCGAGCAGGCCTCGGAGCACGGCGTCGTTGTGCTGGCCGAGCGTGGGTGCCGGCGAGCGGAGCCAGCGCCCCTTGTTGCCGGCGAAGTGGAAGGGAAGTGACGGCAGGGCGTGACGGCCCGTGACGGGGTGGTCGAGCGTCTCGAAGAAGCCGCGGTCGTCGAGNNCCCCGGGCGAGTAACCCGTCGACAACCGCTTCCGCCTGGCGGTCCGCGCACCAGGCGGCGACGGTCTCCTCGTCGGGTGTGCCACCGACCTCCTGGTGGACCGCGTGACGGTGCGCCTCGGTCTCCGCGGCCAGTGCGACCCATTGCCCGTCTCTGCAGGCGTACACCCCTTGGGGGTCGGCCATGGCGCTCCGGTTGCCGTGGCGACCCAGCAGGTTGCCGTAGGCCGCGAACTCGACGACCGGCTCGGCGGCCACGTTGAGCGCGGTCTCGGCCAGCGTCACTTCGACCAGCATCCCCGAACCGGTGCGGTCGCGCTCGTCGAGGGCGCCCAGGAGGGCCAGCACGGCGTGCATGCCGGCCAGTGGGTCGCACGGCCCGCGGGGGATCAGGGGCGGTCCGTCGGGGTAGCCCGTCACCGCGGCCATGCCGGTGAGTTGCTCCATCGTCTGGGCGAAGCCCGTGCGGTCGCGCCATGGCCCGTCGAGACCGAAGGCAGGCATGCGCATCATCACCGTGCGAGGCGCGGCAGCGTGGATCGCGGCCCAGTCGAGGCCGAAGTTCTCCATCACCCGGGGCGAGAAGTTCTCGACGACCGCGTCCGAGTCGGCGATGAGGCGCAGGACGAGGTCGACGCCCTCGGGCCGGTTCAGGTCGAGGGTGACCGAGCGCTTGTTGGCGTTGGCGCCATGGAAGACCGGGCCCCACTCCCACCACTGGTGCACCGATGGCCGCTTCACCGACGTGAAGCGCATGCCGTCGGGCCGCTGGATCGACTCGATCTTCACGACCTCTGCCCCGAGCGCGCCGAGCACCTGTGTTGCGGCGGGCCCGGCCCAGAAGGCGGTGAAGTCGATGATCCGCACCCCCGCCAACGGCAGGTCGTTGTCGCGCTCGAGGTTGGGCAGGGTCGGCCGGGCCGGTCGCGACGACCAGTCGACCGTGCCCTGGTGCTCGCCGACCGTGGGGGCCGGGGCGAGGTCGGGTCGGGGTCGGTCGCCGATGCGGTAGGGCACTCGCGGCTGCGTGAAGCCGTGAGGCCCCTGCACGAAGCTGCCGCGAGCCACGAACTGCTCGTGGTCGACCACGGTCCGGCCGTCGAGCACAGGCGTCACGGGGATGCGCATCGCCGAGGCCAACTCGATGATCTGGTCGGTGGTGCGCTCGGCCGTCCACGACCGCACCATGGCGTTGAACTCGTCCATGCGCCGGGTACGGCCGTTCACGTTGGCGAGGTCGTCGTCGGCGAGCAGGTCGGGCCGGTCGATCATCACCAGGAAGTCCTGGAACTGCTGGCGGGCGATGGTGCAGAACCCCACGTAGCCGTCGCTGGTGGGCTCGATCGAGGGGAGCTCGACCGTCGGCATGGGCCGCGGCGGCGGGTCGATGCCCATCAGGCTGGTGAACACCGATGCAAACGTGTTCATGGAGACGGACATGCACTCGAACATCGAGACGTCGACGTGCTCGCCGCGCCCGGTCCGCCGGGCGGCGCGCCAGGCGGCGACCGCACCGACGGCGGCGTACGCGCCGGCCATCCACTCGCCGATGCGGCCTCCGGCGGCGATCGGCGGTCGATCGGGGGTGCCCCGGCTGCCGGTGGAGCCGCACGAGGCCTGCAGGGTGAACTCGGTGGCCGGACGGTCGGCCCAGGGGCCGGTGGCGCCGAACGGCGAGATCGACACCGCGACCAGGCCCGGGTTGCGGGCGTGCAGCCGGCGGAGGTCGAGTGACCCGCGCCCCGGCCCGTGATCCTCGACCAGGATGTCGGCCCGGTCGACGAGCTCGACGACGTCGTCGTCCCCGAGGCCGCCGAGCACCGACCGCTTCGACGTGTTCAGGTAGCGGAACAGTGCGCCGTCCTCACCGCCCAGATCCGCACCCGAGGCGGACCACCGACGGAGCGGGTCGCCCGACTGGTCCTCCACCTTCACCACGTCGGCGCCGGCGTCGGCGAGCAGCTTGGTGCAGTACGGTCCCGCGATGTTGCTGGTCAGGTCGACGACGCGCAGGTCGGGGAACATCGTCGAACGGTCTGAGGGGGCCCGGGCCTAGCCCGGGACCGCCATGGGCGGCAGGGTGCCGCCCCGCTCGCCGAACAGGTCACCGCTCGACGCCACCAGCTCGTCGATCGTCCATCGGTCGTCCTTGTGGATGCTGGCCTCGACGGCGGGCGGGCGGAAGAGGTGGACGTCGCCACCGATGACGATGAACACCTGGCCGCTCACCTCGGCGGCGGCGTCGCTGGCCAGCCACGCCACGATGGCCGAGACGTTCTCTGGAGCGAAGCGGTCGAACGCCCCGTCGTCCTCGGGTGCCTTGAAGAAGTCGATGTCCTCGGTCATGCGGGTGCGGGCGCGGGGGGCGATGGCGTTGGCGGTGACGCCGAAGCGCCCGTACTCCCGCCCGAACACCAGGGTGAGCCCGATGATGCCGGCCTTCGACGCCGCGTAGTTGGCCTGGCCGGCGCTGCCGAACAGGCCCGCCTCGGACGAGGTGTTGATGATGCGCCGACCCACGGTGGCTCCGGCCTTGGCCTGGTTGCGCCAGTAGACCCCCGCGTGGCGCGAGAGGCAGAAGTGGCCCTTCAGATGCACGTCGACGACGTCGTCCCAGTCGCTCTCGTGCATGTTGAAGCTCATCTTGTCGCGGAGGATGCCGGCGTTGTTCACCACGATGTGCAGGTCACCGTAGGTGTCGACCGCCTGGGCGACCATGGCCTCGGACGCGTCCCAGTCGGACACGCTGCCATGGTTGACCACGGCCTCGCCGCCGGCGGCGACGATCTCTTCGACGACCGCCTGGGCTTCGTCGCCCAGATCGTTGACCACCACCTTGGCGCCCTCTCCGGCGAGGGTGAGGCTGTGGGCGCGGCCCAGCCCGCGTCCTGCTCCGGTGACGATGGCGACCTTGCCCTCGAGTGCTCCCATGGTGTTCCTCTCACTGCGACTCGTGTGCGATCCGGCGGTGGAGCTTAGGCCGACCTGACACGCCGTCAGAAGTCGGCAACGGGCGAACCTAGAGTCGCGGCATGACGACGACCGAACGGTTCTTTCGCCACGACGAGGTTGCGCTGGTCACGGGCGCGGCCGGTGGGATCGGACGGGCGACGGCAGTCCTGTTCGCCGCCGAGGGTGCCCGGGTCGCGGTCGTCGACGTGGACAGCGCCGGTGTCGACACGACGGTGGGACTGATCGAATCCGCCGGGGGTGACGCGCTCCCCGTGGTGGCCGACGTCACCGACGAGGACCAGGTCGCGGCCGCGGTGCAGGCTGCCGTCGATGCCTTCGGGCGCCTCGACTGCGCCCACAACAATGCCGGCACCAGCGGCCGGCCGGTGCCCTTCACCGAGCTCACCCTCGAGGACTGGAACCGGGTCGTGTCGCTCAACCTCACCGGGGTCTTCCTGTGCCTCAAGCACGAGCTCGCCGTCATGGCCCCGGCGGGTCGGGGGGCCATCGTCAACACGTCGTCGGGCGCCGGGGTCATCGGGTTCCCCGGCCTGCCCCACTACGTGGCCTCGAAGCACGGCGTGTTGGGCCTCACCAAGACCGCGGCGCAGGAGTACGTGCGGTCGGGCATCCGTGTGAACGCGATCTGCCCCGGAACCACCGACACGCCGATGATGCAGGCGTTCATCGGCGGCGACGCGGCAATGGAGAAGATGATGCGCAGGACCGTGCCCACCGGCGAGATGGGCCGGCCCGAGCAGGTGGCCGAGGCCGTGGTGTGGCTGTGCTCGGACCGCGCCTCGTTCGTGAACGGCGAGTCGATGCTCGTCGACGGCGGAACGGTGTGCAGATGAAGGCTGCGCAGCGGAGCGGAGCGGCGGGTACCTGTCGACCCGGGCGCCGAAGGCGCTCCCCGGGACGAGGACTCGACGTGATGTGACAAATGTCCTCTTGACCTCTTGACTACCGCCGGTAGGCTACCGACGGTAGAGCAATCACTCCCAGGGGGACCGGATGACTGACGTGGCCGATATCGCCGACACCATCGACCTGGAGGCGGTGCTGTCCGTCTCCAACACCGACATCGACGAGGTCATCCACCGCGTCGAGGACAACGCGGACGCCATCTTCACCTGGAACTACGACAAGGGTGAGCGGCCGGCGCTGAACAAGCTCTACGAGAAGGCCAAAGGTGCCCAGTGGAACGGTGAGACCGATCTGCCGTGGGACACCGAGGTGGACCAGGAAGCCCAGGCCATGGCCGCGGTCAACACGTTCCGTGGATTCACCGACAGCTACGACCTGAAGGGCACGCCGTTCGCCAACTGGGGCGACGCCGAGTGGGCGCAGATGAACATCGAGTCCAGCAATTGGACCCTCAGCCAGTTCATGCACGGCGAGCAGGGTGCGCTGGTCTGCACCGCCAAGATCGTGGAGTCGGTGCCGTGGATCGACGCCAAGTACTACGCCTCCACCCAGGTGATGGACGAGGCCCGTCACGTGGAGGTGTTCGCCAAGTACCTCGACACCAAGATGTCGGGCCACTATCCCGTCAACGCCCATCTGAAGGCCCTGCTGGACGACATCGTCCGCGACTCGCGCTGGGACATCACCTACCTGGGCATGCAGATCATGGTGGAAGGCCTGGCCCTCGCCGCCTTCGGCTTCATGCACGCGCTGATCGAGGAGCCGCTCCTGAAGCAGTTGCTCCGCTACGTGATGAGCGACGAGGCCCGCCATGTGGCCTTCGGCGTGTTGTCGCTGCAGGAGTACTACGAGGGGCTCAGCGACGCCGAGATGTTCGAGCGCCAGCAGTTCGCCTACGAGGCATCGGTGCGGATGCGCGACCGGTTCCTCCAGCAGGAGGTCTGGTCCCGGATGGGCGTGGACGTGAAGCAGGCGCTCAAGCTGGTGGTGCAGGACCCGGGCCGCGTGGTGTTCCAGCAGATGCTGTTCTCGAAGATCGTGCCCAACGCCAAGAAGCTCGGCCTGCTCGACCGCAACGACGGCTGGCTCCGCAAGAGGTACACCGAGATGGGCGTCATCCAGTTCGAGGACTGGGTCGACACCGCCGACGAGTACGAGGCCCTGGCCCTCCCGGCGATGGCGTGACTCCTGCGGCCACCCGGCACCGCCTGGCGCCGGAGGCTCGGAGGGCCGAGCTCGCCGACGCCGCCATCCGGGCCATCCGCACCATCGGGGCCGACGCCTCGATGGCCGACATCGCGGCCGAGGCGGGTATCTCGAAGCCGGTGCTCTACCACCACTTCGGGGACAAGGCGGGGCTGGCGGCCACCGTCGCCGACCGGTTCCTGGGCGACCTGGGTCTCACGCTCGAGGGCATCTTCGGCTCGGCCGGCGACCCCAGGGCCGCGGTCGCCGCCGCCATCGACGTGTTCGCGGCCTTCGCCGAGCGTGAGCCCGAGCTCTACCGGTTCCTGGTCGAGGGGTCGGCGGGCACCGGGCGCGAGACCGTCGAGCTGCCGGTGCTCCCGGCCCTCGCCGCCCAGGTGGCTGCCTTCCTCGTCACCGGCTTTGGTGCCACCGGGCCCGCCGCCGTGCTCGAGCTCCAGTCGTTCGCCCTGTTGGGCACCGTGTTCGAGGGCGTGGGCTGGTGGCTCGACCGCCGGACCCTCACCCGACCTGAGCTCGTCGCGGTGCTCGCCGACCTCGCCTGCAACGGCGCCGCCGGCACCACTCGCCCGCCGACCTGAATCCTTCCGAACTCAGCGCAACGAGTGCGGTGAGGGGGGAGTGGATGCGCTCGGTTCGTTCTGGGGAGGGCGCGGACGCTGGAGGAGGTCAGCCCTCCCAGTTGCTGACGTCGACGCCCATGCCACGGAAGATGTCGATGACCACGTCGGGCATCATCACGCCGGCCTGCCAGTGGTAGTCCCACATGCGCTGGTCGGCCACGTACTTCACGAACTGCTTGGCCTGGGTCAGATTCACGAGCACGCCACGGCGGCTCACCTGGCGCTCGTAGCGGTCGGCGTGGTCGGCATCGATGACGAAGTTCATCGAGTCGCACATGAGCGACATCGTGTAGTTGTTCCAGTCATGCGGGCTGGACGAGATGTGCAGGAAGATTCCCTCGGGGGTACAGCTCTGGAGCTCGAAGTTCTTCGAGATCATGGTGATGGGCTCTAGGCAGCAGGCGCAGTAGCCCTCGAGTCGCACCTCCTTGTCCTTGAACGGTGGCATGTGCGAGAAGGCGATCGACTCGCTGGCGCAGCCGACGTAGCTGTGGAACTCGCCGTCGATGTAGGCCTCGACCTGGCTGGGAAAGCTGGAGAACGGCGGCGCCTTGATGAGGTTGCAGTTCTGGGTGTCCTCGTCGACGGTCACCACGATCCCGAGTTGGAGCTGCTTGTAGGCCGCGATGATCTGGCGGCGGCTCAGGTCGAGCGCCTCGTGCACATCGCGCAGGTTCGGCCCGCGGCCGTGCTCGCACCAGTGCTCGAAGACGAAGGCGCGGACGGCGAGGGCGTCCTCGGTGTAGGTGAGGGTGGGGACGTTGTGGGGCACGGGCTCTCCGGTTTCAGGTTGGTGCGGGCGTGGGAATCTCGGGGGTGATCGTGACGGGCAGGGAGCGCGGCCCTGCTCCCCTGCAGCAAGCGAGAACGTGTTCTCGCTCGGGGGTATGTTCGCACAGTGCCCGCGCCCATCGAGTCGTACCGCGTCGAGGTGCCAGAGGCCGTGCTCGACGACCTGCNNGGCGCCGACCTCGGCGCCGTCCGTCGGCTGTGCACCTACTGGGCCCACGAGTTCGATTGGCGGGCGGTGGAGGAGCGGCTGAACGCCTTCGACCAGTGCGTCACCGAGGCCCAGGGTGAACGGCTGCACTTCCTGCACGTACGCTCGCCCGAGCCGGGCGCCCTGCCCCTGGTGCTCATCCACGGCTGGCCGGGCTCGGTGATCGAGTTCCTCGACGTGATCGGCCCGCTCACCGACCCGGTGGCACACGGGGGCGACGCCGCCGACGCCTTTCACCTCGTGGTGCCGTCGATGCCGGGCTACGGGTTCTCGGGGCCCACCCGGCACCCGGGCGTCGACGCCGGCAAGGTCAGCGCAGCGATCGCCGAGTTGATGGCCCGTCTGGGCTACGAGCGTTACGGCGCCCAGGGGGGCGATTGGGGGTCGCTGATCTCGCGTCGCCTGGGCGTCATCGATGCGGGCCACGTGGTCGGCGTGCACGTGAACATGTTCATCGTCGGTCCGCCGAAGGACGGCGACGCCATGGAGGGCGTGACGGAGGCCGAGTTGACGACGATGGCCGAGGCTGCGGAGATGACCAAGACCGGCATCGGCTACATGCAGCTCCAGAGCACCAAGCCACAGACCCTGGCCTATGGCCTCACGGACTCACCTGCGGGGCTGGCCGCGTGGATCTTCGACAAGCTCCATGCGTGGACCGACCACGCGGCCGACGAGGACAGTGCGCTCTCGCCTGATCAGATGCTGGCCAACATCGCCACCTACTGGGTGACCGGCACGGCCAACTCGGCGGCTCGCCTCTACTACGAGTCGGCACGTGCCCGCACAGCCGGCCAGGACATGAGCGTCGACCGGGTCGAGGTGGCGACGGGCTACGCCGCCTACCCGGGCGAGCTCTACCGGCCGCCCCGCCGCTGGCTCGAGGCCGCCTGCAACCTCGTCCACTACGTCGAGATGCCTCGGGGCGGCCACTTCGCGGCATGGGAGCAGCCCGACCTGTTCGTCGACGACGTCCGGACCTTCTTCCGCCTGGTCCGGTAGCCGATTCCCGAGGCAATCAGGGTCGGAATCCGACCGCTATTGCCTCGGGAAGGGGGCGTACGTCAGGTCGCGGCCGGAGCGGTGCCAGACGGGATCCTCGACGTCGGTGCCGTCCTGTTGCAGGCGGCGCTTCAGCACCTTGTTCGTCTGGGTGGCGGGCAACTCGGCCGTGACGCGCACCAGGCGGGGTGCGGCCTTGGTGCCGAGGTCGGGCTGCTCGGCCAGGAACGCGCGGAAGGCTTCGGCGTCGAAGGTGGCGCCCCGGCGGAGGACCAGGGCGGCCATGCACTGGTCGCCGACCACGGGGTCGGGTACCGCGTACACCGCGGCCATGGCCACGTCGGGATGGCGCAGCAGGATGCGCTCGATGGGCGCCACGGCCAGGTTCTCGCCGTCCACCCGCAGCCACTCGCTCGACCGCCCGGCGAAGTACAGGTAGCCGTCGGCGTCCTTGTAGGCCAGATCGCCGGTCCAGTACGGCGCCTCGCCCGCTCTGGGGGGCCGCTCGGGCGCAGGGCCGCGCCGGCGCTCGGCCTCGGCCTCGTCGTTGCGCCAGTAGCCCTCGAACTGCGACGCACCCTGCCGGCTGACCAGCTCGCCGATGGCCTCGTCGGCATTGGTGAGCGCGCCGTGCTCGTCGAACGCCGCCACCGGGCACTCCTCGCCCGTGTCGGGGTCGAGCACCACGTTGTCCGGACCCGCGGGACCGAGTGAGCCGGGTGGCGTGTCGGGCGTGCGGCTCACATTGGCTCCACCCTCGCTCGAGCCGTACCCGTCGATCACCAGGCAGCCGAACCGCGTGCCGAAACGGGCGATGTCGTCGTCGGCGGCCTCGTTCCCGAACACGATGCGCAACGGGTTGTCGGCGTCGTCGGCCCGTTCGGGGGTGGCCAGGATGTAGGCGAGCGGCTTGCCCACGTAGTTGGCATAGGTGACGCCGTAGTCGCGGACGTCGTCCAGGAACGCCGAGGCCGAGAACCGGCGGCGCAACACGGCGGTGGCGCCCGCGGCCAGCGCCGGGCCCCAGCCCGCCATCAGCGCGTTCGAGTGGAACAGCGGCATCGACAGGTAGCAGGCGTCGTCGATCCCGAGCCCGAAGCCCGTGGCCACCAGTTCGCCGATGCGGGCCAGCCGGCCCTGGCTGCACTTCACCGCCTTGGGGGCGCCGCTCGTGCCCGAGGTGAAGAGCAGCAGGTACAGGTCCTCGGCGCCGACGGTGCTCCGCTGCGCGACGAGCGCGGCGTCGACCGCGTCGAGGTCGGCGCCGGCGTGGGTGGCGAGGCGGTCGAGGTACGCGGGGGCCTCGGTGTCCCAGACCCGTTCTGGGGTCAGCCCGAGGTCGAGGTCGTCGAGCAGGTCGCGGTAGGCAGGCTCGACGATCACCACCTGGCACTCGGTGTGGGTGATGTCGCGTTCGAGCTCGGCGCCCCGCCGGGTGGGGTTGATGCCCACCACGGTGGCGCCGGCCAGGGCGGCCGCCCCCAGCCAGTGGGCGAACTCGGGGACGTTGTCGGCGAGCACGCCGACGTGGAACGGGCCGGTTCGGCGCTCGGCGAGCACCAACGAGGCCCGCTGCGCGCACGCGGACGTGTACGAGGGCCAGGTCCACGACTCGTCCTCGAAGCGCAACGCCACACCCGGGTCGTTCGCGTTCGCCCGGATCAGGGCGTTGACGGAACCGGGTGTCACTGCAGCGAGTGTCTGGCTCAGGCGGTGGCGGTGGCGGTGGCGGCGAGCTGCGCCTCGCGCTGGCGCGTCGTGCTGTGGACCGGGTCCTTGTCGTAGGCCGGGATGATCTGCTGGCCGAAGGTCTCGACCGCCTCGATGGCGATCTCGACGGGCATCGTGCTCGACAGCATGCCGAAGGTGAGCTGGTCCGCACCGGTGCCGGCGTAGTTCTCGACCGTGGCCGCGCACTCCTCTGGGGTGCCCATGCAGACGAGACCCGCCTTGATGCTGTGGTCGATCTGCTCGAGCGTGGGGTCGGGAAGGATGGTCGGCCACTCCGGGATGCCGGGGGGCCTGGGAAAGGTGTCGAGGTACCGGAACACGTTGGTGGTGTGGTACCCCGAGGTCATGTTCGTGGCGATCTCACGGGCCTTCTGGCCGTCCTCGAGGCAGAGCATCTGCGTGGTCACCATCACGTTGTCGTTCACGTAGCCGCCGATGGGATCAGCGTCCTGGATGGCGGTCTTGTAGGTCTCGATGAGGGGCTTGAGGCTCTCCGGCGAGGAGACGCCGAAGCACAGGATCCCGAGGCCAAGCCGGCCCGCCTTCTCGAAGGTGCCGGGGTTTCCGGCGGCCACCCATAGCGGCGGGTGGGGCTGCGTGTAGGGCTTGGGCAGCACATTGCGCTTCGGCATCGAGAAGTACTCGCCGTCGTAGCTGTAGTCCGTCTCGCGCCACATCCGCGGGATCTGGGCGAGCGCCTCGTCGAACATGAGCTTCGTGAGCTCCGGATCGTCGATGCCGAAGCCCTTCTGCTCGGTGCTCGACGAGCCCCGGCCCATGCCGAACTCGAAGCGACCGAGGCTCAGATGATCGATCATGGCGACACGCTCGGCGACCCGCGCCGGGTGGTTCACCGGCGGCGTGATGTTGATGATGCCGCTGCCCAGGTGGATGTTGTCGGTGACGCCGGCCAGGTAGGCCAGGAACGACTCGTTGGCGGAGAGGTGCGAGTACTCCTCGAGGAAGTGGTGCTCGGTGGCCCAGGTGTACTTGAAGTTGTTGCGGTCGGCGGCCCGAGTCCACTCGACCTCGTCCATGAGGCGGGTGTGCTCGATGTTCTCGGGGTCGAGGTCGGCCACCTGGTGGGGCACGTAGAGGCTGTTGAATATCCCGAATTCCATGCGCAGGATCGTAACCCGGCGGCCCGCCAAAATTGAAACGTGATCTAAAAACCGTCGCAGGGCGGGGCGGTGGCGCAGGGGTGCCGACGGCAGGGAGGTTGGTCGCTCTGGTGGGACGTAGCGTGAACCACATGGCCGGCACCGCCGACGATCTGGAGGTCGTGGCGTTCGACGCCGACCGTGACGACGCCGAGCTCTTCGCGCTGTTCGCTCGGATCGTCGAGGTCGGCGAGGGCTACCCGCACGACGCGCCGCTGTCACGATCGGACTTCGAGGCACTGTGGCGGTCGCCCACCGCTGCGGTCACCGTCGCCCGCCTCGACGGGCGTCTCGTGGGCGCCTACTTCCTCAAGCCCAACTACGTCGGACGGGCGGCCCACATCGCCAACGCCGGGTACGTGGTCGATGCCTCGACACGCGGCCTGGGCCTGGGCCGGCGCCTCGTGCAGCACTCGATCGACGCCGCTCCCCTGCAGGGCTTCGACGCCATCGTGTTCAATCTGGTGTTCGAGTCGAACCCCGCCCGCGCGATGTACGAGGAACTGGGCTGGCAGCAGATCGGCCGAGTGCCCGATGCGGTCGACGGCGAGGCGGGCATCGTCTACTGGCGTGGCGTCTGACGACGGCCGGAGCCCGGAGCTTCGACCGCGTTGCGGGCGTCCGGGTACCGTCCGGCGGATGTGCGACGCCGACGACCGCCCGAAGGACCCCGACTGCGACCTGTGCGAGGCCGCCAAGATCACTCCGTGGCACAAGTCCGACGACGTCTGTTGGATCGCCGAGTGCGAGCTGTGCGCCACACCCATGGTGGTGTGGCGCTCGCACGGCGTCGAGCCGCCGGCCGACGAGCGGCAGTACATGCACGAGCAGCTCGGCCTGGTCGCCCTGGCCGAGATCGGCGAGTTCTACATCGACGACAACATGCGCAACATCCCCGACCACTACCACGCCCATGCGAGGCCCAAGGGCGGCTTCTTCGGCCACCAGATCGTCCGCCCCGAAGGCTCGGCCACCTACAAGCCCCGCGAGGAGTGGTAGCGGAAGCACCGGACCCACTCCGGGCAGGCACTCGCCGCACGGCTGGGCTCGAGGCTTCCGAGAATCGGCGGGCTCAGCGCCAATCGGGGTGAAGCGCGCGTTCGCGGGCGAAGCGCTGGGCGTTGAAGGTCTCGCCGTTGTGCGCTGCCGCTTCATCGGATGAGGCCAGCCAGGCGACGACGCCGGCGGGGACGGAGGGCGGCGCCACGGGGTACTTGTCCTCGAGGCCGAGGGAGCGCTGGTTGATGGCCATCTTCTCGGTCAGCACCATGCCTGGCTCCACGTTGAAGGCGAGCACGCCATCGGGGCCGTGCTCGACGGCGAGGATGCCGGCGGTCCGGTGGAAGGCGGCCTTCGAGGCCGAGTAGGCGAGTCCCCAGCCGCCCTCGCCAGCGGGCGCGGTGGGGTCGGTCATGCCCGCGGCCGAGGTCATGTTGACGATGCGGCCCGACTGCCGTTCGATCATCCCCGGCAGCACCGCCCGGATGAGCACCAGTTGGGACAGGAAGTTGGCCTGGGCCTTCTTCTCGAAGTCTTCGGGTGTGGTGTCGAGGAAGCGGGTCATGCTGCCGGGGCCGGTGTGGACGGCGTTGTTCACCAGCACGTCGATCGACCCCCACTCGGCCTCGACCCGGGCGACGGCTGCGAGCAGCGTGTCGGTGTCGAGCAGGTCGATCACGACCGGCAATGCCCGGCCGCCGGCTGCTTCGACCGCGGCTGCGGTGGTGTCGAGCCCGCCCGGCAGGGCCGCCCCGTCGGGCTTCGAGTCGTCGCGGCCGGCGCCCTCGGTGAGGGTTCGGGCGGCGACAGCCACGTCGAACCCCGCGTCCGCCAGGGCGATGGCGGCCGCCTTCCCGATGCCGCGGCTCGCACCCGTGACCAGCGCGATCGGCCGGGCCATGCTCACCCCTCCGCCGCCGGTTCGACGGGGCTTGCGGTCACCGCGGCGCTCGGGGCATCCCGAGGCCCTGCATGGCGATGATGTCGCGCTGGATCTCGGTGGCGCCGCCGCCGAAGGTGCGGATGAGGGCTGACTGGCAGCGTCGCTCGAGCCGGCCCTGGAGCACCGCCTCGGGCGAGCCGCGCCGGATGTACGCGGCCGAGCCGATCACCTCCATCAGCAGGCGGTTGACCCGCAGGTCGGACTCGGTCCCGAACACCTTCATGGCTGACGCGTCGGCACCCTTCAGATCGCCCGACTGGAGGGCCCACGCCACGCGGAGGTTCATCAGTCGGAGGGCCTCGGTCTCGGCGGCCACCCGGGCCAGGTTGATCTGCACCCAGTCCTGGTCGATGACCCTCCGGCCGTCCGCGAGCTTGGTCTGTTGCGCCCAGCCCCGGACCTCGTCGAGGGCGCGCTCGGTTGCGCCGCTGTTGCACAGGGCGACGCGCTCGTGGTTGAGCTGGGTGGTGATCAGCTTCCAGCCCTCGTTCTCGTGGCCGACCAGGTTGGCCGCGGGGATGCGCACGTCCTGGTAGTACGTGGCGTTCGTCGATCCCTCGCCCATCACCCGGATGGGGGTGCGGCTGAAGCCCGGCGTGTCGGTGGGCATCAGCAGAATGGAGATGCCCTTGTGCTTGGGTGCGTCAGGGTCGGTGCGCACGGCGAGCCACACGTAGTCGGCGTCCTCGGCCTGGGTGGTGAACACCTTCTGGCCGTTGACCACGTACTCGTCGCCGTCGAGGACGGCGGACGTGCGCAACGCGGCCAGGTCGGTGCCGGCACCGGGCTCGGTGTAGCCGATGGCGAAGTGCAGCTCGCCGGCCAGGATCGGAGGCAGGAAGCGCTCCCGCTGCTCGTCGCTGCCGAAGCGCATGATCGTGGGCCCGACGGTGTTGATCGACAGCATCGGGACGGGTGCCGCTGCGCGCTGCGCCTCGTCGAAGAAGATCAGCTGCTCGACCGGGGTGCGGCCCTGGCCGCCGTACTCCTCGGGCCACCCGACGCCGAGCCAGCCGTCCGCGCCGATCTGGCGGACGAGGTCCTTGTAGAGCGCTCCGCCCCATCCCGAGCGGTGGAGGGCGTCGTCCACCTCGGGGGTCATCAGGGCCGCGAAGTAGGTGCGGAGCTCGTGCCGGAGGGCCACCTGTGCGGCGGTGAACGCGAAGTCCACTCAGCTCGATCCTGGAGCGGCGGGCATCGATCCATCATGGCGCGGCGCCGGCGGGTGGCCATGCTCGTGGGAGGATCACGGCGTGGCGAACCCCTCCGAGGACGACCCCCACGTGCTGGTCGAGGTGGCCGAAGGGGTGGCCGTGGTCACGTTGCACCGCCCCGACAGGCTCAATGCCTTCACCGGCCGGATGGGCGCCGAGCTCGGCGCCGCTTACGCAGCCTGCGACCTGGACGACGACGTGCGGGCGGTGGTCCTCACGGGCGCGGGCCGCGGCTTCTGCGCCGGGGCCGACCTCGGCGGTTCGGCCGCCACCTTCGGTGCGCCCGCCGCCGACCGGCCCTTCACGTCGTCGCCGGTGTGGCCGCCGGCGTGGGAGGTGCGCAAGCCGGTGATCGCCGCGATCAACGGCCCGGCGCTCGGCATCGGGCTGACCATCCCGATGCAGTGCGACCTGCGCCTGGTCGCCGACGACGCGACGCTCGGCTTTGTCCACGTGCGCATGGGTGTGCTGCCCGACGCCCACGCCCACTGGACGGTGCCACGGGCCGTCGGGTTCGCGGTGGCCGCCGACCTGTTGCTCACCGGCCGGCGGTTCTCGGGCGAGGAGGCGGCCACCATGGGCCTGGCCCACCGGGCCCTGCCCGCCGCCGACGTGCTGCCGGCCGCGATCGAGGTCGCCCGTGACATCGCCGTCAACACGGCGCCCCTGTCGGTCGCGGCATCGAAGCAGCTGCTCTGGGCCAGGCCGGCGCTGGATGCCGACGAGGCCGACCGCCTCGAGACCGCGTGGCACCAGGTGCTCATGGGGACCGCCGACGCCCTCGAGGGCCCTGCGTCCTTCCTGGGAGAGCGACGTCCCCAGTGGACCCTCAGCCCCACCGACGACTGGCCCACCGGCCTCTGACCCTGCAGCCGACGTCTCGGGCCGGCGCGCGACCCGGGCGCGTGGACGATGAGTATGGGCGCGGGTTCGAGGTGAACCGGTGTCAGGCGATGACCGATGATCGGCGGAGCGCCGCGAGCTCGGCGGGGGAGTAGCCGACGGTGGCCAGAACGGCGTCGGTGTCCTCGCCCGGGTGGTGCGGCGGACCGGCCACGGCCTCGGGCGTGACCGAGAAGCGAGGGGCCGGCGCGGGCTGGGGCACGCCGGCGACCGAGAGGAACGCGTCCCGCGCCACGGCGTGCGGGTGGCCCGGCGCCTCCTCGGGCGTCAACACGGGGGCAACGCACGCGTCCGTGCCCTCGAAGACCTCGCACCACTCCGCACGGGTGCGGGTACGGAAGATCGCCGCAAAGCGCTCTTTCTTGGCCGGCCACAGGTTCGGGTCCATCTGCTCGGCGGGATCCTCGTCACCGCTGAGCCCGAGGCCGTCGACGAGTGCCGCGTAGAAGGTCGGTTCGATCGCGCCGACGGCCAGCCAGCCGCCGTCGGACGTTTCGTACACCTCGTAGAAGTGCGCGCCGGTGTCGAGGTGGTTCGTGCCGCGCGCGCCCCAGAAGCCGTTGTTGCGGGCGGAGAAGAACGGGGTGAGCAGGAGCGCCGCACCGTCGACCATGGCGGCGTCGACCACCTGGCCCGTGCCCGTCCGTGCCGCGCTGAGCAGGGCGCTGACGATGCCGAAGGCAAGCAGCATCCCCCCGCCGGCGAAGTCACCCAGCACGTTGATCGGCGGTGTTGGTGGCTGTCCGGCGCGCCCGAGCGGTTCGAGAGCGCCCGCCAGGGCGATGTAGTCGATGTCGTGGCCGACCGTCTGCGCGAGCGGGCCGGTCTGGCCGTAGCCGGTGAGGCGCCCATAGACGAGACGCGGGTTGCGGGCCAGGCAGTCGTCCGGCCCGACGCCCAGGCGCTCGGCCACGCCCGGCCTGAAGACCTCGATCACCGCGTCCGCCTCCGCGACCAGACGGCGGAACGCCTCGACCCCCTCGGCTGCCTTGAGGTCGAGGGCCACCGACTGCTTGCCCCGGTGCATGGCGTTGGTGGCGGGTGCCGTCCGGTCGGCGGCCAAGGCGTCGGCGACGCGGTCGACCCGCACCACGTCGGCGCCCAGATCGGACAGCATCATCCCCGTGAACCAACCGGGTCCGAGACCCACGAGCTCGACCACGGTGACGCCGTGCAGTGGACCGGTCATGTGCGGGAAAACTAGAACAGATTCTAGAGTCGACCTTCGTACCCACCCCCCGGAACTGAAGAGGCACCCATGGCCAATCCCGTGATCGTCGAAGCCGTCCGCACCCCGATCGGCAAGCGCAACGGCTGGTTGTCCGGCCTCCACGCGTCGGCCCTGCTCGCCGCAGCCCAGGTCGAGGTCGTCAAGCGTTCGGGCATCGAGCCCGGCGCGGTCGAGCAGATCGTGGGTGGTTGTGTGACCCAGGCGGGCGAGCAGGCGTCGAACGTCACCCGCACCGCCTGGCTGAGCGCGGGCCTGCCCTACGAGACCGCCGCCACCACCATCGACTGCCAGTGCGGTTCGGCGCAGCAGGCGAACAACTTCGTCAGCAACCTGATCGCCGCGGACGCCATCGACGTCGGCATCGCGTGCGGGGTCGAGGCCATGAGCCGGGTGCAGCTGGGCGCCAACGCCATGAACGGCCCCGGCTCGTCACGCCCGGCCGACTTCCCGTGGGACATGCCCGACCAGTTCGGCGCCGCTCAGCGCATCGCCGAGAACCGGGGCATCACGCGTGAAGACGTGGACTGGCTCGGTTTCGAGTCGCAGCGCAAAGCCGCCCGAGCGGTCGAGGAGGGGCGCTTCGAGCGCGAGATCGCGCCGATCGAGGTAGCGGTGTCGGGCGAGGACGGCCCGACCGACGAGCGTCAGGTCATCAGCCGGGACCAGGGCCCCCGCGACACCACCATGGAGGGACTGGCCAAGCTGACGCCTGTCGTTCCCGACACGATCCACACCGCCGGCAACAGCTCGCAGATCTCCGACGGTGCCGCCGCGGTGCTCTGGATGTCGGACGAGCGCGCCCGCGCCGAGGGCCTCACCCCGCGGGCGCGCATCGTGGCGCAGGTGCTCGTCGGCTCGGATCCCTACTACCACCTCGACGGTCCCCGTGAGGCCACCCGGCGGGTGCTCGAGAAGGCCGGTATGACCATGGCCGACATCGACCTGTGCGAGGTGAACGAGGCCTTTGCCTCGGTGGTCCTGTCCTGGGGTCAGCTGCACGAGCCCGACTGGGAGACGGTGAACACCAACGGTGGCGCCATCGCCCTCGGTCACCCGGTGGGCTCCACCGGTAGCCGGCTGATCACCACGGCGCTGCACGAGCTCGAGCGCTCGGACAAGAGCGTCGCCCTCGTATCCATGTGCTGCGGGGGCGCGCTGGCCACCGGCACCATCATCGAGCGGGTCTCCTGACGCTCGTCACCGGGCCGTAGG
>CXWK01004805.1_pt1 | contig 27846 bp, 36 predicted proteins | sample 590851 | NCBI WGS metagenome assembly CXWK01 (sample SAMEA3498364, study PRJEB10139) | wastewater metagenome | biome: wastewater treatment plant; material: activated sludge | place: Denmark | collected 2014-08-01
TCTTCCGATCTGAAGTAGGCGCTGGCTGGGGCGGAGAAGTAGGCGCTGGCTGGGGCGGAGAAGTAGGAGCTGAATACAGAGCATTCGCGGGCTGGGGCGGAGAAGTAGGCGCTGGCTGGGGCGGAGAAGTAGGAGCTGGCCCCCGGCTTGGGAATGTCCATTCTGCGGCTGATCGCGCCCGGCTCAGATCGGGGCGCGTTTTCGTCATGATGTCCGCGAGCTTCGTTCCCACCGAGCCAGCCATAGCGCCGCCGAGAACTGACGGCACCAGACCAGACGCATAATACTCAGGATTGCTGAGCGCGCTTAGTGCAGCGTCTCGCGTTGGATGGCCATAGGGATACACCACTGCATCGATTTCTTCGGGCAGCATCCGCCCTTCCATCATCATGCCGGTGCCCATAAGAGCGTTGGTGGCGTACTTGCCTGCCGTGCTCTCCCCGCCGTCGTAACGGTTCAGCTTCCGCTTCAGAACGTCCTGTTCACGATTGAACATCTGCTCGTTGGCGCGCGGCGTTGCCGGCTGTTGTCCGGTCATCCGCTGCCACGTCGTAGGCTCAGGAGCTGTCCCGAGCGACTTTTCAACCCGGCCGAGCTGACGATTGATTGACGGAGCTTGCACCATGCTCTCAGCAAGATTGTTCTTGATGCCGCGCACGAATGGCAACCCTGCGGCGGCTGCGCCGGCACCCATCATTATCGCCTCAGCGGCTCCTGGATTGCGCTCACGGAATGGAGCGTTGCTCATGTATGATCCGAGCGCAGCACTCTGAGCCGCTTCCAGCTGTGACGTGATGGCATTTTCGCGCTCTCCGAAGGCTGCGTCGGCACGCGCGCGCGCCGCATCCGCTGAAGACCTACTGAGGCCCTTAATGGCCTTGCCAGATGCGTCCAGACGCTCCCGCTGAACTGCGGCCAGCTCAGATCGAAGCCGCTGTACCTCAGGGTCGTTGTTTGCGTACTCCGAGGCTTTGCTCTGCGCAGATGCCTGAGCGGTCTGCACACCGTAGGGAAGCATCGCCGCAGAGGGCACTGTCATTGCCCCCACAGCGCGCGGAGCGCTGGCAAACATGGAATTCACCAGAGGAGCAGTGGGGCGCATCACTGACGCGGCCGGCAGGGCTCCAAGGGCCGCTTCACCAGCTCCGTATGCAAATCGGGACGGGTCTCCGGACGCGACGCCGCGATACATGTTCTGACCGCCGCGATAAACAGACGGCAGGCCGGTGGCCTCACCAATCATCTGCCCGAACCTCTGACCACTCTGCCAGTCCGGTCCTGGCTGTCCGCTCTGAGATTCCGTTGGATCAAAGCCGAACATCGTTGATGGCGGCATAGGATTTCCGGCCGGCACAGCTGTATCCGGAATACCGTCGCCGTTGGTGTCGATCAGCACTTGGCGCAGACCGGCGAGAGCTGACTCGAATTCAGCCATTGATAGTACCCCTGCATTGTGTTGTATTGCACACGGGCGCGGGACCGGAGGTCATTGCCTGTGAGAGAACCAGGCGCGGCTGACGGGTGGTTCTCGCCGCGCCCGCCTATTCCTGCCCGAACTGACTGCCGATCAAACCGCCAATGCTGGGGCGGAACGGAGCAGGCTGCGCGAACTGCTGTAAACGCGATTGCTGCTGGCGCATGCGCTGCAGATGCATAGCAACCGTTGCTGTGTCACTCATAGGCGTGGTCAGGATGCGCGACATTGGCCTGTTGCGGCGCTCCGTGAGTAACTGCGTGGCGCGATCGAGTAGCCAATTACGGACACCTTGGACGCTGGCCGTGTTTGCCGCAGCAACAAGCCCGGTGTCGGCGTCTTTCTGACGCTGTGCCATGCCGCGCCGATGCGTTGCGCTGTTGTGCATCATGGCCTGCGTCTGCTGCGCTACTTTGAGATCGCGCACAGCGCGCGTGAAATCAACTGCTGCTTGTGGGCCGAACAACGCCCTTACAGAATTACGCGCGTGGTCCGTCAGGAACAACTTCGCCACGCTGTGAGCGTCGCCAAGATTTTCCAACTTGTCGAACTGCTGCTGCAACCAATGGATTCTCACGATGTTCTGAGCCTGGGGGTGCAGCTGCTCGAACTCGCGAAGCTGCTCGCGATAGCGCGGCCCAGCCCTCTTGGCGAACGCATCGCCTAGCTCTGCGGCAATCTGCTCAAACCGCATATCCGCCCATTGGCGGTTAGCCACACCCCATTGCGGGCTCATGGCCTCCATCATGCGTGTCACGCGGGTGTAAAACGGCTGTAGGGCCTGCACGATGTGAGTGCGGCCGCCACGCTCCGCCTCGGATATCATCCCGCGAACCGCGCCACGAGCGTCCTGAAGATGGCGCAAGCTCATCATGGCGACGGGCCCGTTCGGCGTGTCGACGAGAAATTCTCGAATTGCCCGCCGCATCGCGTCTGACGCCTCACCAGACCGTCCAAAAGCCTGTCGCTCATACCAATTGAGCAGCTGAGGCAACCCAAGAGCCGGGTTGTTGTTGATGGGACCATTGTAGGCGGCTTGATATGCAGCCCGGCCCAGTTGACGAGACTGCTCCACCACCTGCTCCGCATCGGTGATGTTGGCCGCGCGTCCATCAATTTGCGGGCTCATCCCCTCAAGCGTGCGGCGCATGGCTGGCGCGAGGGCGTCCTGACGATCCGCAACGGCGTTGCGCGTCGTAATCGCAGATTGGGCATTACCATTATTGGCCAGATAATCCATCGTCATCTGGGGATTGGACATCTCGGTTCGGTTCAACGCCTCAATGTCGACATTCTGCGGGCGCCGCAAACCACCACCATCACCTCTAAGGGCGTTATTGGCTGTTGCGACGGCTGGGTATTCACTCAGCATCAAAGGGCTGTCGTCGTACATGCTCGTCAGCGAACGAATGTGTTGCGCAGCAGTCTGCGGTGTGACGCCGTAGTCCTGCGCGATCCGGGCAATAGTCCGCGCCTGTGCCGCCTGAACATTTCCATTGGCAGCAACCATCTCCTCGCCAAGGACGTTAAGGGCATGCTGGCGGTTTGCCGATGCCAAGCCGCCAGCATCTGTTCCCCTGGCGACGTTTGCTGAAAAGTCATCGACCGACATGCCAAGATCGTCTGCAATTGATCCATAGGCTCCATTCTCACCCATGTTGACGCGGGCGCGCTGCACCGGCCTCATGGCGCGAGCCACACCATATGCGGCAGCTCCTGGCGCCAGAGCGCCAGCAATGCCTGCTACAGCCTGCGTTGCCGGTCCAGCTCCTTCTTCCTGCGCCATCTGCGACCCAACGGCGCCACCGGTCGCAGCAGCAGCATCGCCAGCAACAAATGCAGCCGGTGATCTCTGCACCATTTGCCCAACGGTGTTGGCAATCGCGCCACCCGTTGTTGTTGGTGCAGCAGCGGCCATACGAGCCGCGTTACCTAACAACGCGCCGGTCGGCAATGCGCTGCCACCGAGCGCACGGCCGATCGCATCACCGTAGCGGCCAGCCTCATTCGTCGGCTTGGCATGTGGACTGTCGAGGAAGCGCGAGAGCTGATTGTTCCAGCGGAATTTATTACCGTCGTAGCCTAGCTTGTCGGCCACAGCCCCCGCTACCTCACCAGGCAGTGACAGAACCGAATTGATTCCCCGATTGACGCCGCGCACGACTTGTCCTGAGAAGTCGGCCACAGGATCTGACGCCGACGGCTTCTCTTGCGGCGCGCTCCGGCCAAGTGCCCTATCCATAACAGATTTGATCGTGTCCCCGTCTGTCCCCTCGGGAAAGTTGATCACAACCCCATTTGGCCCATTCACGGTTATTGTCATCGCGATGCACCGTAACTGCCCGTTGCCGGATTAACGGCGCCAGTGGCCGGGTCATAATTGTAGGTTCCAGACGCTAGCGGACTCCGATCTCCCTGCGATTGGCCACTCCCGTGTCTGACATCAGGCGCCACACCGGATGCCGGTTTCCATCCCGGCTTGTAGAATTCTCCACTTCGTAGCGCATCGCCCTTGTTCGTATAGTCATTGAGCCGTTTTTGCGCCGCCGCGTATGCATTCTCCAGAATTCTGGTCCTGACCTGCAGGGGCTGGTTCACAGACCCCGCCACGTCCAGCATGATTTTTCGCTCGCCTTCAGTAGGGTTGCCGCCGAACACAGATCGCAGAGATTGCAACGCCTGCGTAATAACAACGTTTTCGAATTCGCCGGTTGCGATGGCGCCGGAGCGATCGGATATCACACCCAGGGTGTTGTTAACGATCGCAGCTCTGGTAGATGCCCCCGTCCCCGAATATGCTTTTTTGTTAAGATTCAATGCTCTCGCTAGATTTTCTACAGCGGAACGCGAGGTTTTCACGAAATCATCCGTTTCGTGAAGCTCTTTTCTCGTGGTCTCCGACATCTTCCCCGGAGCGGTGTTGGTGTAAACTTCCTTGGCCCGTCCCGAAGGATCAACGCGCACAAGGCTTTTGCCAGGATCGACTTCCATCACTTTTGGCTGGCCCGTCTCGACCATCTTGCCGGCCTGGCCGTAAACCCATCGGGCTCCAAGTTCAGGATTTGTGCGATACGGGGGCGGCATTTTGCGCACGAGATCGCTATCGGTCTCGATGTACTGACGCCATTGCTCAGCTCGCGACGCTGGATCTTGGTTATTCAGAATGGACGCGACGACAGGAATTCTCGCTTCGGAGCGCATGCGCTCAATCTGCATATTCTGCATCTGCGCTTGCCGAGCATTGCTCGCCGCCGACAATCCAAATTGCTGACGCTGTAATTCATGGCTGCGATCTGCGTCCGTTCGCGACGCCGTGAACTGCCTATCGCGATACGCCCGATCCTGCGCATTGCCATAGGCTCGCATGTACATGTCTGGGCCCTTGTCAGGACCAGCGGCCTTGATGAATTGCGACATCGCCGGATCAACGCCCGGCATTCCACCTCCAGCCAAGGCGTTCCAGTTTTCGCGCTTGATGTTGTCGTTGACGCCCTGCGTGTAGCCGTAGAGCGCGTTCGTAACCGGCTGGAAGTCCAGCATGGCATTACGGGCGTTGAAATTGAGCGCCATGTTTATCGCCCCTGATAGTAGCGCGGATAGCTGCCGGAGCCGCTGAGGCTGTTGACGCCTTTGCCAAATCCACTCAGCACATTGCCGAACGCGGACACGCCCTGTGATCCGGGCGTTACTCCGCTGAGCAACGCACCGCCGAGGCCAATGAGATTTTGTGGCAGGATCGATGCTGCATTCGCCAACGCAGATCCTCGCTGCAGCTCCGTGCCTGCTTGATTGTTGCCAATTCCAGCAAGCGCATTGCCGTAGCCCATATCAAGATTTGCCTGCTGGTTCGCGATTTGAAGACCCTGGCCCTGCATTTGTCCGAGGCGGTTTAGATAGCCGTCCATGTTCTGCTGATACATGTCGGCGTTACGCCGATAGAGCGCGTTCATCTCAGAGCCTGAACTGCCCATGCCGCGCGCGTTGAAAGCCCGAGCCGTGCTGCGCTCGGCGTTCTGCCTCATCGCATCGGCGTATGGGCTTTCAACGTAGTCGTTGAATGCGCCTTGCTGCGCTCCGCGACCATTGATCCCCATATAATTGCCGTAGAGAGCATTGGCGCGGTTGCCGCTATCGGCATAGCTGCCGTATCGGCCTTGGGCAGTGCTATACTGATTGCCGAGATCAGAGCGGCCCTGGTTGTAATACCCCTGAGCCGCATTAGCCGCGCTATTGATCGCGTTTTTCTGGGTCTTGCCCGTAAACGAACCCCATAAGCTCATGGCAGTGCCCCTTTTCGCCGGGGCCAGAATTGGCCACCGTAATTATACAAATTCATGCTGTCTCTTTCGGCTCCGCGTTGAGTTGGCCCACCGGGGGTGCCATACGGATTGGCGTCCATATAATCCGCCTCGGCCCGGTGGCCAGCCGCAGAATTGTAATAGTTGTTGTAGATTTCGTCGCCGATGTATTGGCCGGCAATGCCGCCGCCGATCAGCAACGGATTAAGATTGAGCGTGCCATAGGTTCTCATACCCAAACAGCATCGGTCCAGCCCGCGCCATGAGCCGGGTGATAGTAGTCGTAAAGCGCGTTTGTGGGGCGTTCGGCCATGTTATCTCCTGTGCGGTCCTGGCGGGGTAAAATCTCCCCCATAACGGATGACGCGGCTCACTCTCAGATCGTCGATCATGCAATTCGCTCCGAAAATATTTCCAGTGCTTGAGAATGCTCCGATATTCAGCATTCCCGTCGCGGAAACGAACGGACCTGTCATTGCCCACGTGTGCGTCAACACACCGTCGATGAAGAATTGGATCGCATCGCCGACCCTCTGAACTGCTAAGTGACTCCAGTCCGCACCGATCGTGCCGAAGAACAGGCTGTCACCTTCACTCGCCGTTTGATACGAGAACGAGGCCTGATTAGACGGACCAGTTAAACCGAGAGAGAACGGGACAAACCCGAACGATGCCGGCAGTGGTGAATGCTGAAAATAAACGGCCCATCCGTTTGGGTTACTGACGTAGTAGCGGCGCACCCATGCCTCTATCGTCCATGCCTGTGTCGGCCACAGCGCCGCGAATGTGCCGTCGTCAGGGACGCGAAGATACTTGGCCGTTGCTGTTGTGACCCCGCCAAAGTCGGCATAGGCGCCGAAACCGTCTCCTACTGGCCCTGTGTCGCTCGTCCCGCCTGCGATCAGCGTCACAGGGCGCTTGTAAATCGAGCTGTCGGTAAAATCATTGAACTTGAGCAGCAGAAGGGTATTGGGATCGTCCCCAGAACCGCCCGAGTTTATGAATCTCATGCCGACGAAAGCTCGCGCGTCGCGTTGAACTGCACGACGATCCCTTCAAGACCACCGACGACGTTTGTCACCTGTAGCTCGAGCGATGACCCCAGGGCCACAACAGCATCAAACACGTGCGTCTCAGAGATCGGAGAAATCGGCACATAGCCTTCCACTTCACCGGCGACATAGACGACGATCTCAGCTGATCCCTGCCGGCTCTTCGTGACGATCTCATATATCGACCAGTCATACGGTGATGACAGGATGAGGGTTTTGCGGGTCGTGTCTGGAGACGCATCGGTGTAGATAGCAGGGTCATCCTGCTTGGCTGTAACAGATGGTGGTTGTTCAACAGCGGCGTTCTTCTGGTTCGCCACAACGAGGCGATCAAGGTCACGCGCCCATCGATACCACTCAACAGGAGCTTTGGTCCAATCGGTGACCGTTGGCGTTGTCATGCTGCCAGCGTCTCAACATCAATGCTCGCGGCAAGTATCGCTCTGACTACGGGTGCGCTCGAACGGAACCTCCAGATGCGTCCGGTGGATCGCACGAGGCCCAATCGATGCCATTGCACACGCTTGCGATACTCACCCTCGCCGCCTATTTGCTTCCCGCGTTCGCCGCCGAAGTTTCGCCCGCCATCGTCAGACCATTGCAGGAATATCTGCGGTTCAATCTCGTCAGGCACGGTGCTCGCATCGGTTCCAACTCCCGGCACGACATCGGCAAACATGCGGTGAATTATCGCTCGCGAGGGAAAAGAATTCAGAGGCGCGGGCTGCACATCGACAATCAGCGGCGCGCCTGACTCGGTGTGATAGGCATCGCTCATGATGTGTAGTCGCCCCACATCATCGCCAATGATGTGACGACCGCCATGGAATGCGTAGCAGGACGCAAACCATCGCGTGTAATCGTAGCTCTCGCGCTCGTGCCACTTGCCGGTGGTCAGATCATAGACAAACGTGTTGCTCATGCCGTCCAGGCGGTCACGTGGTCCACCCACGCTCAGCGCGTAAAACGTGTGCCCTGCAGCCTGCCAGGAGAATGCCTCGACAGTTGATAGGTCCGCTGCTTCAAGCCATCGATCAACGCCAGCGTTCGAGACCTTCTGAGCATCGTATCCCGCCATCAGCCGCACGGTGCGATCATGAGCGATGAACATCACGCCTCGATCAACGCGCGTGACGCTGGCGCCGGCGGCACATCCCACTTCCCGCGTCGTCGTGCGGGTGAACGGGAAATCATCACCACCGCTATCCACCCAATATTCCGTAGATCGCTCGCCGAAGATGGCAATCCCGCCTTCGAGATTGATCACCGCAACAGTTTCGTCCGGTAGGTAATTGGCTTGCGCGAAATCCAGAGGATCGAAGGTAGTGAAATCATCAATGGCCGTAATCTGCCATCGCCCGTTTGGAGCAGGCAGAATGCCATAACCGTTGTACACCGTACATCCAAGCGCTGCGGCGTAGTCCTGGTCCGACACCTCTGACAGCGCTCCGCCTTGATACACGTAGGCGCGGCCATAGCTGACGATTAGCACCTGCGGCGCGTCCTGACGGCGGTTGCGGACCATCTGCACAGGACCATCTGTCGGGATGCCGCCGATCAAGCTGACAGTGCCAGCGCTGTCCACGGTGTAGAGATACCGGCCGCAGATCGCGAGCAATGTGTTTTCGTCGAGTGAAAACAACCCGCGCACCTTTGAGCCAGCGTTGATCGTCACATAAGAGGACGTGCCGTAGCATGTGTGGATTTGCAGCTTGCTCTTTGTCTCTTCGCCTTCTGCCGTAGCGTAGCAATTGACAAGACGCGTTCTGCCAGCATGCCCGTAGCGAGCCGGATTGCTTTCGGTGGGCAGCTGCAGTGAGACGGTCTTCATCAGCACCACTCTTTGCGAGCGCTCGGGAGATATGTGAGCGCTCTGTCGACATCGGCGCGACGCGGGTCCATGAACACGCCTTGCAAGGCAAGCCATGTTTGGGCAGCAGTGCGCATCACTGTACCCGGTGCTTCCCGGCCATATTCAGGCGCCAACGCGACAGCGAGATTGTAAATAACGCAACGCTCATGGGGCAGCCAGTCCGGCGACCTTCGCCAGACGTGACCGTCGAATGTGATAAACTGTCCAACCTGCCAATCGGCAATGCCGTTGAGGTCTGTGCTCCCGGCAACTGACACCTTGTACACGTGACCGTCAGTACCAGTTGACCAAGACAGCGATGGGCTGTTCGTCGCCGCGTCCCATTCTCCCTGATAGCTCGTGGCGTCAATTGTCGACTGCCGTAGCACACCACGTGGAGGCAGGTAAAAACACACGACGGAATTAGGGACATAATCGGAGTGAAGTACATTGACGCCAACAGCAGCCCAGCTGTGCATCATGTCGTTAAGTGAGACTAAAGCGGCGGTCAGCATCTGACCGCTCGCTGCCTCAGACTCATCGAGCAGGCTAAGCAATCGCAGCGCGCGCGTGCAGACGCTATTTGCGGTCGTCATTGCGTTTGGCCTTGAGCTTGCTTTGCGGTGATGGCTGAGTCATCTCAGCGACGATGGCGGGGCTGTCTACCCAACCCTCGCCACTCGGGACATCTTCTGGAGAGGCGAACAATCTCGCCTCTCCCTTGCGATACATCCAGACCGCCCCCATTACGGAGTGCCGCTCATGCGGGTCGCTAAGAGCGGGTCGATGAGCTTGCGACCGTACAGCAAGTCTAGTCGCCAGTTGCTCACGTCGTTGACGCCGTCATAGGTCGGAATCAAACGAACACTGATGCCGTTGTGCGAGTGACGCGATACATTCACGGCACCATCGGGCTTTTCCATGGGCACGACCGCAAGCGCCATGGCGTTTTTGTGCATCATCAAACTCTGATTGAAAATCTGGCCCCCGGTGCCAACAACGGTGATGGCTGCGTTGTCAGCCGGCGCAGCGCTGACAGTCTGATGCGGTCCAGACACGATGATCGGCGGAGAAATGACTGGGTTGCCAACCCCGCCACCAGTCGAGGTCACATCCGCTGTCACAACAAACTGCTGCAAGTGGGCCAAAACCGCCTTGGTCTTCGGATTAACCGCGAACACACCGGCGACCGTGAACACGTCACCAGCCTTCAGAATACCTGTGATCGATGCTGTCCATCCGTCCGCATTTAGCGTCTGCGTCCAAGTGTTTTTGGCCGTGTCATAGGTAACGCTCTGAGACGCGCCATTCACGAGCGGCGTGCCGGTTGCGACGCCGACCGTGTGACGCGGCATGACCTGCGTCATGTACGTCGAGATGCCACCGACATCGCCGAGGGTGCCATTGCGGTACGCTCCATCGCTTGCGCGCGAGCCACCAAGCGTTGTCTGCGACCCGACCATGTTCCAAAAATCGTTAGGGACCATGACTGAATACCGGTCCGAGCTTGGCACAGCCATGTCGTCCAGGCGCTCAGGACCACGGGCAAAATCCGCAAACGAGTTGATGGCCTGACCAGGAGTTCCAACAAAATTATACACGCCACGATACGCCTGGGTCAGCAGGTCATTACCCATGTGATTGACGATGTTGATCATCGCGGGCTTGATGACGCGCTCTGTGAGCTGATTGACGTTCAGCGTCAGCTCGGTGCTTGTGAACTTAAAATCTACACCAATTTGTTGGTCGATCGTGAGCGGCACCTTGCCCTCGATTACGTCCTGCGCGCTAGCCACGGGGCCTGTTCGAACCGTGAAATCGGCAGGGCGACGAATGCTGATTGTCGCGCCCTTTTTGTAGCCGTTCACGGTCTCGCTATACTCGTCCTCGTAGACGCGATGCATTTTGTTGAGCCAGCCAAACTCGTTATCCAGAACGGCAAGAGCCGCTTTGGCAATCACGTCGGCCGTTAGAGTGGTATTCGGCATTTGGAGACGTCCTTATCGGATGACGCCCGACGTCCTCAGCATTGCTTGGAGTTCAGACACAGACATGTCGCCGGCAGATTTCTGACCGGGCGACGCGCCGCCTGATAGCTGTGCTGGTGGAGGTGGGGCTTTGCTGACCTTGCGCGCCGGCGACGGGGCAGTTACCCGTGCCGCCAAACGCGCGATTTCAGCGCCTTGCATGTGTGGTGGCAGGCCGTAGATGCGATGCGCCTCAGCCTGATTCCGCATCAGATGATGAGCCACGTGGGCTGCGTTATCGAGATCAACGAGCACCTCGGCCGCATACGGAGACAGCGGTGTACGCTGCCATGCGCCGTCGTCAAATCCTGGCAACTCGTTGCGAGCGGACTCCAGCTTCACCTCGAACGCGGCCTTGCGGGAATCGAGAGCAGCGATGTCGCGGATGCGCACTTGCTCCGCCAACTCCTCCGCCCTTTGCTCCTTGAGAAGATAGCGAGTTTGCAGCGCTTGCTGCTGCTCCCACGACAAATCATCAGTTTTTACTCTACTGATCTGATTGATTTGCTGGACTGCATCCTCGTAGGCTTGGCGATACTGGTCACGCTCAGCCTCGGCTTGACGCCGAGCTGCGGTGATTTGGCCGAACCTCTCGGAAAATCGCTTCTTCTTTTCCGCCTTCTCCTCTTCCGTCTCCTGTCTTTCAGGCTCCTCTTGTCCCTGAGTGTCAGGTTCCGCTCGCTTCTCAGCTTTTGGGTCATCAACTGATGCGGGTCGCTGCCCAGGCGCTTTTTGAGCAGCGACTTCCACCTCCGGCTCTACAGCCGGGTTATTCAGGTCTTCCATGTTCGGATGGCTCCGGGCCGGCGTTGGTCATATCCGCGTGGTCGTCGCCGGGTAACGAGCGCGGGCTTGCCAGGTTCGGATGGCGCCGGGCCGATTGCTACGCAAAACCATCCTGCCCACCCATCGGAATGGCGGACATTGGATCTATCATCATGGCTTCCGCTTCGGCGGCTGCCTTCACTGCGTCGGCGCGCGCTTTATCAGCATCGGCCTCGCTCTTGGATACTCGGGCGGCACCGTCACGCATCTCCAACTCCGCCATCTGCTCCTGGCGGGGATCTGGAGGCGGAGCCATCTGCGGGCTCTCAGGATCGGCGAGCGCTTGCGGAGGCACCATGTTGCGGAGGCGCTTTGCCATCTCGGTGGCCTTCGGGAAATCGAGGCTCTCAACCAGCAAATCACCGATCATTGGGAACAGGTCGGGCGCGCTCTGCGTCAACTGCATCAGCATGTCGGCAGTCTCAAGCCGGCGTGTCTGATAGCTCTTGCCGACGGTCACGCGCACGTCGAAGCGGGCCGCACTCAGGTCGTTGAGTTTTTGTGGAACGCCATCGACACTCATGACCTCCTGATTGATGACCTCGAAGCTCTCAGCTCCGTCCTCTCCCAGAATGCGGATGGAGCGCTCGTTGTCATAAATCTTGGGTATCAGATCAAGAAGTATACGGCCCGCATGCTCCAGTGACAGCTGAAGATTGTCTGCAAAATGGTAATTCGCGGTATCGCTCTCGACCTGGCGTCGCGATATCGCTATGCCCGAAGTCTCATTGCTGCGAGCCCCGAGCGCAGAATCATAAATTCCAGTCGTGGCCTTCATGTCGTCTGAGGCAATCTGCGCCTCGCTGGCGAGCGCTGCTGGCATTGCAGGCGGCGCTTCACGACGTGGCGCTGCTCCTGGTGCATTGTCATCCGGTTGATACAGCAAATATGGTCGATTGGTCAGATGAGCGCTGTCCCACATCGCCTTGAATGGACCGATCATGTTAGGCGTCGCCAGCCAAGGAACTTTGGGTTGTAGGGCGATCGTCTCAGCCGATGCGGTGCGATAGTAATTGTAGAGCTGCTGCGGATCACGCGCGAAGCGGATTGCGCCATACCTGTATGTCTTTGTCTCGAGCGGTACTTCTGCCCCGATCACTGGAACGATCGGGAAGTGCTTGCCGGGCCACTCGAACGGACCCTCAAGAACCTCAGCTCCGTTGACGATGAAGCTCTCGACTTTATGCGTGTCCACCTCGCGAATGCGCGGATTGCCATCCGGCCCGACAGACAGAGGCAGGAACATCAAATCGTCCGTGCTCATATCCGTGATGTCGATAGACTTGCCGTCCTGCGTCAGGGCGATTTTCCGCTTCACGGGCACTTTGCGCCAATACTCTGCGATCCTGATCGTGTCTGATGTTTCCCAGAAATATCGGCCATCTGCTCCTTCGCCCTGATCCGGCGTGCTCACACCAGAGAGTGACGCTTTCGGGTACTTGGCCTTGAACGACTTGATCGGCCACACCTCAACGATTGCACGCCACTTTGAGTCCGAGCGATCGGGCAATACGGCGCCGGGATCATCATAGACGCTCAGCGGATTACGAATGCCCTCAATTCTGAGTTCCTGTTCCCACGCCATGTCATCGGCATACACATTTTTGATCCGGAACCAGCCGATGCCGCAGGACACCTGATGCTCGCAGGCTGTCGCGAATACATGACGCGCGCTCGACTGATACTGGATCTGATTCATGATGCCGCTGAACACGTCGGCCAGCGCTTTATCTTCTTTACTTGTTGGCAGCGCTTTGATTGACAGCTCTGACTGACGAATGTCGTTGGTGATCTGGCGCACAAACTGGGGCAGACGATTAATCGTGAGCATCGGGCGTCCGGCCTGCTCTCGATCGCGGCGAACGTTTTCGGGCCACTGATCGCCGGCGAGGAACGCCAGATCCGACACAGCGTCGCGCCGATTGTCGCGGTCGAAGTCATACGACTCCTGAATGCGCTGGCGCGCCTCTGCGACAACGTCCTTGCTCATTACGCCCCCATCCATGCACCGCTCGAGCGACCAGCACCTGTGAATGCATCAGTCCAGTCTGTTACGTCCTTGCGGACAAGCGACGGGAACAATTGAGCCAGCGCCCATACAAGCGCATCCACACGGTCACCGGTCGTGTCGCCGGCGATGCCAAGCGGGGTGAACAGCACCATCTGGTCCTCTAAGTCCGCGAACGCGCCGACATGGCTGATGCGCCCCTGCTCGTATAGCGCTGCAATCGGTTCGGCCCGCGTGACTTTGCCTCGAGAGGCCGTTACCTCTATGACGGGAACATCGCGAACGCTTTTAATCACGCTCTTGATCATCTCGCCGCCCTGGTTTGTCTCGGCCACGATCGCGTCGGCGGCGTACATGTCGTAACAACTCACGGCGCGTCTGGCCCATCCATTGGGGCTGAGCGCGCACGTTTCGTCTGCGATGACGTATCCGCGTCCATCAACGCCAAGACCTGCCACGATGATGCCTGTCTCAGCCGTGCCATCACTAACCGCAGCTTCCTGACTCTTTCCTGCTGGATCGATCGCAACAACGACGCGCTGCATGTCCGGTAGCTTGTCGGTCTTGTTTCTGCGTGTTTTGTCGAGACCTTCACGCGTCCAGAGTGAGCCTGGAACATCGTCGAGGATCTCTGCCGCAAGCTCTTGTCGGCCAAGGCGCGTACCCTCGTATTTCTTGCGGATCGCCGCGAGAAACGTCGCAGCCAGGTTACTCGAATTTTCAAACGTCGATCCGCGCGTGACCACAGTCTTCTGATCGCGCATGATGTCTTTAAGCAGCTCAATCGGACGCGGCGTCGTCGTGATCATGCAGCGGGGGTGTTCTCCGAGGCGCAGGCCGAATTGCAACATGTCCCATGTCTCGCGAGCGTAGCGCCATTTCGCCAGCTCATCGCACCAAGCGGCATCGAATTGAGGTCCACGCAGCTGATCTGGTTCAGTGCCGTTATACCCAAGCGCGATAGCGCCGTTGGGGAACACCATTTTCACCGGGCGTTTTGTGATCGTCGGGCGCTCATTTGGCGGACAAACCGCCATGATACCGCTGTCGCCGTCAACGATGACCTGCTCCAGGTCTCTCTGCGTCTCAGCGATCAGCGCTATGCGGCGCTTGCCAGACTTGACCTGATGCCTGACCCATTCCGATCCAGCTCGCGTCTTCCCAAATCCACGACCGGCGAGAACAACCCATGTGTTCCAATCGCCGTCCGGTGGCATCTGATTAGGGCGAGCCCAGAAAGGCCAATGCCAGAGTAGAGATTCACGCTCACTCTGATTGAGACGTGCCATCTCCGCGTTCCTCGTCTGCTCGGGCAGCGAGGCTAGCAATTCTGCGGGAGAATTCATCGTGTGTTTCAGTCACCACCTGTTGAGGGCCACCATCGGGCCCGGTGTTCTCTTGGCGTCGAACTTCGCGCCAATCGTCGCCAAAGCGAGCCGCCATGGATCGTGACCAGAGCGCCGCTTGGAAATGCTGGGATTCCAGATTGCTCTGACCTTTGTCTTCCCACCAGCGCTGCGATGCGATCCTCGCGCGCTTCATGGCACATAAAAACTCAGGGTTCGCCTTTTCCCAGTTGGTCAGCGTATCGGGAACAACATCAAGCTCCGCTGCCATCCAAGCGCGTGATTTTCCGAGCTTGCCCCACTCAATGACCTTATCGCAGAACTCTGGATCGTATGTAGTCGGCCGGCCTCCCGGCATGGTCTAACTCCTGTCCGTGTAGATGATCTGGTAGCGGCTCATTCCAGCCCCGGCGGCATGTCGACAACCCCGCGCGACCACTTGCACTCGGTTTTGGAGCCATCCTCGTAATACAGCACGGCGCCGTATACGCTTTCGCCGGTCGTCTCGGTCAGGCGTTCGGCGCGCGTGAAGTAGTTCTTGGATTTGGGCGGCGGTTGGTTTGCCACCCAGGCGTTGATCCGTGCCATCTCTTCGTTAGTCATCAGCCGCCGCCGCTGACCTGGAAATAGCCACCAGCTGCGAGCTGGATGGTGAGGTCTGCGCCTGATACTGCCGTGACGTTGGCGGGAGCGTTGTCGAGCAGGCAATAGGCGATGATCTTGTCGCCAGTTTGCGGGACGCTGGAGCCGGCCGCGATGTGCACGAGTACGGCGTAGCGGGCGACGATGGAGCCGCCTGATGCTGTCCACGACGGGTCCGCGCTGTCGAACGTGACGGTGCCGCTGGATTCCGTCCACGTGGACGATGCGAGAATGTCGCCGCCGGTCGTGTAACCGTTACCGTTTGACACCTCGGTACCGCTGATGTCCGAATAGGCCGAGTGCGTGAGGGCCGGCGTGTATGAGCTTGTGAGCAGCACCACGCTGAAATAGGCGTCGCCGGCATCGAGATCGATGGTGCCATCGCCGATGTATTCCTTAGCCTTGTTGTATACTTTCCATGCGTCAGCGGCCATTACTGCCTCCAGTGGGTGCGAGCGCCTGTTGCGCCATCAAGTAGAGTTCGGGTGGAATGACGATGCTGGTGCTCTTGTCGTTGGCGGCGTCAATGATGAATTGTGCCAGCGCTTCTAGTCTCTTTTCGCGCTCGCTCATCATGTGGCTTCGTAGATGATGGCGAACTGGCCGAAGGATGCGGCGAGCGTGGTCCACGTGACGGCGGCATTGTCCGCGTATCCAGACGCCCCCACACTTGCAACGTGGAAATCGAAGAATGTGATGGCGCCTTCGATGTCCTCGGCGAATCCTGAAGGCGCAGTGATGTTTGATGTCGGGTCGCGATCCACCAGCAGGCCAATGACGCCCTTGCATGCGCCATTCTTCGTGAAGCCGGTTACGGCGCAATCAGTGCCAGCGTCGGCGGCGGTTGAGCCCTTCTCTGTTATGGCGGTGCCGCCTCGATAGACGGCGACGCAGTGGCCGCCATTGGTCAACCCGGTATAGCTAGCAGGGGTCGCGACATCGCCTGATGTCAACACCTTGCTGTAGATGTAGGCTCGGGCCACGCCGCCGCCGCCGTCGATAACTTCGCCGTTAACGTCCTGCGTCCAGCCGGAGAGGTTGGACCACGTTGGCGCAGTCAGAACGGCGCAAATGATGGCGAGGTCGCCGGCTGCTGTTCCTGATGGCCACGTGACGGTGTTCGCCGCGCCATTGGCGATGAGAGCACCAACGAAGCTAAACGGCAGCACAACAGTAATTGTCGGCGCTGCACTGGCGTATGTGACGCTAGCGCGAGCAGGAGCGGCCACGGTGTCGGCCAGTGCGGTAGGTGCCGAGGCGGCATAGGTGACACTGGCGGCAGCAGGCGCTGCTACTGTGTCGGCAAGAGCAAGCGGTGTCTGGCCGGCGTAGGTGACTGCGGCGGCGGCGGGCGCTGCCAGCACGTCGGCGACGGTTGCAGGGGCGGACGTGGCGTAGGTGACACTGGCCGACGCCGGCTCAACGTTGATGCCGAGAATAACCGCTGGAGCAGATGCTGCGTAGGTGACGGACGACGCGGCCGGCGCGCTGATGGCGTCGACGATGATAGACGGGGCGCTGGTGCTTGCTGTAACGGCTGCGGCGGCTGGCGCGCTGACCGTATCGGCAAATGCATTCGGCGCCGATGCCGCGTAGGTGACGCTGGCGGATGCTGGCTCGACGTTGAGCGACGCACTGACGTTGGGCGCGCCGCTGGCGTATGTGACGCTGGACGCTGCCGGGGCTGGCAGCTGATCGGCACCGGCTATCGGTGCTGCGCTGGCGTAGGNNGCGCTGGCGTAGGTGACGCTGGCGGCTGCCGGGAATACCTGCGGCGATGAGACGACAGCGGGAGCAGAAGCGCTAATCGTGATCGCGCCGGCATCGGGATTGACCACCGTGTCAATCAGGACAGTCGGGCTACTAGCTGCGAACGTGATGGCAGACGCGGCGGTTGCGACGGCGTAGACGACACCGCGCGTGCTGCGCGATCCGAATACCTGCCAGTTGATCCTCATTTGCGCGTCAGCCAGTAGGTGCCGGCCATTGTTTTGCCTTGCTCTGTGCTTATATAGAGACAGTCGGGCGCGTACTGGCCCCCTAGTACATGCGTACCGTCTGAATACAAACGGCCCGCTCGCAGGTTGTGCGTTGAGCGGGCCGTCATTAGGTTCTGATGATCCGGGGCGCCTGATTTGCTATCGGCGCACGACGCGGAACGTACCGAATCAACTGTCTGATTTGTCCCGCTACGTCAAGGGCTGGCGCGCGCTTTTATCCCCCAGTGCAGAGCCAATTGCTCGCAAGCTTCCCGAACGATCATCGTCGCCGCCGCCTTGGCCTGCCGGCGCTCGCTGTAGCCGCTGTACTGACGGCCGAGAGCTTCCAGAGAGGAGCGAGCGTCGGTGACCAGGGCGATCATGCAGCCGGTCTGTGAGGCCGTGAGGCGGTCGCAGGCTTTGGCGATCATCTGAGCGTGATAGGTGCGGGGCTCTTCGCAGTCTGGATGGCCGACCTCATCGCCATAGCGAACGTCGAAACCTAACGCGCCCTCGTAGTGCTTGGCGAACTTCTCGCTTGCCTTGACGTGTTCCTGTTCGATGAGATCAGCGCGGAACAGCGTGGCGAATGCGTTGATCGCCATGTAGGCCCGGCGCTGCGTCTGCTGGTCGATGAGCGGGGCGTCGAAGCTGCCCTTGCGCAGTCGCTCCGGTGTCGGTGCTAGAGTGGCGTCCATTGATAGCCTCCAGGATTTCACGCAAGCACGCTGGTGTCAGGTGCGCCGGGGTTCCGCTGGCCTCGGCATAGAAGAGCTTGGCGGAGAGGGTTTCGGTGAGGGTCATGGCCCGGTTTCCTCGGCAAATTCGACAAACGACAACGCAGGGTCTTTGCTCAGCGTGAGCAGCGCCTTCTTTGCGTGCTCGCCTTCGAACTCGAAGCGGATCATTGCAGGTTGAAACCACCCGCGCTTAGAGATGCGAACATCTGTGCGGCAATTGAACAGCCAGCCGACGCTTTCGATGCGAAGCTCGACCTCACGCCAGTTGCGGGCGTTGATCACCCCGCGAGTGATGACGCTAGGGGACTGCGCATTTCCATAATGGTTGGCCATGCCCCTCAATCCGTACAGCGCGGCGCTCTGCTCTCTGTTGTGCTGCGCCATGGCTTGAAACGAGTCGTTGATGACGTTCACTTGGTTGCTCCTGGCTTCACGACGCGCACGTTTTCCGGTTTTACTAGCTCGACTGAGAGCGCTACGGGCGGTTGCCCGCCAACGATGCTCAGCACCACCGCCCCGCCAGCGTTGAGCAGTTCAAGCTCGCGCGGTGTCGGCTCCCATGCGCTCTGCCACACGTTGTCTTCGACGACGCGCACAGCCAAATGGCTGCACTGCCCGTTAGCCTCTGGCCGCCAGTTCTTCGGCGCCCCGAGAAAGTGTGTCGCGTCAGCGATGCGCTTCGGTATCACGGCGCATCACCCGGCAGCTTGATCCGCTGCGGCCTGAAGATCGACCGCACGGCCCACATTGCGGCCGTCTGCATGTTGGTGACGCCGAGTGCCACGCATCGCTTGTCCGTGTCCGGGAGCGCGGCGAGCTTGTCGAGCCAGCGGAGATACCGCTCCTCAAGTTCCTTGCCCTCGTTCGCCAGATCGACGTTGGTCTGCGGCTGCGCCGTGTAGCCGGCGACCGGCATTGGCTGGTGGTCCGTCATTTAATTGCTCCTGGTTTGGCTACCTTGACGCGCTTGGAACGCTTCTGTCGGATCGCCTCGCTTGCGTTCCTCGGCTTGCGAGGCTGAACCGTGATCTTGCCGTCCTTGATGGCAACGCCAGTAAGCTTTGAGCGATATCCGGTCATTGATCCCCCGCGATTTCTGCGTATGCCTCAAACCCTGATTTTTCGACCCGAAACGCACATCCATCGAGACGCAGCGTCGCCAGCGTTGGCTTGCCCATCGTGTCGTGATCTTTGGTCTTGTCGATGTTGAGATATGTCGGCGCCGGGCTCCCGTCACCAAGGTCTCGGAACGGCCTCCAGACGCACCAGCCCATGTCGGCTTTGTTGCCGTAGTGCGCGGTGTCTGCACCATCATTGAGTGTATAAATTTTACTCTTGCTGTTGCGCATCGCTGTGCCGTCTTTCGGCGGATGCGCCAGCACCATGACGATCAGATTGTAGTCATCGGCCAACGTTTTCAAGTTCATCATAAACCGACCCATATAATCGGTTTTGGACTCGCCTTTGCCAACCTGATGGTCGATCTCGTTGACGGGATCAATCATGACGACGTCGAGGCCATACACGCGGCAAGCATATTCAATACGATCGAACAGGCGATCGGCATCCATGCGCTCACGGCGAGGGCGACGAAGGAACATTAGCGCCTTTTCGATTTCGGCATCGGCCTTGATGTCGTCTTCAGCTGTCATGAACGAATGGGCGTGACTGCAGAAGTGACGACGGAAATCACGACGCATTCGAGGTTTTACTTTTTCCTCGAAAACCGTGAGCATAGTCCGCCATCCGTGATGTTTCCAGAAATTCGCAACGAGCTGTCGAGCCAGAATCGATTTGCCTGAGGCGTACGGCCCAATGATGGGCCAAAACATTGGCCTGACAATCCGAATGCCGATCTTGTCGAGCCCATGAATGCCGGTCTGAAAGGTCATCACGTCCGGGGCTTCCGGGATGTCCGACAGGCGCGAGACTTCCTCGGTCCACATGGGACGGGCGGTTTTCACACAATCCGCCACAGCAGCGGTGCCGTGGTCGGCCAGCGCATGGTGCACGCTGATGGACTGCTCGGGTAGCGCTACCCACCTGCAGCGCACGTCTCCGAGACGCACCGCGATCTGGTCACGCAAATCAGCGTGCGTCTCGGGGTATACCAGCACAAAATCGCTGTAGACCGCTAGCCTCGGATTGATGTTGCCATCAGAGCCAAGCGCTTGTTCCGGTGACGAGACGACAACGGCAGACCGCACACCGGCAGACCGCAGTGCATCAGCGTCTTGCTCAGACTTACACAGCACAGCGCGCATTTTCATCGGCAGATCAAGCATCGTGACCTCCAGACAGGCGCCAGTATTCCTGCAACCGATCGGCATCGATCGTGGATCGTCCGAACATGGTCCTGGCAAGCTCGCTCAGCTGGTCCTGACTCAGTCGCTCGGAGCCCGGAAGGGCTAGCACGCAGGTCGCTGCCAGCTGGACATTGCTGGCGTCCATCGCCCCGGCAAAAAACGCCTCGACGGGCATCGGATCGAGGTTTTCGAGTGTCGTCACGGCCCAAACCTCACGAGATTTCCGCGAACGTTGTCGGGTTTCACGCCAGCTGATCTGGCATTCGCAGTCGCGGCCGACCGATACCGCTGGTCGCTATCGCGTTTCTGACCGGCTATTCGAGCAAGCGTCCGCTCGATTTGCCTCAGCAACGGCTGCCGGCTCCCGTGTTGTCGCTCGCCAGCAGCTTGCTTGAGCGCCAAGGCGAGGCGAACATCATCGCCGGAAAACTGCTCGAGCCAGAATTGTTTTCGAGTTGGCGACAGTTCGAGACTGCCGTCAGGGCGTTCGATGATCTGGTTTTCGAAAAATGGATCTGCGAAAGCGATCACTGATCCCCCGGCAGGGGGACTATAGGGGGTTTTATCTGTATCTGTATCTGTATCTGTATCTGGGCGTTTTTCTGCGTTCGCTTGCGTTCGCTTGCGTTCGCGCCATTGTTTTGCGCGCTCTGCACTGCCATCTTCGCGCTTTGGCTGCCGTTTATCCCACCCAGTAAGATGTTCCCCATCCAACACCTTGCCAGACATTGCTACTCGAATTGCCTCTACATATTCCAGCTCCGTGTCCAAAGCGGCGGCAACATCTTCATCGGACCAATTTTCCAGTTCGCCGCGTTCGCTTGCGTTCGCTCCTGCGTTCGTCATCATGAAAACGAAAACAGCGATGACTTCGGCTATAGGTCGACCGGACCTTTTTGCTATTACCCGCCACTTTGGATCTGTCGGCATATCTGCCCATAGGCGCACCCACGACGTCATGACCGGCCCTCCATGCTCTCGCCGAGATAAAAGTGGATGTCGTTGCCCGACCTGACCGGGATAAATCCGTTGGTAATCATGTCCGCGACGTGGGCCCAGCTCACGTCCAGAGGGACATCCGGTCCCGAAAACGGGTATGACCAGGTGCCGCGATAGGCGTGCACATAAACCTTCTCCGGCGCCTTGATTTTTTCCAATTTTCTTTCCATAAAGAACATCCCTATGTTGGTAGTTGGAATCTGAAAGCTCGCTGGATCACCCCGGCGGGCTTTCGCCTTTCAGGCCTTGAATAAATCTGCATTGTCGGTCAGCGATTGATGCTGAGCCTGCATGCGTGTCCGTAATTCACGTAGACGCTTCAGAGCGTCAGATGGATCGATGGCACCGCCCGCCTCAGCAACCTGCACGGCTTGACTTGGCGTCATGCGCGCGTAGCCGCTGGACGTTTTCACCGTCACACGCTCCTCGTGGAACGAGCCGGGCTCTGAAGGGGTGTCGCTGGCAATCAGCTTCGGCGCCGGGACAATAGGGCCCCCGTCAATGATGACACTCTCGCGCTCTGCTCGCCCGACGTGATAGCCGTGGCTCAGTCCGCAGATCACCATCCCGGCTTGCAAGATAAATGTGATTGCGAGCTGCAGGCCGTTGGCGCCCCAATAGAGCGAGTTTTCAGAGAGAGCACCGGCCTTGTGAAACCAGCCGATAATCGCGCCGACAGACGCTTTCGCAGGATTGGAATGCTCGCCGTGCTCCGCCGACCTGGTGCGAGCGCCAGCAAGCTCCGACTCCACCTGCTTGCGTTCGGCGATCAGCGCGTTGCGTTCCAGCGCCATTGCTTTGCCGGCACGAAGCTGAGCGAGTTCCAGGTCTTTGGCCTCGCAGATGCGACCGCAATAGCCGCGCTTGCTCTCATTGTCGCGTGCGAGCTGCGCCGATCGGATGAGATCGTCATAGGCTTCAGGAGCTAGGATTTCTCCCTTGGTCGTCTCTGGACGCCAATTAATGCGACGCGTGAGATCAGCAGCACGCTTTTCCAAGCGCTCGACCTCGGATTTGGCGAGGTGAGCGACGTTGTTTTGATTGTCTACTTTGACAGATACAGATTGTCGGACAACCGCCGCTGAGGCGTAGTCGAACCAAGCATTCGGCAGCGCGAACACCAGCGTCATGCCGGCATAGATGACGACCCACGTCGAGCGCAGCGTGCCTGTCAGTCCCCATTCGCGACCGGCCTTGAATGCGTATCGCGCCACGCCGAAAGCGACGCAAGCGCAGAGCGCTGCCAGCACGTAAGAGACGCCCCCTTCGCCTTCGCCCAGATACCACCCGAATAATCCTGATAGGTACATGGAGCAGACCGTAAACACGGTCTCCAGTGCGAAATCGCCAAGGCGTGAAAAGCGGCTCATGCGTCGGTCCAATCGATAGAAACTCTGGCACACGACGCAAACAAAAAACGCGGGGAGACCGTGGGGTGATCCCCCCGCTAGTCTGGGGAGCAATCGACACGTTACGCAGCACTGGATGCCAGCCGGATCGCGCAGAGTTGATATTCAATCCACCCCATCCCTCTCTCGGATGGATCGTCTCTGGTTCCGGCTGGCAGCCGGTGACGCGGTTACGCTGACGCCGTGGTGCCGTGATTTCGGCGCCGACGGACGGAGCGCGATCGCCACACTTCCTGATTGACGCCAAGCACATCCATTGGCGACAGACCCGATAAGTCAGCCATCAGCCCGATGTGCCATTGAGGAATTCCGGACTTCTGCCATTTGTAGACCGTCTTTTCGCTGGCGATGGGCCTCACCGTGCTGCGTGACGCCTCCATAATCGCTGTTGCGCCGCCAGCACGATCAATGATCGCTTTGATGTCGAGGTGTGAGTCCATGGCGGCAGTATGTAGCGTTATTTGCTACTTTGCAATATCTTTTATTTCTAGCCTATTGCTCAACCACTTACGCTACAACAGCTACATGAAATGGTGGCAACGAATGAATGCGATGATGCGCGACAAGCGGCTCACAGCAGCCGAGCTTGGACGCGCGGCCAACATTCACGAAAAGACCATTTATAAGGCGATTATAGGCTTGACAAACCCAACTGGTCGGCCTATCTTCTCGGTTAGAAACGAGAGGGAATTGTGTCATGTCGGTTCTGAACCAGCCCTACTTTCACGACGAAGCGGCGGCCTTCGAGAAGCTGGAAAGCATTCTCTGGCCGAACGGTCCGGCTTGCCCGCACTGCGGCAACGTTGAGCGCATTTACGACCTCAAGGGCGTTCGCTCGAAGCCGAGCAAGAAGAACCCGGATGGCGTGGTTCGTCTCGGCCTGAAAAAGTGCGGCAAGTGCCGCAAGCAGTTCACGGTGCGCGTCGGGACGGTTTTCGAGGCAAGCCACATTCCGTTGCATCTGTGGTTTCAGGCGGTCCATCTGCTGTGTTCCAGCAAGAAGGGCATCAGTTCTCATCAGCTCCACCGCGTTCTTGAGATCACCTACGAGGCAGCTTGGTTCATGAGCCACCGTATCCGCGAGGCGATGCGCTCGGGTGATCTGGGCGTGCCGATGGGAGGCGCAGGTGGCAGCGGCGTGGTCGAGGCGGACGAGACGTTTATCGGCCGCAAGAAGGGCATGCCGAAGCGCCGGGGCACCGGCCACAAGCACGCGGTCTTGGCGCTGGTCGAGCGCGGCGGCAAGGTGCGCAGCGTTCATGTTGACGACGTGAAGGCGACGACGCTGGTGCCGATCGTCAATGAGAACATCGCCCGCGAGGCGCGCGTGATGACGGACGACGCGGCCACCTACTACGAGAAGCTGGAGGGCTTTGCGTCTCACGAGACGGTGAACCATAGCGCCAACGAGTACGTTCGCGGCGACGTTCACACCAACACGGTCGAGGGTTACTTCAGCATCTTCAAGCGCGGCATGAAGGGCGTATACCAGCATTGCAGCGAGAAGCACCTGCACCGCTACCTTGCCGAATTTGACTTCCGATACAATAACCGCTCAGCGCTCGGCGTGGATGACGTGCAGCGCGCCGGGGCAGCACTCAAGGGCGTGGTTGGCAAGCGGCTCACGTATGGGGGATCTAGTCGGCGCGCCTGAAGTTCGCCAGACTGGTCAAGCCAAACGTGATGCGTCATGACATGCACAGACGAAATATTGCTGTTCTTAGCCGCAGAAAAGCGGATGTCAGGTCCGTTAGGTTGGAAGCAAAAGAGCCACCCCGACTACGGAGAATCTGTGAAGGTGGTCACTTGCCCAAGTATGCCTGAGTTGGCCGGCCAGATTAGACTTACTGCTCACAAGTCTAGACTGCCGCCGAAGTATGGATTTCATTTGGTTCTAGGCTCTGGTAAGATGACGCGGGTGCTGGGGCTCGATGTGAACCCCGGCACAAGCCATTTCAATGTGACCACCATGGAGAGCGTTAGCGTTACGCACTGGCAACTATATCCGCAGTACGTTGCCGAACCGGACGAGAGAGTGCTGACGCACCGAGAGTGGCTGTTTGAGTTCCTGAAGAGAGCCAACATCAAGTCCACGGCACGGTACAGGGCGCCGCCTAGCGAAGACCCGCAGATGAGTTTGCTATGAACGGAATAAGCAAGCTATCGGTCAGTGACCTCGAAGCGGCTAGTCGGTCTCTTATCAAAGCCAGGGAGACCAACCTTGGCTACGAGGTTGAGTTGCCCGTTGTCTACCCCAACGGACAGTGCGTTGCTGTCGTCATAAACGTGTCGGGGGGGGCATACGTCGTTCACGACGCGGGTCACGGTGCACTGAACCTGACCGAGGCCGGCCTTTCCCTAACCAAGCAATTGACCGAGCGACTGCGGCGGTTGGCCGACGCCTACGGCTGTGAGTTCGTGAGCGGTCGCATGACTAAATCGTGCACAGAACAGCAGTTGGCAATTGCGATCGCTTTGGTGGCGAATGCCTCTCGCGCAGTTGGCGATCAGATATTTGAACAGCGTGAGGGGAGACTTCGCGACTTTCGCAGGGAGGTAGCAACAGCCATCGCCAGCGTCGTGCCGGAGCGTAGGGTGCGCAAAGCGGCAATGGTCGTCGGCGAAAGCGGCACGTCGTATCGCATAGCCAACGTGGTTCTCGCTAGTGACGCACATACAGAGTTGGCTTTCGTAGAGCCGATCTCCGATCAGTCTTCCGTTAATAGCAAGTTCCGGGAGTTCTTCGACATATTAAGCAATGAAGATTATGTGAACGTTGCTCGGCTCTCTGTATATGACGATCGTATTTCGTGGCGTGATGGCGATCTGGCTGTATTAAACCGAGTGAGCAACATTGTACCGTTTTCGGTGTTGCCACGACGCTTGGAGAGACTGGCTGCTTGACCAATAAGATCGACCAGAAGCAGAAGTTTATCGACGCCGCTCGCGCGCACGGCGCGAGCGATGACCCCGCCGAGTTCGACCGCGCTATAGGCAAGATCGCCAAGGCGCCGCCTACCGACGCGGTGCAAGACCGCAAGAAGCAGAAGAAGCCAGAGAAGAAGAAGCCCGCCAAGTAGGCGGGCTTTTTCATTTGAGGGGAGCGCTAATTATGTGGAACCGCCTGAGGTCAATTTTCGCCGGGCCACTTCGGCGTTCAGAAAACTCCGTAAGGTTGCGGCAGCTTCGGCCGTCAGAACGATCTGCACCGCCTGTCCGTATTCTGTTTCCAGTTCAAGTTCGATGCCTCCGCTGTCACTCACGTACGCAGTTCCAGCCGTGGTCAGAAGGGGGAGTTGAAATGGTCCCGGTCCCTGTAGTTCCACCAACATCGGTTGGGGCCATCTGTCCAACTTGTTCCGCACCTTCGGGGGCAGATCACGAGACATCATTGGCTCCTATTTCGATTCCATGGCCGACAGTCTGCCTGAGTCGCTTGGGTTTGCCAACCGGATAATCGCCAAAGCAAACGCAATACATGGGCTGCGCCTGGTATTCTCTGGCCCATTGCACGAGAAGTGACACACTGAATGAAGCTTAGGGGGTCCGCTTGCCAGCACGCTCCCTTAACTTCCTTCCACAAGATCGGGCGTCGCATTTAGATGCGGCTCCCTCTCGTATGCACATTGACCGGTTAGACATAACAAAGTGTTTATGCGCAGCCGTTAATTTAAGTCGTAGCCCGAACAATTGAGCGGTTCAAGCGCGATATCGGCGAGGCCGAGCGATTTACGCGCCTCTGTTGCTACGCCAGGAACCCCCTGACGAGCCACGACAGCAGAAGCCAGAAGCCGAACCACACCAGACCGCCGATTGCTGAGGCAAGTATCCAGGTGAACGGTTCCCAAATGTCACGTTCGGCCTCGCTTTTAATCTGTCGCCAGATAATCTTAAATTCATCACGCCCTGAATGCTTCGCCTTGTCCTCCGGCGACAGCCCCGAGAACCATTGGTCAAAGAGCTTAACAGCCTCTAGTGCAGTAAGATTTTTCGGCGCCGTGCGATATTCGCCCATCGCGTAAATATCGACGGTACTGCGCATCGCGTTATAGCCAGACACCCCGAGACTAAACACCACGGCTACAGCGGCCACGGCCGGCCCTAGCAATCCAATCCGCCAAAAGCCACGCTTGATCCGCTCTGATGCTTTCATGATCAACTTCACCGACGCTGATGCCCAATTGCGATAACCATTTTATCTGACAGCAGATATTTGCCAAATCCTGAGCATAGTTTCCCGCGTTTCCCACGGGCCGCAAAAAAGTAGCGATAAATGCTACTTTGTCATTGACACTATCTCGTATGTAGCATTTATTGCTATTCATCGACGCCGGCAAATCACCCGACCCAAGCGCGGTCACCACTCGAAGAATCGTTAGCGCCGCCGGCGTCGACCAACACGTACCAACACGAGGGAACTTCATGACCACCACAACAAAACGTCCAGTCGTCGTCACGACTGAATATCGCGGCGTGTTTTTCGGATTCGCCGACGACACCACGGGCGACAACATCGATCTCCATCAGGCTCGCAACTGCATCTATTGGTCCGAGGAGACTGGCGGGTTCTTGGGGCTCGCTGCGACGGGTCCGGCGAAGGGCTCAAAGATTGGCGCGACAGCCGAAAAAATTGCACTCCGGAAAGTGACATCGGTAATCGAGTGCACGGAAGCCGCCGCCAAGGCGTGGGCGGAGTTTAAGACCCATGGCTAGGAGTAAGGACGGCTACGGCTACGGCTCCGTCTACGGCTGCGGCTCCGTCTACGGCTACGGCTCCGGCTACGGCTACGGCTCCGTCTACGGCTGCGGCTACGGCTCCGGCTACGGCTACAGCTACGGCTACGGCTACGGCTACGGCTCCGGCTCCGGCTACGGCTACGGCTACGGCT
>CXWK01093562.1_pt1 | contig 27841 bp, 45 predicted proteins | sample 590851 | NCBI WGS metagenome assembly CXWK01 (sample SAMEA3498364, study PRJEB10139) | wastewater metagenome | biome: wastewater treatment plant; material: activated sludge | place: Denmark | collected 2014-08-01
CAGGAGCTATCGCAGAAAACGAAACTCGTGCTGACCGAGAAAAAGGTCAATCCGCCCTACAAAAAGCCTTTGAAGAAATCAATAATATTGGTGCTCCACCTGATATGGCGAGAGAAATCATTCTTAAAGAGTTTAAGAATGCTGGAGTTTATACACCTAAACTTGAAGAAGCTGTAACGCAGTCTACATCTAAAGTAGCTGAAATGCAAGAGAGAGATCCTTCTCTTCGTGAAGCACAGAAAAGTGCTTTATCTGCTTATCAAGAGCTAGGTCGAACTGGTTTATCTGCTGAGGATCGTCTTGCACTCCGTACAGCGCAACAACAAGCTGAAACTGCTAATCGAGGTCGTTTAGAGTCTATCAAACAGAGTATGGCTCAACGTGGAATGGGTGGAGGCGGAGCGGAACTAGCTGCTCAATTGGCTTCAGCTCAATCGGCAAACGAAGCTTTGTCGATGTCTGCTGATAGACAAGCTGCTCAAGCACAACAAGCACGTTTAGGGGCTTTAGCCCAAATGGCTGGTCTTGGTGGTCAAATGCGCTCTATGGATTGGGGACAAGAAGCCCAACGCGCTCAAGCTGCTGATGAGCTAGAAAGATTTAACACTCTACAAAGATCTGGCGTCCAACAACGTAACATTGCATCACAAAATCAGGGTTCTTTGTATAATCTACAGCAGCAACAGCGTATCATGGATGCTAATACAAGTCAAGCTAATGAAGAGGCGCGAAGACAGCGAGCTGGTGAATTTCAAACATGGTCTGCTTTAGGGCAACGGGCGCAAGCGCGTGCTGGAGCAAACAAAGAACTAGCATCTGGTTATTATCAACAAGCTGCACAAAAAGCGCAAAATATCACAGGTGTTGGTAGCGGTATTGCAGGAATGGCTGGTGGCGTTGGTGCTGCTGGTCTAAAAGGTAATTTTAGTGGATTAGGGAAAGCCGTTCCATCAAGAAATCCTTTAAAAGCAAGCGATTACGATGAAGATTCGGCTCAAGAACTAGCTAGCGACTTATCTTCTAGTTATACCCAATCTTAAATATATAAAATCGAAAGAAACTGTAATATGGCATTTGATTTACAAAATCTACCACCAGAAGTTAAGGATTGGTTAGAAAAACAAAGACAATCCAGTTCTCAAGAACAACCTGGAATGGGCGATCTTCAACTTGCTGAATCTCAACGGCTTCAACAGCCAATTGACTCGACACAAAGCGTTAAATTAACACCTCCGGTTAATTTCCCACAAACGATTGAACGACCAGGGATGGGCGATCTTCAACTTGCCGAATCCTTAAGACAACCTCAAGAATCATCAGACGTACCTTCCTTGGAAGAACGAATACCAGCTTGATCTCAGCCACTTAAACAACCTTCTCCCGTATCTCTCCCTATATCTCCAACACAAAAACCTGCTAGAACTGAACAATCATCTAAACTCGTTGAACCGAAGCCTGATATCCTATCGGAGTTTAGAAAGGCTAAAAGTACCGGAGGATTGTTGGAGTTGATGTCGATTCTTGGTAAATCCGGCGCTCAAATTGGCGCAGGAATTGCTGGTGGAACGAGTAAGGATAGTGCTTCAATTGCCGCTCCAAAAGTAGATACATCTGTTTTCGACCAAATTGGTAAAATGGCCGACGAGCCTATGAAGCAGTTTGCTATTGAAAAACAACTTAGAGAAGAGGCTGAACTCAAAGATCCAAACAGTCCATATTCTAAAATGATGCGCGATACCCTTATCAACAAACTAGGGGTTAAACCCGATATTCTTCAAGGGTTACCCGGACACGAACTGGATAAAATTTTTGGAAATATCGTTAAAATTAAGGGCATAGAAGAGACCGCAAAAACTCGTCAAATGACAGCATCAAATCTAGACGCTCAACGACAGTTTTTGCGACAAATGGCTCAAAATAAATTTGATGAGCTAAAGAACGAACGTAGTAATAAACAAATAGACAATTTTGTAAAATATATAGATCCAACGCAAAAAGCTGGTGGTGCTTTTGCTGGTTACCAGAAAGTTATTGATGCGGGTAAACGATTAGAACCAATCCTTTATAAAGAAGATGGTAGTTTTGCCAATCCGAATAAACAGATGATGGAAGAAATTGCTATTGCTACCAATACACTTATCGCTGGTTCCGGCGGTTCTCGTTCTAGAGCACAAATTGAGTCTTTATTGCCGGATACTTATAAAGGTAGATTGAACGACTTTTTACAAAAGTTAAAAAACGAACCTGTTGGGCGCGATCAACAAGCATTTGTTGAACAATTTGCTAAGCTTGTAAAAAGAGAAAAAGGCGTGGCCTCAGATTCAATCCTAAAAGAAATTGATAAACGAGCCAACTCATTAAGACCCCGCATTCGTGATCAAGAAACTTTTGACGAAGCTGTTAATCTTCGTAAAGCCGAGTATTCTTCAATGGTTGAGCCAAAAAAATCGACTGTAAAATTACCTTCGGGACATTCCTTAAATCCTGGTGATAGCTTTAAGGCTAAAGGTAAGATATATAAAGTTAACGACGATGGAACCGCAACGGAGCTTTAATGGAAACTCTGGAATTAAAAGATATAGAACCTATTAAACTTGAGGAAATTCAAAAAGTTGAATCTCCTTCAAAGTTTGAAGCTATCCTTCGTGGGGCAGCACAAGGTTCTACATTAGGCTTCTCAGACGAACTTACTGGGGCATTAGAATCGGCAGCAGGTTCGGTGGGTCTTGTACCTGATAAAACATATCAACAAGCTAGAGATGAAGCTAGAGCCGCCAATAAAGCAGCACAAGAGTCACATCCTGGTTATTACACAGGTGGTGAAGTAGCTGGAGGTCTAGCAACCGCAGTTGTTCCCGGTCTAGGTGCTTCGACAGTAGGTAAAGCTGCTTTAACTGGTGGTGTTTTAGGTGGTCTTTCTGGAGTAGGTTCCAGTGAGGTCCAGAGTGGTTCAGAATTAGCTTCAGAGTTAGCCAAAGGCGCAGGCTTAGGTGCAGTCGTTGGTGGCGGTCTAGGAGCTGTTGGAAAAGGTTTAAGTAAAGCCTCTGAAGCCTATAAAGGATCTGCTCTTAGAAAGCTTGTACAACAGGGTGAAGATATTTCTGAAAAAACTTTACCCGGCGCTTTAAAAGAGGAAGCCGCTAAAGATATTAGTAAAACACTAGCTTCTAGCAAAGAGCAATTAATAAATATTAGGGATGAGATAGCCGCTCAAGGCTCTCGGGTGGGAAAGAGCATTCCAACACCTCAATACAATAAAACTCGTTTACAAGAGTTGATTGATTCCAAAGAAGCTGGTATAATAGACGATTCTTTAAAAAGCCTAGCTAAAAAATTAGATAAACCCAGTCTATCTCCCGAAGAATTAATCTCTTTAAATAGACAAGTTAATGAACTACAAGGACTGGCTGCTCAGAAGAATATAGGCGCAGCTAAGCCGTTTTTAGCTGAATTAAACGCTGAAGTTAAGGCTAGTCTTCCTAAAGAACTAACGGAAGCTAATCTAATATATTCAAAATTAGGTTCAGAGGCGCTAGAACCCACTGTGTTGGGTGGAAAAAAGATGAGCAGTCTCGGTGGCAAGCTACAAAGTGAAGCTGAATCAGGAGTTTCTTCGCTTATCGAAAAGCTTAAAACCAACGATCCTGAAGCAATAAGGACATTAGAAAAACTTAAAACCGGTTTACAGTCGACAGAAGAGGTTGTGCCTGGATTTCTAGGGACGGCCCCGGAAGAATTAACAAAACGCATCTCCTCAACAGCCAAAGAAGTTGGTGCTCTAGAGAAATATCAAGCACCCTTTAGTGTTAATCCGTTGGACATACTTAAACTCAAATATTCTCCTTTTACCGGAGCAGCAAAAATAGGATTAACAAACGAACTTGGAGCTAAAGCTGTTGGAATGGCTGCTAAGGCCGAGAAATCTATCCAAGATGGTATGGCTAAACTTAGAACCGCCCCAGACAGCGAATTATTCGGTCTAGCCGACAAATTAATGTCTAACGAAAAAACAAAAGCAATTGGTAGTTATCTACAAAAAGCCCTACAAGACGGCGATTTAGTTAAAAGAAATGCTGCTATATTCTCAACGTTACAAAATCCACAAGCTAGATTAATGGTGATGCCCGCTAAACAAGAAGAATAGGTGAGTTATGAGTGACGACTTAAACAAACTTGCGCAAAAGCAAGATCAAATAGCCGAAGATATTACCGAAATTAAGGTTGTTTTAGGTCGTCAAGAAGTTCATCTAAGTGAGCATATTCGTAGAACTGTCGCTGCCGAAGAGAATATTGCTATACTAGGCCAAGAGTTAAAACCAGTTGAAGATCACGTTAAGTTTATGCAAGGCGCGATAAAACTACTTGGAGTTGTAGCGCTTGTGCTTTCGGCTATTGTTAGTGCTCTTAAGATTTTCGCCGTTTTTTGAATCTAGTTCCTCAATCAGTGTGTCTTCTGTAGATACTTTAGACTTGACATCTTTGATTTTAAGGTCTTCAATATAGACAGCATCGCCCATCGCCTTGGCTTTTGTAAGGATGTCTCTGTTTCGGGCGTTATTCCTTGTATACGCCTCTAGGCGCTGCGCCTTCCTCTTATGTAGGTTCTCGCTATTGTTCTTACTGAACGACGCGTTGATACTCTCACCTACAAATTTATTAAGCCAAGCCTTCTCTTCGTCATTTAACTTCCCAATATACGAATTAATATCAGAAATTTCTTCAAATCTTGTCTTAAGATTCAGTTCTGGATAGAGGTTTGGATACTTTGTTCGACTTCTTTTTGTTTTCTTCACGTTTCTCTAGTCTTTCTTGCTTTAATCGCTTGATTTTCTTTAGAGAAATGTGTTTAAGTATAGACCATCCCTGTACAGCGACCCAAACTGCCTTATCTTTTCTGCGTCGGGTCTGAAAATACAATCTACAGAAGTTATTGAAGACAACTTGACCGAAGCCTCTTCTTTTTCCTGTATCTTTTAGCCATTTTGTATAAATATAATACAAATCGCGAGCGTCTATCCAAAAATCCCCAGGTATAACATCAAATAATTTCAAGTATGTCTCAAAATGTTCTCTTGAATGTTTAGACTTGGTTTTCTCTATCTTTCGTTGTAACACCATCTCTCTTGTCTTGCCTGTTATAGCAATAGAAGAGAGATTTACAAAATAATAATGTTTACCACCCCGAAATTCAGACGGGATGTGTAAATTCATCTGATTAATAAACTGCTTTCGGCTTAAACTGAAATCTTTACTCCACTCTTTATAAAGTTTATAGAGAGTGCCTGTATAGATTCGATTCTCGCCGAATTCAATCTTAAAAGCTGATATAAAATGAGGAACATCTGTCTCTTGAGATAACTCTTTAAGAGGCTCGTCTAAGCCTGTTTGAAGAATCTTCTCAAGTTCCTCGTCTGTGTATTGGTGGAGCCCTTTTAGTTTTGGGTCGCTGTTGTTATCAGCTTTACTATCCATACAACTAACCCGCCGCCCATAACACCCAAGCCTACAGGAATATTCCCTGTAAGTAAGATGCCTCCACCGGCAGCAAACAATAGCTCAAACTCTTGAAGACCTTGACCCTTAGCAACCGTTTTGGCTAGCTTCGCGTTCTGTTCTTCAATAGCGTTGATGCTATCTTGTTTAAGTTTTTCTGACTCTTTAAGAAGTTCAACAGAACGGGTTAAAGAGGCCGATCTTTGTTTCTCTGTCTCTAGTTCTAAAGACGATTTACGAAGCTCTTGAACCTTCTCTACTGGCATTAACACCCCTGTATAAGGGGCTGGCTTTTCTTTCTCAAGTAGAACAGCTTCGTCTGCCCGAGTGTCGGTGATAACCGCGCTCAAGAAGTATAATGCGATTACAGAAATAGTGGCAGCGATTGCTACAACCAAAGCATCTCTAATTATACCTCTAAAAACACTCATTTATTATCCTTTTTGTTAAGCCAGTCTAGCAAATCTTTTACAGAAACATTTTGTGGCTTATCTTTATCTAATTCAGCTCGTTTAGCTTCTTCAACTTCCAACATAGCTTGGTTTTTAATATCGTCTTTAACGTTACTATTAACCTTATCAGTAGTTTTCTTGTTTGTCAAGAGAGAATCTAGTCTATATTTACCATTTAGTAGAATTCCTCCTACAACGGCAACTCCGGCCAACCCTACAATCTTTAGAATAAACTCAACGTCCATTTAGAAACTCCTTAATCGACTCAAGAGGAATAGCATAGCCCCAGTTATTATGTTCCTGACTACCGGCGAACATGACACCTACAACATTACCCCAATTATTAAATAGAGGGGAACCGGAACTACCACCTAGAATCTGACATGTTGTAAGAACCGAGACATTAAAGTCGATGCACATCCCGACTTCAAAGTCTATCCCAAAGAAACTAGCCTTTTGAAATGACACTTGTTGATTTTGATGCTTACAAGACTCTTTCATAAAGGCTGTAGCCTTTGCTTTATCTTTCTCATTAAGAATCGGCTTATCATACATATCAGATAGAACTGGGATTGTCTGCATTGACACAGCTTCGCCATAGGCGGGCATTAGGGGCAGACCTGCCGGATGCCCTACAGCGATAACGTGATCGCCTGTAGACAACCCTGATGCAACAGAGAGCCCTTTACCGTCTTCTTTAACAGGTTCAACTAGGCATAGGTCTGAGGTTTCTGAAACGGTGATGATTTTACGTTGATGTTGAATATTGTCGTTATCTTTAATGATATAAACAAATCCGTTCTTACTAGGTTTACAGACATGTCGATTTGTGAGGATAGCGTTCTTACCTGAAGGGAGTTTTACATCAAATCCGGTTCCAAGGGAACGAGGTCCTTCTGTAACACGGCCTTGCATATCACGACCGCTAATAGGAACAATAACATAGCCGATCTTATCCTCCACTGTAGCGCGGATGATCTTTGTGTGAATCTGGGATGAGTTAACCGCGATAAAAACAACAAAAACCAATGTTGTGATAGGTGATAATACTGACAAAACTTTTTTAAGCATTTATTCTTCTTTCTCTTGAGCATCAAGAGACATTTTACCGTCTTTAGACACTTGATATTTACGACCTACATAAAGGCCGCTTGTTAATCCCAACAACCCTAATACTTCCCAGTAGTTAACATCGCCTAGGAGTTGGGTCACTTTACCAAACAATGCGATAATAGCAACATTAAAGCTAATCACCATCATTGTTAGAGTATAACTACCCTGTTTCTTTCCATCTCGGAGAAGAGGGATGGGTAGTCCTTCTTCATTCCAACGTAACATAGCTGCTTTGAATTTGTCAAGCATATTATTTCTTTTTTCGGCTTTCTTTGTTTTTTTCTCTTAGACTATCTTCGATTTTTGTCTTAATATCATGACATGTTGTACACAACACCTGCCAACCGTCTATTTGTGGAAACATCCGATGAATGTAAGCGTCAAAGTTTGTAAACCCTTCGCTTATCGAAACTACAGGAACTTTATGGTCAACCTGGAACTGTCCTGTCTTAAATAACCCAGAACAGTTAGCACATTTATAAAGACCCCTTTCAACCCTAGCCGCTTTAACAGCTTCATTACGGGGAGGCCAGCGATAGCTAGCCCTCCGTAGTGTGCCCGATATAAACGTCTTCAGATTAGGAGGCTTCTTCTCTTTAGCCATTATCTACCAGATGAACCGAACCCTCTGTCGCCGCGTTCGCTTGGCACAAACTCAGTGACTTCTTCTAGCTCAGGAGTTAGAATAGGGATAAGGATAGCTTGGGCAATCTTATCACCCTTTTTGATCTTATATCCCTTTTGGAATGTGTTATAGGAGTTGGTGCTGTCGAAATCGTAATAACCGCTACTTGTGTTGTTGAGGTTATGTAGGACGACAGACACATCGCCTTGATAACCTGTATCCACAACACCCGCGCCAGTTCTAAGGCCCTTTACAGCCAAACTAGAGCGATCTGCTATTTGGATATAGGTTCCTGAAGGAACGTTGAAGGCGATGCCGGTTGGAACTCTAGCGCTACTACCGACAGGAATGAAAACATCAGAGAGAGCGTACAAGTCAAGGCCAGCATCGTTAGCGTTAGCGCGAGTAGGTAGAATAGCGGTTTCATTAAGCCGTTTCGCTTGGAGTTTCACTTTGACTCCCTTCGGTTGGTTGTAGATTACGAATAGCATCCACCAAAGCAACAAGATCGGCTAGTGGAAGATCCACACGGGCTTTACCTAGAGCGTTGAGGACAGATTGGAGAAGTTGTTCGGTTACAAGATATTGTCTCATATTTATTCCTTTTTTACCATTTAATATTATATTCAGTTTCGTTTACTTCAACCTCATAACCGTGATTATGAAGTGCTGCTAATACTTTAACAGAAACGTCCTTTTGTGTCAACACATTTTTTAGTTCTAAAAGATCGTATTTTGCTTGATATGTGGTTTTATTAAGACCGCGATCACATGCTAGTTTTACAAGAGAGTCAATTCGTTCAAGAACCTTTTCAGAATAAGATTCGGCTAATGGTAGATTTGATGGTTTAACTAAACGTTTAGCTTCACTCGCTTTTATCATTTTTATCTCCTTTATAACGATCATCTTTACCTATTTTATTCTCATAATAATAAATCAACATAGCTAGATTTGTTTTAGCGTGAGCAATATGATTTAATCCACTTTCAGGATCAAAATCTTCGCCGCTATTAAAAGCTGTAATATGTCGCAGAGTTGCGTCAATAACCCGACTCCACTCCATGCCTTTTTTGTAGTTTTGTCTACCATATTTAGCTGCGCCGTAAGCTAGAGCTTTTGCTTCAGCTTCTAGGCTTTCTTTAGTTAGAATTGATAGAGGAATTTTACCTTGATCGTGTTTAATACCACCCAATGGTTCTACATTACTATAAAAAGTATTGGCTTTAGCTTGTCCTCCGCACTCACAATAAGAATCTCCATTATTAAAGTAGTGTGTTGTTGGTGTACATTTTAACAGTAGACTTTCCTCTACACCCCTTGATATAATCTCATCATTAGATCGGCTGGAGATAGTCCGACAGCTACAAAAATTGGAACCCATTTTATAGAACAAACAATCCTTAGCACACACTCTTGTCATACTTTATAAAGCTTTCCATTAACAACACACTTGTAGTCTACAATTACAATTGGTTGGATATGAACGTTGCCGTTAGGTTCCATGTGAGCGATACCAAACCCATGCGCCCAGTCGCGGTTCACTTTAACTCGGTGCATGTAGTCAACCTTATCTTTATCACCCAACCAACCAAAGGACGCGCCGACGTGGGCGTCTCCAGTTGCATTACCTTCAACGTGATATGTAAGTCTATGAACGTGTCCAATTACTACATTATGTTGAAATGTTGAAAGTGCGTTAAACACAGCTCCTTTACCCGCAGAACCAACGTCGTGTGTTAGATTAAGTTTACCGATTTTAGTTGACTCTTTATAAGGAATACATTTCCACTTTCGTTTACGAAGATTGAATAGTTGCGGTACAGTTACAAAAGAATTCAATTCGGGAGCCTTATCATTAAGGTATCTCTGTAAGCGGTCGCAATGATTTCCCATGATAAAGTGTTTTTCTTTAGCACCAAGAGCGTCTAATTGATCTAAGGCTTCATTCACAGCAGTTACCTCATCTTCAAATCTATCCAATCGACTTGGAACTTTAGAGTGTGCTGAAACAGAATAAAAATCGGCAAAATCTCCCATAGTAACGATAACGTCAGGTTTTAAATCCTTACCTACATTAAGCAACAATTGCCAAGCCTTCTTATCAACAAAAGGATGGTGTGCGTCGCTAACAATTAGAATTTTTTTAAGTTTTTGTTTCATTTTACGTGTCTCCAACTTTTATTTTTATGAATATCTTCGATAACTTTTCTATCTACATTAAATTGACTAGCAACATCTTTATAATATGGTCGTTGTCTTCTTTTTTTCTTATGTTTTAGTATTTCCCTTATTTCAATAACTTGAGACTCGTTTAGTTTTGAGTTTCCATGTTTTGATCCTTTACAATTTAATCCATTTAAAACACTATGATCTATATTCTGTTGGCGACTAACCCATTCAAGATTATTAATATTGTTATTTAACTTATTTCCATCTATATGATTAACTTGAAGTGATTTATATTTAGGATGCGGTTTAAATGTTGAAAGAACTACTCTATGAACGAGAATTTTTGTTTTTAATTTATTAAAACATAAACAAAGCATATAATACACAGAAGTTCCACCTGACCACGGCTTTAGTACTCTTTTGGTTTGTTTATTTCGTATTCTACCTAAATTCGAAGCTTCGTATACTGGGAACTCCGTAATAAGTCGCCATTCCTCGATTTCCTCACTTTTTGTCATTCTTTTTTCCTCGTTTAGGTGCTGTAAATACATTATCTCGTTTTAAGAGAAAATACAAGGTTTTTTCAAACGCCAACACTTCAGTTTCTGTTAATTCTACATCAGCTTCGTGGGCGAGTGCGTGTGTGATCTCGTGTAGAAATGTAACAACAGTCATCTTAGGAGATTGATTCTTCATCAAGACAATCTGCTTAGGATCGAACCTAGTCTCACCTAGAGTCTTACCGTCTTTAAAGTCGTCAACCCACAGAACCTCATACCAGCTCTTAGAACCGAGCTGTACGCGGTGTGGTATCGACTTACTCAGTTTTTTCCAATTCACCATGTTCAGACTCCTCTAATACCTTTTTATATTTTTTATACTGAATTGTCAAGGTTGTTTTGTTCTGAGCGATAACAGATATGACTTCATTGACCGAGGGATACTTACCATACTTTTTTAAGGTAGTTAGAAATAGATCGTATAAAGAGATAAGTGCTTCAACTTCTTTAAGAATTTGTTTTAGCTTTTTATTTCTTTTATAAGTTGAAAGATCGCTTATTCTTCGCATAATCCTCTTTCCAAAGCCATCTTAATCATTTTTGTTTCATGATCTTCTTTTTTTCGGTAAGTATATGAATTAAGTCGAGTTTCTTTTTTATTTAAAGCAAGTTCTCTATTATTGAATTGACCATCGCTAATTATAGGAGGTGAGATACCTATCTCGTAATACCTACTGAATATGAGATTATTAAATTCTTGCCAGAAGACGCGATGTTTCATAAATCGTTTTTAAAGATTTTTTTATTTAACTTAACAAGTTGTTTTGGTGTAGATAAATTTCTAATAGACATATTACTCCAATAAAAACTAGGATGAATTGCATTTGTTATTATTATCTCTCCATATACAGTGTGATAATGTAAAATCTCTTTAGGTGTACACAATAAAAACCTTCTTTGGTTAACAGCGGTGTGTCGAGAAAATGGATCTTGAAACTTTTTAAATTTACGCAAAACCTACTCCACTTCGATTTTTAAACCCTTTATTAAACCTCTCGATATCGAATACAACACTCTCTAGAGCTACCCTAAGCGTCTTCTTCTTTGTAGCTGCGCGGATAACGGCTTGCTTGATGTGAGCTGGTGTAAATTCCTTACATTTATTAGACTTCAAATACTCCACTGCATCAGTGGGAACTTCCTCTTTATCTTTTTTAAAGAAAGATAACAATTCTACCCTAGCGTCGGCATCGGGAAACTTAACTTCAATCTTATCGTCAAACCTCTCGGGTCGGTTTGTGATATTACTCAAGAAGTTTTCCGGATAGTTCGTTGTGGAGATAATAAGCGTTGGAATTTTAAACGTCTTCTCTTTGTTGTCCAATAGAGACAACAAAGAAGAGTCAGACGGGATCTGCTTACCTTCAATTTCTCCACCACCCAAGTCTTCAGCTACAAGAATAAGTCTTTCAATATTTAGATAATTAAGACTTGATACAAGATCTTTAACATGATAGCTTTCAAATTTATCGGTATTCCACACAACCACGGCGGTTTTACCGTCTTCTAAATATTTACGACAGACTTTATTAATGGTTGTTGTTTTACCTCCACCTGGAGGGCCAAAGATTAGAATCGAGTGTTTAGGTACATCAATCCCATAATCGTAATATGCTTGTAGATTGCTAAAAAAGCTTTCGACTGAATCTTCAATTTCTTGAGTGTTCACAAATCTATCAAGAATTGTCTCTTTAATAAACTCGGTTTTAAGAAGTGAAAGGCTGTTACCTTCTTTCGCGATCTTCCATAAACCAGGCTTAACGTCTACTTGCCGGGCATCCTCACTCTCAACGTATTCCATTTGAACAAATGCACCTGACGGGGTTAAGGTAGCAAAATCCGACTCATCAATGCGGTCGCCCTCTGAAAGATTGTCAAGATGCTTCTTACTTTTAACTACAAAATAACCGTTGGACATGATGTCAACCTTTCAAGATACTTTCGATACCTTCGTTGAATGTTTCTTTATGAACTAGTCGTTTATATTCTTCAGATTCTAAACTAAGCATCCTACCATCTACAAAATACCATCTAATAACATCGGTTGTAAGTGACTTTACGGCGGCTCCAGCGTCGTTGTCTAGTGCTTCATAGAATGGATAACCTGTTACAAGCTGTTTAAATGTCTTGCTGGTAACTTCAGGAAACTTTTTAACAAACTCTTCTTTGACCGACACTTGTATGCGTTCGTTATGAATACGAACCTTCTTAACTGGATCAAGCGCGTCTGGATGTTCTACGGTAAAAACTACCCGCATACAATCTCCTCCACACCAGCGTTGAAAGCAGCTCTATGTTCTAACTCGTCAATAGCTTGTTGGTCATTCTCATGTTCAACACCGTTCTTATCCACCTGCTTAGGTTTTAAAACGATGCCGTTAACCACATAACACTTATTGAAAGTTGGACGAGTCGAAGTAATTGCTGGACCTTTATCATTATGACAGTGAAGATAGAACTCCGGAAGCTTCCTAAACAATTCTACCCCAGTTTTAATCTCTAGAATAATTGGATTATCTTTAATAAAAGACGTTTTAATATGTGCCGTTAGTCCTTTAAACTGCATTACTTGAATATTATCCATTTAATAAATCCTCCAACAAAAATGTTTTACCAATATTCCTACAAGGGTGGTTTAATCCGCTTCTTTCACTTATAAGCCATACTACATTGTTCTTCTTGAACGTAACATCACTTGTATAATACCCGTCAGTCATGATAATTGTCAAGTCAGAATCTTTCTCATTAACCTTTTTAGCGACATCAGTGGCATCGGTGCCTCCAGATTCCCAAGGGATCTTTGAGAACGAAGTCTTTTTACTAAATCTCATTGTATGATATAAGTCGGTGTGCCAAAGATTCAAGGTGCAATTAGGTGATGCGGCTCCGCATAGCTTAAACAACACCTGTATAAACCTGTTTAGCTCGGTTGAAGACATACTACCAGAGGTATCACAGTAAACGTCGAGAAACGGCACCTTGGCTTGTTTAGTGCCTGGAGCAACATATCCAAACCTCTTATTTGGACGATTCCAAGTGGCTTCTCGTTCACTTCGTACAACAGACTGTCTTATCGCCTGTTTAAACAACGCTTTAGTGTTTAGTTTTCTAAGCTTATGGTCGATATAATCGAGAAGTTCTTGAAATTCTTTCAATTTCGCTTCTTTGGATTGGCCGTGAAGAGTTTTATCGATTGTTCGACGAATAATTCTTGAAGCTTCTTGAAGCATTCGCCTTTTATCGTCTTCCGATAGATCGGCGAAGTCGTGTTCGTCAATCAATCCATATTTTTCTAGAGTTTTTTCATTTTCATGTGGATTATCTTCAGATTCTTTATTATCCCGACTACCACCCTTACTCTGAGGCATAGTTTGATCTAGAAGTCTGAAGTATTCCTCGTATGTAGCCCATTTAGGAAACGGTTTACCGTCGATTTGTGTGAATTGTTCTGGATAAACTCCACCTTCAGGTAGATCTTTAATAAACTGATTGATGGAGATATCCATTGCTATATTATGCAATGCCATTGTCTCAGGTGTACAGTTTAGCTCCATACTTCTAAAGATATGCTTAGTTGTAAAATGAAGCATTTCATGTTCGATAACAGCAACACGATTTTCGGATGTTATCCTAGCAAAAAACCCAGGGTTAACAATAATCTGAAATTCGTTTGATTTTTTATCGTATTTTACACAAGCTCTAGGGATGCTGTTACCTGTGATAACCGCCATCTCCTGTAGAAGATAGCCAGAGAACGCCTGCTGCTTCTGGAAGCCCCATAGAGCCTGTTCAAGGTTCCTAGAGGCTTCCTCAACACTAACCTTAGTCGGTTCCATTAGACCGCCCTTTGTAGGTTCTTCTTCACGTCTCCATCTTTAACAAGTTCCTTAAGAAGCGATTTAGGTTCTCTCTTAAGCTTAATCTCAACATCGCTAATCAACGGAATTGCTGAGTTACTTGGAATTGTTTTACAGATATCTTTTAGAATACCGTTGAAGTCATCATGCTCTGTATTATCCAGTAGTTCACGAAGTGTAAGAGAGATCTGAGCGTTCTTAAAGGCTTCTGGATCGCTGAACTTCTTAAGTCTAGCGATAGCTTCTTTTCTATTCTTTACAAGGTCGGAGAATGTTACAGGGCGCTCATTCGTGATAAAGGCATAGAATTCCGTTGCATAAGCGCGACCTAGAATACCCTCGAATGTAGGAAGCATAACCTTCTCTACAGCCTTTGTATGTAGTGCATCGTTAAGCTTCTCTAGTGTCCTAGGACTCCCATATTTAGTTCCAGCGTTGCCGGATAAGTGTTCAGGCTTAACATACGACCACACACCCGACTCTACGAAAGCAACAACACTTTTATGCCATTTATTCTCAATCATATAATCAACGAAGTCTTTTTTATCGTAATCGACTTCATACGGAACAAACCTGTCTTTAAGAGCTGTATCCATAGCATTAACCTCGTAGTCGCCGTCTTCGGGGTTAATAGCAGCTACAAGAATGCAATTCTTAGGAATTTCGTAATTGTGAATGCGTCCGTCAGTTAGAACTTGCATCATGCCGTTCATAATAGCATTAGTGCCGCGATTAGGTTCATCAAAGAATAGAACACACTTCTCGTCCGCTGTAGGCCAGAACTCGGGTAGGCTATAGATCGTTCGTTCTTTATTTTCAATTAGCTTAAATGATGGAAGTCCAATGAAATCGGGTTGTTCTAGATAAGCTAAACGAACGTCGATAAGTCTAAATCCGTTTCGTTTAGCCCATTCTTTAACGTTATGAGATTTAGCGATACCAGGAGGTCCCACAAATAAGGGAACAAATCTACGACCGTTTTTATGACATTCCCAAGCTAGATCCATTACGTTGAAGATTTCAGATGGTTTCATTTAATTCTCCCTTAAGTTAAATATAGTATATATTCGGATCTAATGCAACAGGAAAATAATCGTCGAATAATCCTAAAAGAATCCCAATAAGATCGGCTCCATATAATACATCAACTCGGGAAACTTTTAGACCTCCCATTAATGGTTTCCCTAAAGTTGATTTAAAAAGAATACGGATCGAATATTCGTCGTTAGTAAAACTTCTAAGAAGATCTATCTTAATTAATCTAGCCGAATGAAAAATATTATTAATATCTAAAAAATATAGTTTATCTTTAGTATATTGAATGAATGCGTTATTTAATAAATCCTCAACATGCTTTATATTATCCATTGATTATTCTCCAACGCTTCAAATGCGTGAGGAATTTTACCTGATGCTTTCACTGCTTCAAACATTAGACTTGCGACATATCGAATTTCTGGTTGAGCGTGTTCGGTTAGTCTAAGCTTAATAAAGTTAGCCCAAGACCGTAGATTCATTGTTGTCAATCTCTCGGTCGTTGCGTTCTGTGGTAGACAGCCTCTGTAGAACTCCCTAGCTCTTTTATATTCCTTATTGGAAATAACGGTAGCTTTCTCCGCATCTTTAAACGTTTTTAATAGCGCGGTATATAAAGTGAATGCGTTCTGACATTGGTCGTTATACTCGGCTACAATGCTCATATAGCACGATCCATATTCCTCGCCATCACCGAAAACCTTCTGTGTAATCTCTTTTACATCGGATGGGGCGTCTTGCCACTCTGAGGGCATGGTTCGATATCTTCCCGAAAGCCCCGACGCGCTTTGTAATCTATGAGTCATAAACTGTCTGTCCGTTGAAATAGGCATTCTAATCCAGAAACGGAAAACTACAGACTCAAACGGAACACTATGCTTTTCGTTTGCTAGAAGGTTAATAACACGCTTAACGTCTTCATCAGTTCGTAATGCTTTATTCTCTTGTTTCAAAGAAGAAGTCCACGCGGCTTCAGCGATCCATCTGTCGTCACCAAATACACCTTGTAGTTCTACTTTGATTTCAGGGATCTCAACAATATTAATCACAATGCCTCCAGAAGAGATTGATTCTTCTTAAGATGATACTTCGGAAATTGAGACATGTCAATAACACTTGAGAAGATAGACATAGTCTTATACACTTTTTCCACAAGACGCATCTTATTATAACTACCATTAAACCGTTCTACTAGACAAAGAGAATCGTCTTCCATAAAGAAGAACCATCGCTTATCACCTTCGCTATATTCGGTGTCTTTAAGGGCGTCTAAGACCTTTTGTTCGTTGGTGCGTTGAGGATCTAATACAGATGCGGTAATTGTCTTCTTAGCAGCCCATCGTTTGATGTCGGTAACATTCATCGCTTCTTTGATATACTGATTGTATATATCAATTAGATTAGTTTTTTCAAATAGAAGACAGTCGATTACCTTAGAAATCATTTCACGAAGGGCCGCTTCACGTTTAGTGTCGCGAAGGCCGGAGCCTTTGATCTTGATCTTGCTACCATCGTATGTTATGTAATTCTTAGCTTTTAAACAAATAACAGACGGAAAATATCCATCGAATGCCCATAGCATAAACTCGGGTGATATTGAATTCAACTCTTTGATTAGATTTTGTTGTTCTTCTTTAGAAATAACAGAATAGTCATTCTTACAAAAACTTATACTGTCCGTATCTGTAGGCCCGATAACAAAGTTGTGGTTTATTCGCATTTCTGTCTCCAATAATCGACATCTTTTCCGCTAGCCCAAACTAGCGCCATATTTAAAACATCTCTTGTTTCTTTCGTTATCTTAGCTGCTAGACTTGGAGCGTTAAAATTAAGTCCATTAGTGTTACACACTCCATACATTGAGTTCAAAAAAATCTTGGCTGTATTATCTCTTGACACATAATATCCGGTTGTATCGGTTAATGATAACTCTTTTAGTTTAAAGCGTTCTTCAGCAAAGAATTTAACCATTTGATAAAAACATCCTTTAGGATCTTTTTCTTTATCATATAATTTAAATCTTAAAATTTGCGAAGGATATGCTGATTTCAAGTCAACCTTTAATAAGTTTTTATATATACCAGGAACACCAAAGCTAATACCTCCTTCAACCTTTTCTTCTAGTTGATACGCTCTTGGTATAGAATGTCTATCCTGTAAGTATGCCCTAACAAGAATCGAATTGACTTGGCTACCGGACGCGCTAGTGATCAACTCTTGAAATGATTTAGGAACGGATTGATTTGCATAAAATAATGCAGGTATCATCAAATCAAACAACATAAGCGAGTCGTCAGAATCGTCAATGCAGTATTCTTTGATCTTTTTAAATTCTTCCTTGTCCTTATAATTAACTCTGATTAAACTGGCGTCATAGAAGACACGACCTTGCTTTTCCAGTCCTTCTTGTTTAATGATATTTTTTAACCCATAGCTATCATATTTACGACTTGCCATGTCGTGTTTAATTGATAGGAAAAGAGTATCAATAATCTCTCTACCATAAACCTTAAACTTCTTATAGTGGATAAATTGAGTGGCTTCTTTCCTAAACTTCGACTCGTATTTATTCTGTTCAGCTTTGCTACCATCTCGACCTAAAAGTAAGTCTACACCAAAATACTCAGCACGAGTTTTAAGATAAGGTAAGTCAAAACAAAAGATATTATGTCCTAATAAAACGGAAGGATTCATTTCTCTTACATATTCACAGAAATGTCCGATCATGTAACCTTCGTTTTCATAATCATCGTAAGAGAATAGTCTTTTCTTGATTTTACCTTGGCTTCTGTAGGTGGTGCTGATAAGCAATACCTTAGCTTCAGGGCTAGCTGGATCTAGCGATGTAGTCTCGATGTCGAATGACAAGACGCTAACATCTTCAATCTTCATACCTTTGAAGTATGTAATACCCTTATTGACCATACACATTTCTTTGGCATCAAAGATGGCGTAAACGTCTTCGTTTCTTAATTGATTTTTGGTTGCTAGGAAATGAGATTTAGATTGAAATTGCTTTCCCCATTTATAATGAAGATCGCCATCTAACCTAACCCATCCATTTCCATAAGACTTAGAAGCTAGTAGCCAGTATTTAGAAGGTAGGAACTCGGAGGTTACTACCCCGTCCTTTTCGACGAAAAGTTCGACGTGTGAATCATTCTGTTCAATTGATACAATGTTCTGTTGCTCATTCTTCCCGTACACCAGTTTGTTGTGATTCATCAACTACCTCAGTTTGTTCTTCAGCGGGTGCTATCGTATTTACTGCTCCAGTATATAATACACCATCTTCTAGCAAAACTACAACCTTATTATCGAAAGTTTTTCCGATAAAGGTGCCAAAAACTAGATCGTGTTGATCGTACTCTCTAATGCGGTCGTCGATCTTACCAAAAATAACAACAAGTTGACCATCTTTCATTTAGTAAAGCTCCTCTAACATAGTTTGCATCTGGTCTGAATCGTAAGCTTCGACAATAACAACAAATTCGCGGGTAACATCAAAATTATACGCCTTAAACAAGTCAAAGACAAGCTTTATTCTTGAAATTGTGTCCATAGGCTTAAATTTCGGGTGACATACAATGATATGGATAGTGCCATCAACCTCTTCGATAGAAAGAAAATGAGGGCGCAAGAATGTAATAAGGGTAGATTCCAAGTAAGCCTTGGCTAGCCGAATATCCACGTTAATTAATTTCGCGTTTAGACGGTTTGGAAGTCATGGAATCTAGAATACCATCATATACATTCTCTAATGTATTATCTTTGATGATATTAATGGAGACAACCTTATCTTTCTGAACAATACGAGAGGCTTGGTTGGGGTCGTCGCCTAGAATATAGTGATCTTCAAATACATCGAGGAAATATCCCTCAACCTTAATCGGTCCGGTGTACATCTCAATCCCGTCATCAGTCTCTCTTTGAGCACTTTCAGATAAGGTTAAAGTAACCTCTACAAGCTCGCCAACTAACATGGTGTAAAATTCGTTAGTCGGAGTCTTTTTACGTTTAATCATAATCATCCCCATCCTGATTCTGCTTTTTCAGCGGCTTTAGCATCTTTCTTACGTTTTCTAAAATCTGCTAGGTCGGCTTCCTCTTCAGAGGCCAATTCACAGATATTACCAGTTACACCTTGCCATCCGAAATCGCCCTCCCACAATGAGCCGAAGCGATTCTTAACAACAGCGAAGCTGATATACCTATCATCATCCACATGTTTAGGATTATACCCTTCTCGCCACAAAGTCAAGATGGTTGAGCAACTTTGTTCAATTAAAGATGAACCTTTTACTCCTTTTAGCGTTCTAAGGGGATCTGAAATATCAGGAACGGAATGTTTTTGTGTTTGTAATAGTAACAATACACAGGTGTTCAATTCGTTAGCCATGTCCTTAAGCTGGTTGGCGTTAAACCCAGCATTAGCTGTAGGGTCGCTATGAGGCCCACTAAGATTCTCTAGGTAATCGACCACAACAAGCTTAACCCCTTCTCCTGTGCGCTCCTGTTGGGCTTGTACAGCAGCTTTCATGTCGGGTACAGTCAAGCCAGAAGTGAAGTTAAAGCCTACATTCTTATATTCACGTTTAAGGGTTTCCACAATCTGAGCGGTCTTAATTGGGTCGCTCTTAAACATCTCTAGAACCTCTTTAAAACCCATCCCAGTAAGCTTCTGAACGAGTTTAGCTGTAACAATGGGTGATCCCATGTCAAGGCTGAAGAAAGTCGAATGAATGCCCGCTAATGATGTATTACGAAGGTAGTTAAGTGCCATCGAGGTCTTACCGGCTCCAGGTTGACCTAATAAGCCGTTTAGGGTGGAAGCACAAAGCATGATGTTATTGTCAAGCTTAGGAATGCCAGTTTTAACGATATTCTTATCGAAGTTGGTTGCATAGTCTTTGAATTGCTCGAACATGTTGTCAACTTTGACAATAGGATCTTCTTCCTTTTCGTCGTGACAAGAATGTTCACCTAAACTCTTACAATAAGTTTCAAGCCATCCTGGTTTTTGGCATGAATATTGTCCACCCTCCCAACCGTCTGTGAAAACGGATTGTTCGATGATGTTCTTGTAAAGTTCTTCTTTTGGAAATTCACCTTGATTATGTAGGGTTGCTTGTTTCTTTAAAGCCGACTTACATAGGTAATAAGTCTGATCTTTATCATACCCTAAACCACGACATGTTGCTGCTAATACAAGAAGGGCTTGATGGCGTTGACCAGACTCGAACTGACCGTTAGCCAGCGACCACTTGCAGTTTCTCCAGCCTTTAGGCTTCTTTGTGTAGTCAACAGGTAGTATAATAGCTAGTGATTGGCTTGTCTGTTGTTTCTTCTCTTCATCGACTTGATAGAACTCAGGTCCAGGGGTTTCTTGTTCCCAAGCGAATTCTGTGGTAATGTTGTCTACATTCTCGGCTAGCTTTTTGATTTCAGCGATGGAGTAAGTTCTAAGCTGGTTTACCGTAAGCGGGATCTTAAATAGGTTGGATTTAAGATTCTTAGTGCCCGGAACTCGAATGATCTGTGAGGCGTCGTACATTGAAAGGTCGAGTGTCTTAAGACCCTTTGCGTATTTATTAACAGCCAGGGAATAGGCTAGCTCGGGAGTTAGATCGCGGTTAAGGTTAACGGCGACATGGAAGCCTTTAGAACCACTGAAATAAACTTCGATGTTATATTCTTTAATACCGTAGTCTTCAAGACGTTGAATTGCTACAAGACAATCCTTCTTAGGAAGTTCTAGATCGTCTTTAGAGTCGAAGTCTAAAAGAAGGGTATTGGTTGTAACATCTTTGATGCCTTTAATGCTACCTGTCTGTTTAAACGACTCATAGTGCTTGTCATTATATTTGAATACAGAGACATAGTAATCTTTTGTTGGAGTCTTAATGTTATCCCAGATTTTCTCCGCTGGGATAAGCTTACCTTTATCAATTACACCTTGGCAAAATCGAACGTACATCTATGTCTCCGGTTGTTAAAGGTTAAGAAATGGTTAGCAACCACCTCACCACTACAATTCGACGGCTAGGTGACATCCGTTCGGAGCGAAAGGATTACTCCGAAAATTTCTGTACTACTTCGAATCTTACAAAGTCAGGGATCTTATTGATTCGTTCGCGTGACTTCTCCGCGAGTTCTGGAGATAGCTTACCCGCTTCTACAGCGCGGTCTAGACTAGCCAGTTGTTCTTCCTTGCTTTCGAGGCTAAGGGTTTCACCTGGCCTAAGAGTAACAGGATTCTGCCCAACCTTAAAGTAACTTTGTTTAGGATTATCCTTACTCTTAAGAACAGAACCGATAACTCTACGTTTTGGTTTTTTAGGGGCGTCACTCATTTTTACTATCTCCATTTTCGGTCTTAGTTTGTTCAGTAGCATCAACGACCGACTGTTGTTGCTTCTGTTGTTCTTCAACTTGATATTGCATCAAACTCATCTGCATGTAAAGCTGTTTCGCTTCATTAAGTTTTTGTCCGATAGCAAAAGCATTTAGAAGTGTATCACTATCTTTGTTTGAGATAAACTCTTTATTACTCAATGGGTATTGTACAACAGCATTAGCTAGTCTTCGTAGCTGGCCTGTAGATAGCTGCCTAATCGCTTTCTCGTACTCCTCAAGAGCACCTAGTTTCTCATTCTTAGCGTCTTCAGCTAGCTTTAGAGCTTGTACGACATCCGTCTCCAACTCTAGGGCAGTTCCGGATGTTGGCTTAGTCATCATAGCCATCAATAGGCGACGAAGATCTTTGGCATCGCCGATCTGTTTAACATGCTTTTCAAATTGAAAGGAGTACAACCCCAACATGTTAGTAAGAACAGCTTCAGCGTCAAAACCGTCGCTTGCTTCTGGGAAATTCAACCCGTTATTATCACTCATACTTATTCCCATCCATCATCTGACTGTGGAGCTGGTGTACTTTCAGCTTTCGGTCGTCTAAATGTTGCCACTTTCTTCGGTGCTTCTGCTGGTGTAGCTTCTTCAGGTTGTGGAGCTGCTGGTGTTGGTTTAGCTTTTACATCTTGTAACGGGCTATCAACAATCCTAGCTCCCTCATCTAGGTCAGACAAGGCGTGCTGTGTCCCGAATCCTAGCATACTTAAAGCACGTCCACACGCAGCGGTTTCCGCTTTTTCTGTGTGATCAGGGAAGTCTTTTTTTGTTTCACGCTTTGTTGCTGTAGCACTACGAACAACCTTACCTTGATCGTTAAAAATTGTGATAGTGGCTTTAGCAACAGTCTGCTCATCGTCAACTTTAAGAAATTCGGTGTTGATTGTGTAGAAAGGCTCCTGTTCGGTTAGCCATTGTAAGCGATAGGCTACCATCAAGTAATCTTTACCTTTAAGGTTAAGAAGTGGTAGTTCGCTGCCTTTTGGTGTTCTGATTGTTTTAGCCATTAGAACAATTCCTTTCCTAGGGTTACTTTAAGTCGTTCAATTGCAAGATCACGAAGATCACAATTCTCAAATTCAAGCCGTTCAACTTCACTCATATTAAACTTAACACGAACAAGGTTCCAATGTCCAGTTGGATCTACTGCAATTGTGTAGGCTACTTGGTCTAACGCTGGAGGTGGATCTGGATTAACCAGATTGTCATAGCCAGTTGAATTTACGATAAGTTCTTCTTGTTTCTTCGGTTTAGCCATTTTTTTCTCCATGAATCTTAATATAAACCATTTCCATAATCTCGTCAACATTCATTTTAACCCCTGTCTATTTGCATACTTACAGAATGAAAAATAAGCGCATTTTTTCCCAAACGACCAGCAAGCTTTCTCGTTCTTCGGAAACTGTTCAGCTTTAATCATACCAGCTTTCGTCTCTATATCATTAAATGTCTTCTCGGTTGTTTCTTCGGGTATCTTATCAACAACCATCTTCCATACTACTTTACCATCAACCAATCTCTTTTGTAAAGCGATATATCCAGAGAAATAGTCTGGGTAATACTCGGTGTACAAGGATAGTTGTCTACTCTCCCTAACAGAGTCTTCTGGATAGCTCTTTTAGGCGTCTGAAGCGGTTATATTATCGAAAACAACCTTACGACCGTCCTGCAACTCCGCTACAAAGTCAATAACAAGATGTAGGATATCCCCCTCAGAGTTTTCGATCTTCTTTTCCACTTGAACAGCTTCGATTGTTTTAAATAGAGGTAGAATCTCGTCTATATAGGTGTCAATAAACTTCTTGCCTACAAGAGAAAGATTATTCCAAGCTAAATGTTCTAGTTCTTTAGCTAGGTAGTCGCTTTTTTCGGTTCCTTCAGGTAAGTCGGCGTTATAAAACACCAATTCGTTACACTTCTGGTCTGTATGCCAGAGTTGCATCTGTTCGTCGAATAGCTTATAGGCTTTCTTCTTGCTAATACGTTTACCAGCTTGTTTTTGTTCAAGAAGATAGTTAAACGCCTTGTCGCAAGCCGATCCGAATAGCAACGGTGAGAACGTCTTGTCTGGGATAAGATTGTCAATATATTGATATTTGAATTTAGCTGCACATAGATTGTACAACTCGATTCGTGAATAGGATAGTTTCATATCCTCTCCAATCCTTCGATTGTTGTAAACTCAATTCCAATATAGCAACAAAACCTGTTTGAAAGTTGCCCTTCGTTAGCACTTGGAAAATTCTCCAAGAGAAGATCAGAAACAACAAGGCTTAGAATCGCGTCTCCAAGAAATTCAAGTCGTTCATTATCCCGTGAGCTTCGCGATCGGACTTGAAAATGCTCGTGACCAAAGGAAGTGTGAGTGAGAGCCTGGAGGAGCTGGTCTAGGTCAGAGAAAAGATACCCGAGGGTCGATTGTAGTTCATGCAGTCGGTCGGCCTCACCAGGCATAGAAACCGAAGGTATAGCATCTCCGGGGCACTCCAACATAGATGTCAACTCGAAATGTTTCATTAGCATTAATTCCAATTATCATTAAATTCAACTTCAGTTAACCATTGAGGTTTTTTAACGTTTTCTTTTCATATATTAAATCCTCTAATGATTATCCGTATTGGTTGGATCGTTCAAATAGTCAGGGTTAATCGACTTCAAAGCCCTCTTAGACTGGTCGTTATCGTAGTTATATCTAGCTTTCACAACACAACCCTCCCTAATAGGCTCACTAGGACATAATACACTAGGACCGCTTGTGTGTTCAAGAACAATCTCTTTCGAGAATGGCCCTTTGTATAACACTGGTACAAAATCAAATCCTCTTTCTTTAGCGTAAGCTTCGACTTGTTCAGGATCTAGCCATTTCTGGGTGCCGTCTGGCTGTAACACACGAACGTCAAAAAGAATGAACCCGTGTTCTTTTAGTCCGTATGTATATCCCTTTTGAATGCCGGGTCCGTAGAGTTCTCCGTATATACATTCACCTTGTCTAAGTTTTTCAAAAGCTTTCGTCTTTTTTAGAACAGCACCATAGACATCTTCTCCGTAAAATCCTTTATAGTTTTTACGATTAGTTAGTTCCACTTTATTAGATCCGTAGGTGTGCTCCCACTTTGGTGCGATTTTAAAAAACTGTAGAATCTTTTTCCACAAAGTATTGGCAACAAAGGGAGCATACATAGCCCTACACATCGATCCATGGATCTTTTCTTGCAAGACAACCTCTTCGCCCTCAAAAAATTCAAAATACCAACGAATATTCATAATTCCGTTATATTCCCTGAAATTTGGGTTACTAAACGGTTTATCTCTAAGCTTTGGAGCTTTCGATCCTTGAAAAGAAGGAATTGGAGGTTCGTATTTGGTGATACCCAACTCTTCAGCATAGTCGTGTTCTAGCTTAAGTGGCGATTTGATAAATCGAGCGATAGTCGAAGGGTTTACAATTAAGCCTTGTGAATAAGCTCCGCGAATTTTTATTTGACGAATTCTTGCTTTAGAAATCTTAATCTTGCTATCGGGAGGAGCAATCACATCTGCCATCGCTGGATCTAAAACAGAGTCGATTGGGATATAGAAAACCTCATCGCCAATCTTGTATAGATTCTTTCTCACAATTACCGAATAACCGTACACCCAAGCAAATTCAAGGTTATCGCTATTGGTATGGGTGGTGATGTCTTTGATCTTTGTTAGGCAAACCTTAAAATTGTCACTCATTTAATAATCCCTACAGAAATAAACGCATCCCTCACCAAAGCGCTCATCGAAAATCCCGTCATGTGACTCATCTTTTTTATCTTAAGAAAAGTGTCGGCTTCTATGTAAAAAGATTTAGTAACATACTCTCTCCCTTGTTTCTTCTTTTTACGCGGTTGAAGGGTTTCAATACTCTTCATAGGAAGGGATACTACATCCACGTTTGTTATATACAATGCTAGAAGCTTGTTGAGAAATTCACTCACGTCGCTCTTGTTAAGCTTGCTCTCAATTTGTTCTTTTTCAGACGATTTAAGAGAAATTGTAAAGATCGCTCGATTGGTGTTAGTAACCCTTTTAGAAAAGACGTTAATCTCTTCTTTACTACAGTTATTGATAATTTCTGAACATCTCATAGTTTAAAACTCCCCAGGTGCTACCTGGAACACAGCAATTCCTCTGTTCCTAATCCTCTCAACAACCTGATCTCTATCATCAGCCCAAAACATAATATCATATCTCGTTAAGATTTCAAAGTCTAAAATATTCTCTTTAATAAGAGCGTCTTGTCTAAAGTCGTCTCGTTCTCTCATAAAAAGATATTGATGAGCAAACCCGTGGTTAGCAAGCCATTCTTCCGTAGGAGCGCGGTAGTCATCTGGCCTCGCACTACAAAACACAACCTCTAACGGAGGACGTTCATAAGCGTCATATCCTCCTACAGTGGTTTCATACGCGTTATCGTTATATGTTTGCGTCATAAGATATAGGAATTCAACAGCTTTGACAGGTGTGTCGTTATGAAGCTGGCTAAAGAACCCTTTCCAGTCCTTCTTTTCGCCAGTCATAAAGTGTTCTCGGTGTTTATTGTCAGCGATAGTATTATCGATGTCAAAAACAACACACTTAGACTTTTGTTTGAATTGATCGGAGTGATAGCGACGTTCTACAACATCAGCTTCGTCGTCTGACACCCTCTCATAGCTCTTAAAGAAGCTATGTAGGGCTCGGGAGGCAGTCTTTTCGTCTTTGATAGAAGAATGATTAAGCCTAGCCTTACAGCGAGCTAGACATTCCTCTTTAGGAACATGAAGAACAACAATCTTCGTTGAATAGCCGTTAGCTTTAGCTACTTCTAGATAACGAAGTCGTTGATTTTTGGTGTGGTTAATACGATCTACAACAATGTCTAGTTTTTGGTTGATATGAGCTAGAAATTGGTCAAAATGACCTTTTTTTCCTTGAAGGTCTTGATTGACATAAGTATATGATTCAAATTCAGTTTTAGCTAGAGTTGACTTTCCCGATCCTTGACTACCCACTAAAAGTATTAGGTTCATTTTATCACGTTTATCCTTGCGAATTCTTTAAAATAAAAAAGAGCCGCTTCGTTGTATTTTAGAGCTGCTTCTTTTTCTGTTTTAAATGATCCTAAATAAATACTTTTTCTATCAACAGTTATTCTAGCAGAACAAGTTTTGCAGTTTAAATTCTTTTTAACTCCTTTAAAAGAACTATATTTTCTTTTTTTCTGGTGTCCATTATGATTTCTTGAATTCTGCGTTGGTGTACATATTCTTAGATTTGTTTTTCTATTATCCAAAGTATTTCCATTTTTATGGTCAACAAAATCACCTTTTTTAGCTAAAACAATTTCTCTGTGCATTGCTATAGTAATTTTTTTACCCTGTTTTCTGGGGCCAACGCGAATAGTTCTATACGCGTATATTAAATTGCTAACACAATTTGCATACCATTTATATTTCAACAACTCATCATAATTATCGCTATCAACGATAACTTTATAACCTTTAGTTAATTCAATTATTTTTAAATCGTTCTCCATGTAGGGAGAATAGCATTGTGATCATAGGAAGTCAAGCCCCGCAGCTTCCCGCTTTTGTAATGTCGCAGATATCTGTAGATTCTACAAAGATTTCGCCCACATGTTTAATCGCTGTTGAATACTTTACAGGAACGAGTGGTTGACCGCCTCTAGCACCGTCTGGATAACAAGTTACACCTCTAAGTTCAGGTAAATACTTAATCAACAAGTTACCGAAATCAACTACTTTGTTGTCATTATTCAATTCACTACCCCAAGCTGGTAGGTTGATCGTTGAGCTAATACCGTGATCGACAAACTTCTGTACCCAGGCTTGAAACGCAATTCGTCGTTCGACATTTTCCGAGATTGTATAAGCGTCTTCAATGCGATCTGGATCGACTCCTTTATCGACAAGTTTCTTTGCTGTTGGATCTAATACATACTGGTAGTGCCAGGAGCTATTTTTAAGATATCTCCGTTTAAAGGCTGCACAGAAGATAGGTTCGATGCCTGTGGTAGTCTCAGCTATAATTCCGATAGTGCCTGTAGGGGCGATAGCGCGAGTTTTAATAGGTGGAGACAATTCGTACTCCTCTGCTAG
>CXWK01086788.1_pt8 | contig 27783 bp, 29 predicted proteins | sample 590851 | NCBI WGS metagenome assembly CXWK01 (sample SAMEA3498364, study PRJEB10139) | wastewater metagenome | biome: wastewater treatment plant; material: activated sludge | place: Denmark | collected 2014-08-01
ACTGTCCATATGCTTATCAAATCTCTTACTCTTCTCGTATCTGTTAATACTACCCTTGAAGATAAACCCTAAGGATAAGCCGATCAGAAAGGGAATACCGAATGTCATAAATAATATACTCATAAACCCTCCAAAAGAAAGGGAGCATCCTTGCTCCCTTGTTATCTTATAACCCTAGTGCTTTTCTTAGGTGCTCAGGGATCTTGCTCACGTCTACAGTTACAGTCGTTGGCTTGATCTCAGCTTGTCTTGCCTCGATGGCAGACTTGATAACCTCTTTCGCTTCAGGGTCAACAGTCACACTCAACAGTTTCTTCATCTCTTTGATCATCTCATCACCAGACCCTTGGCGAGACCCAGGGTTCTTAGCATGGTATACCGTATCGCAGTTGAACTCAGGAGCTTTACGGATCCAGTTGTTCACTAGGCCAGAGATGTAGTCTTTCAAGTACTTGTCGTCAGACAGTTTCTCAGGAGACTTGAAGTCGATATCACCCTTACGGAAAGAGATGAAGAGCATAGCACGGACTTTTGTTTTGTCGTCAGCGTTAAGTACTTCACTGATCGGTGTTGGACCATTTTCTTCGTAGTTCACACCACGGTCAGCAAGGACAGAGATAAGAGCGTTGCAAGTTGCGTCACGTTGATTCATAATAACCCCTTTGTTTGTGATGATTGAATATCGAGTCTGTTCAATCATCGGTTGTATTCGTTCGTTGTTAACATATCGAGTCGGTATCAGTACAGAGAGTCGTTCGGTTCGTTGTCGTTCTATCGGGTCGGTTCTAGCAGGACCCGCTAGCTTCTGTTTTTCATAGGGTCTCTTCGAGTCGGTTCAGCACAGGTACCCCATGAAATGCGGCATTATTATTTTTCACATAAAATAGGGGCCCAGGCCCTTTAACCCCTAATAGGCAAAACACCAATGTACCGGTACCCCAATTTTTATAATATATTTTTTATGACTTTTTGAAGCGAGCTATAAACTCACTGTGAGACTCTTCGACCCTTTCGCCCAAACCCAGCATAAATATAATCACACTGTTGCTCTTATACATATACACTTCTTTACACACCTTAAATCGACTCATCGTAACAAACAAACCAATAGCAGCTTTCTCTTCGTCCGTTGTCGGCACAAGCATCCCACCATTGGAACTACTTCCACTGGGGTATTTAATACTCATTCCATTGAACACTTTATTAATCGCCATAACATCCCTAAAACAACTTGTACTTCGTCCTCTTCAACATATCAGCTGTAATACGCTTAAACATCTTAAACCTACTTAACGTCATCACCATAGCACAAACAATATCCCGCTCACTCATGCTTCGTCCCCTTCTATCTCAATACGGAATATCTTTTCGCCCACAACCCTTATCGTCATTATATGCTTATGATCAACTTCTCCTGAACCACCTTCTCCACACCAGGTAATCTTTGGAGACACTTCGGCCATCACTAAATATGGAGGCATCAAATCAAACCTATCACACGTCTTCAACAGCCGCTCCACTGAAGCCGCCTTATTAATACTCATCTTCATGCGTACTTCAATTCCCATACTTTCTCCCAAATCTCCTGACAACGCCGTACCACTTCGCCCACTCCACAGGGTTCACAATCGAGTCCACAACTTTCAGCCGCACCAACGTCTTAAAAAGTTCAAGTGTAACACCCGTCGTCTTACCATCTTGCTTGAGTATTTCACTAAGTTTCATCTTGGTTCTTCTTACCAGGGCAGAACCCCGTGTTTACACCAAGCATCTGCCCATTCATATGAACCTGGAAATACTTCGCTTTGAGTTTTTTAAACATTGGTTGTAGTGCTTCTTTCTGCATAATGCCAACGCGCTGTAACGTCACCATGAATCGGCGCATGACAAAGCACGCGGCGTTGAGCGACATGAATGCCTCTTCATATGCTGCTTGTCTGCTCATGTTAAACCCAGTCGTCTGATTGTTAAATAGAGGTTGACCTTTGCCATTCGTTGTTGTAAGCTCATGGGACAATGCCGTGGTTCTTAGCGTATATCCACGCTTTAACTGTGTGGTTCACCCAATGTAGGTCGTCTTTGGTCATTAAGGAGAATCTGTTCAAAGTGATGAACATTTTGACAGCTATGTTTGTATGAACTTTTGTTAACTCTAACATCTGTTTACGCTTCTTTTTGTGCCATTAGGGGCCCCTCAGCGCTTGCGCGCTTGTATATACACTGATTATACTATTGTAAGTATAACTATAGCATGGAAGATAACTCGATGTTAAAAACATACTTAAAACAAATGGGAGCAATACCCATGCTTACTCGAGATGAGGAACTTCGTCTTGCTAAGCTTGTTGAAGAGGGTGATGAAGCAGCAAGAGGGAAACTTATTGAAGCCAACCTTAGATTGGTTGTCTCTATTGCAAAGAAGTATAGTAATCCTGGACTAGACTTATTAGACTTAATTCAGGAAGGTAACTTAGGGTTAATGAAAGCAGCAGAGAAGTTTGAATATAAAAGAGGACACAAGTTTAGTACATATGCGACATGGTGGATAAGACAAGGGATAACTAGAGCAATTGCAGATACAGGACGAACAATAAGACTCCCTGTCCATATGGTGGAAACAGTTAATAAGATGTTTAGCGAGATAAAGAATTTTATTAATGAACACGGAAGAGAACCAGATCTAAAAGAATTAATCAAACAAATGAAGATGCCAGCAGATAAAGTTAAAGAAGCTATAGCTGCAGCAAAAATACCAATATCAATAGAAACAAAAGTAAACTCCGAAAATGAAGAATCTAAACTTAGTGACTTATTGGCTGATAATAATTCTACTTGCAATAACTCTAGAGTGGATGCACTCGACTTTGCTAATAAACTAAGAGCAGCATTAAAGGATCTAAGTCCTAGAGAAGAAAAGATTATAAGAAGTAAATTTGGATTAGCAGACTAAAGCGGTTCTTGGTTTAATTCTCGTTTGAGAAATCTATAAAACGTAGAGAGTAAAGATATTGCAATCAAATCCAAAGCAACTTCATCCTTACCAATATCTAATAGATATTTAATATCTTTACCTTTCAAGTTCATTCTCCATAAGCTTATTAAAAAGCTTTTCATACGCTAGTCTCACTCTAGTTTCTTTAGGTAGAAGTCTAGCTTTTCTAATTGCAGTGTTTACACACTTAGTAACGAATGGACAGAGATTACATAGTGTTACATCGATACAATCACCATCTTTGTCGATGATCGTCTGTAAAACTTCCTCTTCTGTTTTTATAATATCCATAATATATATTATACAAAATCAAATATTTACAAGGGCTGATTTTCTGGTAAAATAAGGTGTAAGGAGTTACTATGGCTTTAGATAAACCGAACCAACAATATAATAAGTCAATGGGATCCTTCCAATCGATGATGCCAGGTATTTTGCCTGACCCAAGCATCCAAGGTATTGGATTTGATCAATTACTTAATAATCGTGGTATTAGATTCATACATAAGATTGCAGCTCCATGCCCTAACATGGTAACACTAGCGGATAATAACCATGACCCAGAATGTCCGTTCTGTGATCAATCTCAAATTCTATATGTTCAAGAGAAAGAGATCAAAGGTGTTCTATCTAGCAATTCACTAGAAAAACTATATGAGATCCAAGGTGTTTGGGAAGTGGGAACAGCTGTTATTACTTTTCCAGTTGAATATGATGATGGTACACAAGCTGACTTTAATATCTTCGATCAACTTATATGTCCTGACTTTCAAGTTAGACTTAGTGATCTCATAGAATTCAATGGCTTAGCTATTACAGAAACAAAATATCCAATCCAAAGAGTTGTTAACATAACATCTACTTTTGGTGGTGTCTTAAAAAATTATGTTGAAGGCACTGATTTTACAATAGTGAATGGCAATATACAATGGATAGCGGGACAGGAACCTTCGTATAATGATATAGAAGAGATGGGAGAAGTACTATCAATTACATACGTAGCTAATCCTGTGTATAATGTGCTTCAAACGATGCACGAATTGAGAGTAACTCAAGAACTTGTGAACGGAGTTAAGACAGCTAGACGTTTACCTCAGCAAGTATTGTGTAAACGTGATTTTTTATTTAAACCTGGTGGTAATAAATAATATGAAAACTTGTACAAAATGTAGTATTAAAAAAGAAATAGATTATTTTCCAATAACTGGAAAAGGGTATATCTCTAATAAGTGTAAAATTTGTACAGAAGAATATAAGAAAGAGTGGAAAAGTAATAACTTACAAAAAGTAATAGCCGTCAATAATAAGTGGAAAGAAGAAAATAGAGAACATTATTTAAAATCATTAAAAATCACTCATATTAAAAATAGTAAAAACAATGAATATATATTAAAGAGAAAAAACTACAATTCTAAATTTAATAAAGAAAACCCACATGTGGGTAGAAATGCATCAGCTAAAAGAAGAGCAAAAACAAAAAATGCAACTATTGGTAATTATAGAGATGAATTATTAAATATTTATAAAAATTGCCCAATTGGTTATCATGTTGATCACATTATTCCATTAAATAATGATAAAATATCAGGTCTCCATGTTCCTTGGAATTTGCAATACTTAAGTGCCGAAGATAACCTAAAGAAAAGTAATACCTTATGTGTCACAACTGATATAATAAGAGCATTAGTAAATAAGGATGAGCTATGCCAGCAGCAGTAAGTAAGAGACAATATAGAATGATGATGGCTATTGCTCATGGTGGACCTAAAAACGGTAGACAACCACCTAAAAGTATTGCCGAGAAATACTCAAAACCAGACAAAGAAGCTCCAGAAAGTAAAAACAATGATCGTGGCGGAAGATGGGATAAACATAAAGAGCACGAGAAAGAAGACAAGAAAGAGCACAAAAAATTAAAGAAAGCATTTTCTGAATTTTACAAAGGAAAAGGTGCTGGTGTTATAGTTCTTGATGATGATGGTAAGATCTTAGTTGGACAAGGCAAGAATGGCAAGTGGCAAACTCCAGGTGGACATGTTGACGCTGGTGAAGACTTCGATGAAGCTGCACATAGAGAACTAAGAGAAGAAGCTGGTATCGTAGCTGGTCAAATGACTGAGCTTAATAGTTTCAATATGAACGGTAATGATTCAAAGACTTTCCTAGTTCATTCTTTTACTGGTACACCAAAAGATTCAACTGAACTTAAGAACTTAAAATTCGTAGATCCAAATTCACTATTAGATATGGACTTAAGAGATTGTTCTCAAAAAGGTATCGAAGCTTATATCTCTACTTCATTAAATAAAAGTACAAGACTTCAAGATATGTTAGCTGTTGAAAAACTACAGAAGAATATTATAAGAGGCGGAGCTAGAAGTGACGTTGTATTTGATGTTAGTCATGGTGATGCACTTAGACTAGTTGGTAATGGTTGTTTTAGATGGTTAAAAGGTATTGTTGACAGTATGGGAGATGAGGACTTTAAAGAGGCTCATCTTGATAATCATATTATCTCTATAAGAAAGCATGCTAGTGATGTTTACTCTGGAAGAATAAGCGATGGACATAAAATGATTCATCAGTTTACTAATAAAAGTCTTCCTCAAGTTTGTGCTGATATCATGTCTGTATTCGAATGGTATTCAGATGATGATGAACATGTATTTGACATCTTAGATGAGGATAACTTATCTGATGATGCAATCCATGGTGGGCTTTCAGTACTAACTGAAAACTACACTAAACATAATTTAGCTAATATCTATGTTGAGATGGAAAACATCAGAGAAGAAATTAGACATGGTAATGCAGTTGATCTACAACAAGTTGAAGAAAAGATAATGAAACTTTTTGATAAACTAGAAGATACAACTCAAAAAGTGATAGAGCAACATAATAAATTAGCTCAAGATGCTGGTGGTGAAATAGAATCACTAGAAGCTAAACTTAGAGACCTAGCAAATAAAGTAGATGAACTTACTAAGAAACCAGAATCTGTAGAAGCATATCAAAGCAGACCAATAAATCCAGATAAAATCTATAATTCTCAATATATGTATCTTCCTAAACCTTCTATTGAAATAGAACCAAGTGGAAAGATTAAAATCTCTTTTAATAAAGAGTGGACAGACATGGAGAAATCTAACTTTCTAAACGATATGAAAGCAAAGATCGTTAGGAGAGAATAGTGATTGACGCTAATAACGAAATCAGTAAGTTGAGACAAAGTCTTCGCTTTAAGAATTTACCTGACGCAATTATAGATAGTATATGTGACGATGTGTCTAGTGAAATAAGTGACTTAACTGCAGACTTACTTGCACAAGCAATGAGTGATGCTGTTAGTTTTGGAAGTACTGCTGATTTTGTTGAAGAAATAAAGTCAACAAGAAGTGGTGCAGGGTTTGATGTAACTACACAGAGTGGTAGAACTGATTTTTCAGAAGCTCCATTCCCTATGTTACCTAAATTATTACAAAATGCTAAAGTAGCAAAAGATGGTTCTCTCTATAAAGTTATTCCAGTTAAACAGAAGGGATCAACTCCTTCTAGAACAGCTGTAGCAACTGAAGCAGCTTTGTCTAATATTGAAAATGCTAGACAACAAGCTAAGATAGATAGAGGTAATCAAAATAGAGGATCTAGTTCTCCGGATGCTATGAGAGGTATGGATACGCTTTCAGCAATGCAAGCAATATCTACTTCTAGACAGAAAACAGAGAAGTATCCTAAAACTGATGGACCTGTTGACTTTAGAACAGCGTCAAGTAAACAAGATGCTAGCACACAATGGGTGAATCCAGGTAAGCAAGCAGATATGGGCGCAATATTAAGAAATATCAATGCGAACTTACATGATTCAATTGATAGAGCTATATTAGAAGTTATTCAAAAATATGAGAGGGACTACTAATGGCAATGGTATTATCAGAAGTTGCTTTGCAACGAGTCATTCAGATAGGTCTTAAAAACCTAAGAGACAACCCTGCCGCTTTTAGAGAGGTATTTGCTCAATATAGTTCTGATGCGATGGCTGCATCTTATGGCGAAGCTTATATAGATAAAATACAAAGCTGGTTTAACTCTACAAAGGTTCCAGTTGTACAAGCTTGGTCTTTTGACCCACAAAAAGTTCCTGCTATAAGCATCCACTTAGCTGATGAGTCAGAAGATGAATCAAAAGCTGCTGTTGGTGATTACTTTGGTATGGGAGAAGATAGTGAGATTTTAACTGGTCCAGCAACTGTATCTTTGGATATTGGGATCCATGCGGATAAGACTAAAGATGTTGTTTTATGGATGTACTATATAGTTGTTTATATTCTATATAAAGAAAAGGTTACAGCTAGAGGATTAGGCTTATTGCTCTACACTTACAGAGCCAATGAGTACAATAAGGAAAGTAAGTATATGGCTGATAACGTATGGTCTAGATGGGTAAGATTTAGATGTACAGTTCAACATTATGTAGATGGTCAACCATATATAACACCTACAATAGATCTGGAAGTTGATGCTGCTTCATTAAGTAGCGAAAATGATATAGTAACTATAACACAAATAAGCTTGGATAACGAGTAAGGAGTCAATATGGCTAAGAATTTAAAAGAACAAATTAAAGAAATGGAACAAAAGAATAGAGAAGAATCAGCTCCTAAAGCAATGCCTTTAGAGAAGATTTCTTTTAGTTCTTGGTATCATCAAAGAAAAGATAAGATTGCTAAATGTCACCACAAAGAAATTATCATGGCTGACTTTAAGGCTAGAGGCCTTGGCGAAGAAGCCACAGTTGAAGAGTTTGACAAAGCTCTTGAATTATATGGTGTTAAGCTTTAGTATCTTAAGAGCATAGGTGTGTTATAATAATTAAGTGTTTTATCATAGGAGAGAATTATGGCTATTAACGTATCATTCAATGGGGCAACGATATTAAAGCCCGGAGCATATTCTAAAATTAATATCGACCTAAGTGGTGGATTTGCTTTAGGACCTGTTGGTCTAATTGCCATCTTTGGTGAATCATCAAGAGGTAGATCAGGATCTGAAGAGTCTGATATCTCAAAAAACGTATTTAGAGCTAATCAAATTACAGATGTAAGAAATAAGTATGGTAGCGGTCCACTAGTTGATGCTATGAACTTCTTGTTTGCACCTGCTTCTGACGGAGCGGTTCCTGGTGGAGCTCAAGCTGTATATATCTATAAGACAAATGCTTCAACTAGAGCTTCTTTAGTTTTGGCTAGTGCTTATGGAACAGTAAGATCTCAAGAATACGGAATTGGTGGAAATACTGTTACTTATAAAGCTGATGCTGTAAGTGAAGTGGCCCCTTCTAAAGCTTCTTCTGCTGCTTTCGATGAAAGTGCAGTTGTTGCTGGTACATTAGTAATTAGAAAAAACGGTGGCGCTGAAATTTCTCAAGCTGTTGCTGGTTCATATGCTAACAATGCTGCTTTCGTTGCTGCTGTTGCAGGTTGGTCAGTTGCTGGAGTAACTTTCGTTGCTGGTGGTATTGATGGTGCTTCAACTTTAAGTATTACAATGGCTGCTGATGCTCAAGCTAACCAAAAAGGTTACGGTAAAGCAATGGAGCTTTCTGGAACGTCTATCTCTTCAATGAATATTGCTGCTGGTCTTGTTTCTTCTTCTGTAGAAGCTGCAATGACTGTAACTGTAAAACAAACTAGAGACCTATTGCAAGAACAAGATACACTTGGTGGTAACATCGTTCTTCAAGCAGGATATGATGGTGTAGAAACTTCTGCTACTGTTCAAGTATCTGCTACTCAAGTTATCTTGACTGCTGGTGCTTCAGTTGCTACATTTGAAAAAAGTGCATACTCTACAATGCTTCAATTAGTTAATGCAATGAATTTAACTTCTGGTTGGAAATTATCTTTATCAAGCACTCTTTATAACTCACTTTCTCCTGAGGTTCTTGATTTAGTAACTGTTGGAGCAAAGTCTTCTTCAGCTGCTACTATTAAACCTGCTAAGATTAAAAAAGATGCTGAAGAAGTTGCACAATTTATGGCAAACTCTTCAATCGTAGAAATCGTTTCTCAAGAACAAACTGGTCTTATGGATGCTGCTTCTGAAGTTGCTCTTTCTGGTGGTGTGCTTGGTGCTTCTAGCACTGCAGCAATTACTTCTGCATTAGCTGCTTTTGAACAAATCAGAGTAAACTCAGTAATTCCTTTATTCTCTAGAGATGCTTCTGCTGATATCGCTGATAGTTTAACTGATGCAACATCTGCATATACAATTGCAGGTATTCATCAAGCTGTTAAGACTCACTGTCAATTAATGAGCACAACTAAAAATAGAAGTGAAAGACAAGGTTACTTATCAATTAAGCAATCTTTCAGTGCTTCACTTGACACTGCTGCCTTACTTGCAGATCCACGTTTACAATTGTCTATTCAAGATACTAGAAACAACGATGCTCAAGGAAATATTAAGTGGTTCCAACCATGGTCTGCTGCTTGTTTACTTGCTGGTGCAAGAGCTGGTTCTCCAGTAGGAACACCATTGACATTCAAGTATATGAACTGTTCTGGAATTAGACACACAGCACAAGCTATGAGTACAGCTGAGCAAGATATTGTTATTGACTTCAACCCAAATGCTCAATATGAGCAAGCTATTCAGGGTGGACTTACTTTCATGGAAGCTCCTCAATCTGGTGGAATTCGTGTTGTAGTAGATAATACAACTTATCAAAAAGATGCTAACTGGGTTTATAACCGTGGTAACGTTCTTTACGCTGCAGACGTTCTTGCTTTTGATTTTAGAAATCAATTGGAAAATATCTTCATCGGACAAAAGAACAATATCCAAGCATCTGAAGTTAAATCAGTTGCCGCTTCTATCTTAGCTACTTTCCTAGCTCAAGGTATTACAGTTTCTACTCCAGAAGCTAAAAACGGATATAAAAAACTAGATGTTGTTATGAACGGTAACGTTATTAACATCACAGCAATCGTAGTACTAGTTGAAGGTATCGATTTCATTCTAAATGATATCACTATCACTAGAGTTCAGTCCGCAGCTTAATTACAAGTATAATAAGATGAGGCAGCCTAGAGCTGCCTTATTTTTATAGGAAGTATCATGGAAAAATTACTAGAACTAGAAAAGAAATTAAAAGAATATAGAGACGAACTTGAAAAGATGTCTTCTCCTATCGATATGGACGGTCAAGAAATTGATAAGTCTGAAAAACATAAAGATGAGAAAGAAGATAAGAAGATGATTGCTGAAGCTTTAGATGAGCACAACGAAAAGAAACATGGCGAAGCTAAAGATAAGAACTCAGCCTATAAAGATATGAACATTAAGAAAGAAGAAGGCGACGTTATTAAGATGGAAGAAGTTTCATTTGCTAAGAACGGTCAGTGGTCTCTAGATAAAGCAAACGATGTTATTAAACCAACTTCAGATAAAGTTCAAAGAATTGCTCCAGGTGGAAGAAAAGATGTTCTTGACCATCAAGGGTATAATCATAATAAAGAATTTCAAGGTAATAAAGTTATTACCCCAGAACAACAAGTAAAAATGAAACAAGATCATTCCGCTAAAAAGAAAGCGTCAGCCGAAGTTGAGGCTGCAGCGAGAAGAGCTCAATATAGAAAAGAAGGTTCTTTAAAATAAGATTTCTTAAACTCTTCATACTGCTCTTTCGTATTATTCTTTCTCCCATAAACCCTATGAAACTCGTCGTGCATCTCTTTAGAGATGCAGACCAGATTATCAATATCGTATCTTAATTCTTCATTTGAATGCCACGACTCTAAATGATGAGCATTTAATTCACAGCCTTTCTTTCCAGTTATGTCGCATGTATAATCAGCTTTTTCAAAACATTGTTCTCTAAGGCCAGAGGTTTTAAATCTATCTCTTTCTAAATTTTCTAACGGTGTAGAAAAACCATCAAATTCTTCAAATGGCATATTTCTTTGAGTACAAGAGGTTTTTATAGATTTATTTAGTTTCTTTTCACTTGACATATGTTTATGATTATTTATCGCAGAGCAAGACAAGCAACTTTTTAAGAAATCTTTTTTAAGAGAATAGCCTTTATCTTTTCTGCAACTTATACATTTTGTTCTATAAGATATAGAATTATTGTTTTTCTTAAAATCTAAAAAATCTACATTTAAAAATATGTCTTTATTTCTAACTCCAAATCTAGAACAAGAAGTGCAGAGTCCTTTTAGTTTATCTGGTCTTTTAAGGCCTCTACTTTTACCACACTGACTACAAGTTGCTTCTATTAATTTTCTATTATTTTTTACCATAAAATTATTATACTAAGTTGTTTTATAAAGGCCAGTTTGTTTAAGTAGACTTATGTTATAATTTGTTAGTAGTCAATTTCGACTCACAAATTAAAGGTAAGCGGAACCTAACCGCAAGGAGTTATTATGGCTGGAAAGACGCCTTCATTTATTACTGGAGCTACTGCTAAAATTAAGATGGGCAATCTAACTATGGCATACGCTCAAGATGTTTCGTATAACACTACTGTTACTACAATACCTATTGAAACTATGGGCCGCTATGAAGTGGTCTCTAACGAACCTGTTGCTTATTTCGTAGACGGAACTTTAAGTATCATCAGATACACTAAAGAAGCTTCTGCTATGAACGGAGCTGCAGCTAACGGTAACTCAGTAGAACAAATGATCAACGCTGCTGGATCTGGTGGAGTTGCTGGAGCTGGATTCGATCCTGCTCGTATTATTGCTTCTGAAACTTTCGATCTTGAAATCTTCCAAAAACTTGCTTCTGCTGGAACTGAGTCTGTTGGTAAATTAAGAGACTGTAGATTTACTCGTAAGGGTGGATCTATCAATAAGAGAGGAATCCTTGTTGAGCAATTCTCGTTCAATGCTATCTTAATGGATAATGATTCTGCTGTTGAAGCTGGTCATTCAGGTGATCAAGATTTAGCTGCTTAATCTAATCTTTCTTTAAAACACTAAAAGAGCACTCGTAAGAGTGCTTTTTTATTTCTAAGTAAAAATAAGTTATAATAAGAAGATGGAGACTCTATGGCTGGTATGAAACCTTTCTTTTTAACTGGAGCTAATGCCAAAATTAAAATCAATGGCGTTACTTTAGCTTATTGTGTTAATCTTAATTACTCTGTAGTAGTTAACCACGCTTCTCCTAAAGTTCTTGGAATGTATGAGTCAACATCAATTGAACCACTTAGTTATGCTGTAACTGGTGGATTTACAATAGTAAGATATGTAGCCGATGTACAAGACACTATAGGAAACCCTTCTCCATATGGGGTTAATCAGGGTGGTAATGGTATTGGCAACTGGAACCCAGGAAATACTCTTGACATCTTATCTACAAATGGTAGAGTTGGTAATAATCTAAACCCTAGTAAACTTGATAAAGCCACTGGATTTACAATAGAAATATTTCAAAAAATGCCAGATGGAACAACTATGCCAACTGCTAAAATTAGAGAAGCTAGAATTACAAAGGCTGACTTTAATATTGCTAAAGGTGCTCCAGCTGTCGAAGCTTTTCAGTTCTCTGCTTTATATGTAGATGAAGATTCATTCTTAGCTGACTTCTCTGGTCAGGGTCAACAGTGGGCATAAGGAGATAGTATGGCTCATAATAAGTTAAATGATAATGACATTTCAGCTAAAGGTATAGGTAAGAAAGTACTTGCTAATACTGCTTCTAATATTGAAGGTATATTCTCTACTAAACAAATGGCCAAATATCTAAGTGGTGCTCGTTGTGTTCTTAGAGTTAATGGTAAGATTGTTGGTTTTGCTTTTGCTATCTCTTGGGAGATTAAGACTGCTGTCACTGAAATAAATACTATTGATGACTATATGCCATATGAACTTGCTCCTTCTAGAATTGAGGTCAATGGAGCTATATCAGGCTTTAGGATCCCAGGTTCTGGTCCTACTCAGAAACTTATGCAATCAGATATTGAAGGATTCTTGCATCAGAGATATATTGAGATAGAAGTAAGAGATTCACAAACAGATAACTTAATATTCAAAACAAGTAGAGCTATGATTACTAGTAGAACTGAGAATATTAAAACAGATGCACTAGCTGATATGACTTTAGCTTTTAAAGCAATTGGTTTTGCAGATGAAAGAGCGCCAGCTGAACCAGTTGGTATTGGTGAAGCTGTAGATACTAATAGTTCTAGTACTTTCACTGATATCAAGAATAAAGCTAAAGGCGCGCTAGCTTCAATTGGCCTTTAATAGGTATAATACATATATTCACATAAAAGATACTTAAGGAGTACTTATGAATTTGCCTAAAAATGAAAAGTCGTTTTTCTTCTCTAAAGAAGGTGAAATTACGATGCACAAGTATGAAGGTCAATTCTCTGTTAAATGTGTATTAACTGCAGCAGATAAAAGACTATTAGAGATTGAACAATCTCGCCTAACAACAGACTTGAAAAACCCTACAGCCAACTTAGTGGCTTTATCAAGAGTGGTTGCAAACCTAAGAGTTAGAGTTTTAAAAGCCCCAGATTGGTTTAATCAAATCGTTAACGATCTAGAAACACTAGACGATAATATCCTATTCGACGTTTGGACTGAGTGCTTACAAGCTTCTAGCGATTGGCATGAAGAACTTAGAGCAAAGGTAGAACCCGTGGGAAACGTGCTGAAAGAGAGTTAAACCCACTCTCTGCAATAGAATCTATTCAAAAACTAACACAATATAATGCCACCCATACTGGTACAGAAGAGGGTTTAGACCTATTTCTGAGATCATGGTGGTCAAAGACCTATAATCGTCCATTAAAGGATCCTCTTCTTTTAGAGTATTCTATCTACGACCTATTATATGAATATCACGATAAAGATGAGCGTAAGAAGGCCACAGAGTTAAAGTTTGAGGAAGAAGCTGATAAAATAGAAGAAGCACAGGTAGAAGAAACTATGGACTGGATTGAGGAAGAAGAGCGGAAAGAGCGTGAACAGCGTGAAGCCGAAGAAGCAGCCAAGAAGAAAGAAGAAGAATGGATGCTCGAACAACTCAAGAGAGAACATGGAGATGACTTCGGTGAAGATATAGACCTGAATTTTTCGGAGTAATAAATGGCTGATGATGTAAACAAAGGTAGTGGTAAAGTTAATGGGGCTAAGGTTCCAAAGACTATCCAAGAGCTTACAAAGCAGCACGAACGAGCTACTTCGTACGAAGCATCTTTAAGTGATGAAAAACTACAACAGCTTGCTGACAAAGCTGCTGAATTTGAAGAACGATATCAACAATCTTCTGCTGGTTCACCAGAACAATCAAACTTAGCAGAGCTTCTTGCTTTTGCTGAAGAAGAAAAATACCAACATTCATTAAATGTAGATAGAAATTTATCTGTAAAAGCAAATAAGGTTTTAGCGCGTGGTTTAGATGTTTATTCTAAAACAGGAAATATAAATCGAAGAACAACCACTATGGCTGGACAACAGTCTTATAGAGGTGCTGCTAAAACCAATGGCGGATTATTTAGACCAACTAACATGATTGAATCTGAAATTCAATCTGATATTGAAGCAGCGAGTATGCTTGGTGGATCTTTAGCTGATGAAGCTAGAGGTTTAGGTGTTGGTGCATCAACTGATAGTATCAATGGTAGAGCTGGTAAACTTGGAGAATATGAAGAGAGAATTGCTAGAAATAAAGCATTATTAAAAGTTCAAACTAGAGAAGGAATCTCTACAGAGAAACTTACTAATCGTGGTGAAGACTTAGATAGAGATGTAGATACTTTCTTTAAAAGAAAAGATATAGATAATAGAATTAATTCTGGTGGAGTAAAGTCTTACAAAGAAGAATCTGCTGAATTATCTAAGAGAAGAGAAGAAAGAAGTATTGCTCAAGGTGATTACGAGAAAGCAATTGAAACTGGTGCTGAAGGTGTAGAAGCATTTGCTGAAAAACTACATAAAGCCAACGAAGCATTAGATGAACAAACAAGAGTCGTCAAAGGTATGTCTGATAAAGGCATGGATAGGGGCGGTGGAATATTCGGCAAGTATGGTGCAGCAATCCCAATGATCCAAATGGGTTTTCAAGCAGTAGGTGCAGTTGCTGGTGCAGCAAATGATATAGCAGTCAATCATGATATTGCTCAAATGAGTAATCGTGCTCAATTCGCTAAAATGGGAAATTCCATTTATGATAAGGCAGCACAAGCAGTAAGTGGTTATAGTGTTGATGCAATGCTTGATGTTGGTGGTGACCAATTTGTAAAAGCATATGCTGATAAAAATAAAGCATTCACAAACAAAGCAATGGGCGTTCAGATAGCTTCGAATGGAGCAGCTGATCTATTGGGATCAATGGGGAAAGGTGCTGCAATTGGAGCTGGTATTGGTTTAGCGGGCGGTATATTTGCTCCTGTTACATCTACTGGTGGTGCAATTATTGGTGCTGGTATTGGTGCTGTAACTTCATTAGCAAACACAGCATCTCAAGCAACTAATTTAGCTTATGGAAATGTTGGAGCTGATGCTTCAATTAGATCTTATCAAGCTGCAAAAGATTTAACAGCTCAAGAGAGATATGTTGCTACTCAAAATATGCAAGCATATTATAATCAAGGATTAGGTTCTTATCAATCTATCCAAGGTATGGGTTCTGGTGCTTCTGGTGCAATGCAAAAAAGATTAATGGATGGAACTGATCTTGCAAATCTAGCACGCACAGGTGTATCTCCCGAAGATGCAGTTAAACTAACTGGTATGCTCGGACAAGCTGGATCAATGGCTGGTGGTTCTGATGCTGGCTTAAGAATGATCGAAGGTGCGGGAAGAGCTTCGCAACGTGGTCAAATGGGTAAAGAAGAATATATGTCTGCTGCAGCTAGAATGGTTGCTGCGGGTGGTAAAGATGGTGAGTTAGAATCGATCATCGCTGCTGGTATGACTAAGGGAATGGATAACTCTAAAAACATCGGTCAAATGGTAGATGCTACTCTTTCTATGTCTAGTGGTCTTGCAAGTAAAGGTATTAGTGCAACAGGTGCTGTTGGTGATATGTTAGGAGCAAGTGCACAATTCTTAGTTGGACAAGGTGTAAATAAGAATTTAGCAGTTGGAACAGCTGCTCAAGATATCTCTAATTATAATTCAGCTATTACAGATACTAGTTTTAATCTTGGTAATATCATGCAACGTGGTGGACTAAGAAACATGAAAGAACTTAAAGGTGCTTCTGTATTTCAAATGAATAACTTATCTTCTATGTCAATGGAAGATATTGCTGTACTTCAAGGCGGAGGTAAAGAAGCAGAACTTCTTGCTAGACGTCTTGGTGTTGACAACATGGTAATGAAAGATGGTAAAGTAAATTCATCTTTAGTTACTGGTATTGGTAAAGAAGCATTTTCTAAAATGCTAACTAATAAAGGTGCACTAGGCGATCCTAATGGTAGAAGTTTATTAAATAAATTTGGAACAGCTGAGACATTAACAGCAGAAGAAAGAGCAATACTATCTACATCAGGTGGAGAGAGTGTTTTCTATAATGCTGGTGGTGTTAGTAAAGCTAGTAAGATATCAAATGAAAACTACAATCAACTTGGTCTTAATTTAGGAGCTGAGGCTGCTAAAACTAAAGCAACATATGAGGCTAAGAAAGTTGGAGCTGGTGCTCAAGCTACATTAGATGTTCTTGGTGGAGAAAAGGGAAAGGAGTTTGAACAGATAGAAAAACTTTCTCAATCTATCAGTGAAGCTGTTGATCCTGCTAAATGGGGAGATGAAGTTAAGAGAGCTGCAGATGGCTTTGCCGTTCCTGCTGCTAATTTTGTAAAAGCAACGGGTGACCTAGATAAAACTGTAGAAAAATTAGTTTCTCATCAATCTGCAATGCTAAAGGCTATGGGTGAAATGAGAGGAACTGATATACCGTCAGGTCCTAGAAAATAATCAGTATAATACCATTGAGGTATATATGAATGAATTATTAATTGTGCTTTTTATATTAATTGTGGTAATTGCACCTGTATTTATTTTGTTATTTTTAGGTAATAGAAACGAAGATAAAAACTTGCCTATGGATGACCTTGCAACAATCAGGTTCATCAAACAGCAAGAAATGATAGAAGGCATGAAGTATGGCAACAAAGATTAATAACCCTAACGCTATTGTAGTTATATATAACTATAAAGATAGATTAGGTGATTATAAATTAAGTAACAACCCACACGAGGTTGAGCAAATCATATTGAACTCTTTATCATTAAAGAGCGTTAGCACTCAAAAATCAAAAGCAAATCCAGCTGGTGCATTCGAGTTTAGACTCGCTCCAATTAAAAATTGGGTAACAGCAATTACTCCTGGTAGTTGGTGTATCATATTAATGTCTAATAATAAACTTAATGACTCTGCTAAATATGGCGGTGGTAAAGTTGATGAAAAATCTTTTAAGATGATGGGTCGAATAGAATCAGTAAGAGGTGTAGCTAACGTTAATCAAACTACTGGTGCTAGAGAAACTGAATATATAGTAACTGGATCTGATTGGGGTGTTGTATTTAATAGCAAACTATATGTTGATCCTATTGATAGAACTCCAGGTGATCAGAAGCAACCAGTTGGTATGGCTGAAAGATTTGGATATGTTGATTACTTAAGAAAAGCAGTTGGTTTAAATACTGATGTTATCTTAGGTGCAACAGCAAATCCTGATGTTGCTCCTGGTTTAATAGCTAGACCACAAACAGATCAAACAAAAGGTAGTGCAAATCATATAACAGGATTTTTAGGTTCTACTGGTGCAACTAGTACACCTACTGCTCCATTAGCCCCAGTTACAACAGCTGCACCATCTGCTGGGCAACAACCTAAAGACGCAACTCCACAACTACCAAGTGCAAGAGATAATGTTGGATTTATTTTAAGCTTATGGGGAAGACCTGATAAAGCAACTGCAGCAGTTAAAGAAGAATCTGGTTTAATGGCTAAATCACAACAGGTATTTAAGGTGCCAGATGAATTAGTTAAATATATGGGATTTGTAGATGAAGCCGGCATTCCATCTGGAGCTATATCTCAAGTATTAACTCAAGTTGGTGGAAAACTAACTGGACCTGATACTTACACAAATGAAGATGATAGTTGTGGAATAGTTGACTTTAGTACTATTTTAGGAGAACATTCTCTTTGGCAAATTATGACTAGTAATTCAAATGATTTAATAAATGAATTAATAGCAGAAATAAAATTTAAAAATGGTAAACCAACTTTAGTTCTTTATAATAGAGTTAGACCATTTGCTGTTAATAGTTTAGATGTTATTAAAAGAGACACCAATGCTGTTGGAGATGGTGGGGCAACAATTGGACAAGGCAAAACTCAAAAAGCCTTAGTTGATCCTTACATATCTCAATATAAACATGTTAAAAGAAGGATGATTAGTTCTAGTGATGTATTGATGTGTAGTTTTGGAACTAATTGGAGAGATAGAGTTAACTTCGTAGAGGTTACTATAGCTAGAACTCTATTTCAAGAAGCATGGGCAGCAGAAATAAAGTTAGCATCGCAATTTGTAGATGAAGCGTCTATAGGTAGAGATGGATTACTTTCTATGATTGCATCAACAACTTATGTACCAGCAACTAAAAGAGCAGCAAACCCTGAAGGTGTATCTGCATATAAGCATGCTATAAAAGAGTGGTATTTCAACACACATAAAATGCTTAATGGAACTATTAATCTAATTGGTCAAGATCAGTATATTCAAGTTGGTGACAATATAATGGTGGAGTCTAAGGTTCTTAATAAGAACTATAATATAAACATTAATCAAAAAACTTCACCACCAAATGTTGCTACTTATATGTTAGCTCACGTTGAATCAATATCTCATCAAACACAAGTTGATGGCAATGGCTCTAGAGTTTTTACTACTAGTATAAACTTTGTAAGAGGAATAATTACTAATGTTAATGGGGATATGATTGTGAGTGATGGGCATGTTGGAGCAGTAGATCAAGATGCTAGTTTAGTTGAACCATCTGTTGAAAGAAATAGAGAGACTATTAATACGTCTAGCTCAATGGATCCAGATAGACAAAGATATCCAGTTAAGAAAGGCGATAAGGATTACTTAGAGGAATAAATGAGAGAATATATTATTGATGATAGCTCTATTCATAAGAATCCTAATAGTATTATAGGTAAAGACTTTTCTATTCGCATTGGTATAGTTAGAGAGCATGTATATGTAACAACTTATCAACAAACTAGATATGTTGTAGAAGTTTGGAAGAATAACAAGTCGTATCCTATGACATGTGTTAGAACCTCTAGATTTGGTGGTCTATTCAACTATGAAGAATATAATCTAAGAGGTTTTGCAGCGGGTGAAAGCAGCTCAAGTCAAGGTAATTTTACAGTTGTTCCAGGCGATATGGTTATTGTAGCTGCAGCTAATGGTGATGCTAAAGAGGGTATTATTCTTGGATGTGTTAATCATTTTGGTAGAAATGAAATATTACCTGCTAACAATGATATAGCTTTTGTTAATGAGTTTAATGGCGTTCAGACTATGATTAATAAGTCTGGAGAATACAGAAGAACTTTTAAAGGACAGCCTACTAATCTAGATAAACTTAAAGATGCTCCAAGTGGAAAACCATATCCTCTACCTGAATACAACAATGATGTAGGGTTTAGTTATTATGAGTTTGATAAGACTGGCTCTTATATGTTAACTGATAATGCTAATGATAAAGCTCCACAATATATAAAGATAGATAAACCAAATGGAAAGATAGAAGTAGTAAGTGGTAAAACTTCTTTAGTAATAGATAAAAAAGCTGAATCTTATACTATTAAAAATAAAGCAACAACCTTTAACTCCACAGACTCCTGGAACCTAAACACTAAAGCTACCAATATAAACTCTACAGATGTTATAAATGCTAAAGCTAAAGACATTAAGACTGATGGTAAGTGGGCTCAAAAAGGTGATGTGGCGATAACTGGAAATACAAAACACACGGGTAATATAGAAGCATCTGGTGATTTTAAAAATGAAGGTATGGCATTGTTAGCAGGAGGAAGTTATCCTCTTATATATGACATTATATTAACGATAGGTATTGGTAATCTTGGTGCACCAGTTATTAGTTTTAACACTTATTTAAAAACTACAAAAACAAAGGCAACATAATATGTCTAAGTTAGAAATGATTGATATGGAAATAACCAGAAGACAAGAAGCAACTGCTGCTTTAAATCTGGCTATTCCAGATTTACTTAAAGCAATTGAGCAATTCAATAAACTAGATGAAATGTATCGCTCTGATGAGAAGGCAGCTAGGATTGCTTTAGAAGGAATTTATAAAGAGAGTCGTCATTTTACAGGTAAGCAACCACTTGTATATTCGTCTGCACAAACGGAATTTTATCCATTCTTTCAAGGTCCAACCGATGTTCAATGTAATCCATATTTTCCAATAACTAAAGTTCAAGATAAGACATTCGACGGACTTGCTCCCTTGTATGCTCCAGTAACTAGAACAGGTGATTATGCTAGAGATATTACATTTGCACCAATTGAGAGTGTAAGTAGAACACCAGCGGCTACTGCATTAGTTGCTTTTCCAAATATTTCAGGTGAACCTCTTCCAAGTGGTTGGCCTGGTCCTGCCGATACTATACCGGGCTATTGTACAGGTGATGTTCCACCAGGTGCAACTGATGAGGCAACTTGTCTTCTTAATGGTGGAGTTTGGACTCCTCCAGGTACAGTTGCAGATCCAGTTTGGGTTGGAGCAAATACTGCGCCAGCATTATTGCGCACAGCATTAACAGCTTGGAAAACAGATATACAAATAATACAAGCTGACCTATATTTAAACAACGCTGCTGAAAATACATATTGGCAAGGTATAGTTGATAACATTAATATTGTTCTGGCAGCAGTGTCAACAGATGCAGTATTTGTTAGAGCAACAGGGAATCCTAATCCTGCAGCTTGGGGACAAACACAATCTTTTACTGGAGCAACAGAAACAGCAAGACAGGCATTAATCACTGCAGCTCAAACAGGCGTTCCGTCTCATATAGCAACTAGAAATGCTTTCCTATCTACTGTATCTAACACAGAAGAACAAGTATTCTTTGGTGTTATAAAATTAAGACTACATCAAGCCAATGGTTCTTTTGCTAAACTTAAAGCTGCTAAAAGTCAAATAATCACAAATAAGTCTTTAATAGACGATAATCTAGCTGCAATAAGTTCGCTCAACTTACTTAAGGTAAAAGCTTCATAACCATAAACGTTATATAATATACGGATAGGAGATATTATGGGCGTACTAACTGACATGCTTCCAAAAGTGAAGAAAGAGCTAAATAAAATTAGCGGGGGCGCGTCAAAATCTGGTGGTAAAGGTTCTTCTTTCAGTAATGAAACAAAGAAAATATATGATACAGCAGAAACTGTACAGTCTGGAAGTAATTCTAAAAATACAGCTTTAGAAAACTGGTATAAACAGCTACCTTATGGATTCAGATTTAGAGGCATGGACTTCTATCTTCCTATTTCTCCATCTAACTTAAATATAACGACTCATTTTGCAACCAACGTAATTTCAACTATGTATGGAACTGTTGAAGAACATTCTGAACAAAGATACTATGATATTACCATCACTGGTACCACAGGTATGTCTCCTAGATATTATAAGGAGCAGTTTGAGCAGAAATGGGACAGTAGTAAAAACCCTACAAAAGTTGTAGGTAGAGCTGGTTTTCCTATTAAAAGTAAAATTGGTGGTAACTTAGGTGGTTTCTTTAAAAGAACTCAAGCCTTAGTTCAAAATACATTAAACCAAGTGTCTGATTTACTTGGAGACGATGACCCTTCTACTGGTATAGATTTACAAAGAACAGGTTATGCTGCTTTTCATAATTTTTATAAGTTCTTGCTTTTACATAAGAAAGTTGCAGTAGGACAGTCTACTATAGGTACAGGAAGTAAGAATTTGTTATTCTTGAACTATAAAGATCAAAATCAATATAATGTAGCGATTCAAACTTTTCAATTAACTAGAGATGCATCTAATCCAATGCTGTATAATTACCATATATCAATGAGAGCTTACAATCTACAAACTGTTGATAGTCAAGATGTAAGACCAGAAGTTGGAGCTAGATTGGCTGATTTGGGTTTAAATGGTATTAACACTTCTGCTGCTGCTTTATTAGCTAATAAAGCTAGACAAGCTAAAAATGCTGCTTACTCTGCTATTGCTGCTGCTAAAGGGTTTGGTGCATAATGGCATTAGACTTTGAAACATCCATAGGTGCTTTGGCCCAATTAGATTTATGGTATAGAGTTAATGCTAATGAAGACTTATATCTATCTGATATTACTGGGCTTATAAGACTTAGATGGCCATATTTCAGAGATAATTGGGAGTTCTTAAAAGAATCATATATTAAGAAAATCAATGACTATAGTGATCCACAATTACTGAAGACACATATTGAAACTTTTACAGAATTTGTAGATTCACAAAGAAATAGTAAGAGTACAAAAAGTCCTTTTGATAGCTCAGACATTATCCCTAGATTCTATTCTATATTCGATGTTACTCCTATTAATTCTGTAGGATTAAGTTATGAAGAGAGACAAATAGTAGAAAATAAGAAGAATGAAGTTAGACTTTATACTCGTGGTGATTTCTTAGCAATAAGAGCTCAATTACAAAAAGAAAGAGATCAAATTGCTGATAAGGTTGGAACAACTGATGCTGATTATAATAGGGTCTTTAATAGAAGTCCATTAACAGCAAGAGTTGACATTAATAATAAAGATGTCAATAAGATGTACGAACTTCAAGAAGCTATAAAGTCTGTTGATTTTATTCTTGCTAATTCATTTTCTTTAAGCACAGCAGCGATTGATCCATTTGCACTAGCAAAAGCAAATGCAAATAATCCAGCTATAGATATTCAAACTTATACTTCTGGAAACTTAGTGAAGTTAAACTATAGAGAAGACTTACAAGCACTAGCAGAAAGAACTCTTGGTGATCCAGATAAGTGGATTGATATTGCAATAACCAATGGATTAAAACCGCCTTATATTGATGAGATAGGAGAAAGAGTATTTCTTATATCTAATGCTAGCGGAAATCAGATTAATATATCTGAAACAGATATAAATAATAACTTGAATATTGATAAACTCTCAATTGGGCAAATTGTTTTATTACAATCTAACACCCAAACATTTCCTGAACAGAGATCAATACAAAATATAACACAAGTTCCTATTTCAGGTGAAATTATAATAGAATTAGCTGGAGAAAGTGACTTAGATAGGTATAAACTAGATGATAATGCTTATGTTAGAGTATTTAAACCAAATACTATAAACTCTAGTTTTTATATAATGATACCTTCAACAGAGGTGCTTGATGATAATTCAAAGAGTGACACACCATGGTTCTTACAAGGGTCTGACAGTGTGGATAAGAGACAGAAAATAGATTTAAGTTTAGACGATAGTGGCGATATAAACTTTAATTCAACTGGTGATTTACAACTTAGCTATGGAATGTCAAATGCAGTTCAATCACTAAAGTTAAAGATGATGGTAGAAGCTGGAGAGTTAAGAAGGCACCCAGACTTCGGATTAGATCCTGTACAAGGGCTTCGTAACTCGGATGTTGCTTTAGTTAAGAAGATATTAACTGATTCAATAAATACCATGATAAGAGCAGATGAAAGATTTGCAGGAATAGATAGTTTAGATATAGAGTACGGTATGACTACAGAGGTCAATGCAGCAAGCATGATTAATGTAAATTTAATAGTAAAACTAGCAGGTTCAGGTCAGTTATTACCTATAACCTTCAGTATCAATAAATAAGGATTAAGCATGGCAAACGTCAACATTAATAGCTACAATGAAATCCTAGGAGCTATGATCAGAAAGATTATTGCTGATACTCCAGCCAATGATTTAAATACTGGTTCAGTTATTCTAACTTTATTAGAAGCTGCTGCAGCAAATGATTATGAAAATAATACTGCTATATTAAATGTTCTAGAGTTATTGAATATTGATGCCCTAAGAAACAATGATCTAGATGCTTATGGTTCTAATTTCGGCTTAACAAGAAGAACTGCAATTAAGGCTTCTGGTTTTGTAACTATTAGCGATAGCTCTATTACAAAAAGAAGTACAACTCTATATCCAGTTAAACCAGCTCCAATTGTTGGCTCTTCTGTTATTTATGTTAATGATGCGTCAGAGTGGACACAAACTGGTGTCTTATATATTGGGCGAGGAACTCCTAAGTTTGAAGGACCTATTGCTTATTCTTCTATTGTTGATAATGGTACTTTTTTTACTATCAATCTTTCTTCTACATTAGAAAAAGATCATTTGCTTTCTGATATTGTAATCGATGGACAAGGAACAACTGATAGATTAATTACGGCTGGAGTTACAGTTAAGATACCGGCAAACAATATATCTCCAGAGATTAAATATACAACTTTAAGAGATGCTATAATTCCTGCTGGTGAAGATACAGTTACTGGAGTTCCAGTTACAGCAGTAAGCGCAGGTTCAGCTGGTAATGCAGGTATTAATACAATTACATTATTTAGTACATTACCTTTTGCAACTGCATTGATAACTAATACAAACGCTTTTACTAATGGTACAGATACAGAATCAGATGATGTCTTTAGAAATAGAATCAAGGCATATTCATCTACATTAGCAAGAGGAACAAAGAAATCAATCCTAGCATCAATAGATGGTGTTTCAGAAGAGGTAGAAGGTAAACAAGTAGCATCTGCTGTAATTACAGAACCTGCTAATATTGGTCAACCTTCAATCGTATACGTCGATGATGGCACAGGTTTTGAACCATCATATTCTGGTCAGTCAGTTGACTTACTAATAGCAAGTGCTAGCGGAAATGAAGAATTCATACAACTAGCAAACTACCCTTTACCTAGACCACAGGTGGTTAACAATGCCGAAGCGCCTTTTTTACTTACTGAGGGGATGGAACTCAAGGTGTTGGTTGACTCGATTGAAGAGGCGGTTACATTTACAGCGGAAGATTTTAGAAGTCTTAGTACTGCTACTATTTCTGAAGTGGTTGTTGCTATCAATAGTAAAGCAACATTATTCAAAGCGAGACTAACAGCTAATTCAACTAGGATACTAATCTACCCTGTGGATTACAAGTCAGAGAAAATTCAAGTTGTTTCTGATAGTGGGTTACTAGATGCTAATACTCAATTTAAATTTCCAGTAAATGAATTCTCTTATATTGCTTTATATAAAAATAATACAAGACTTAGAGAAGTTCAAAAATCTGCCGCTGTAACTTCTAATACTTACTCAGTTTGGAATATTACTACAACCGGTAACATTATCTTATCTATTGATGGAACACCTGATCAAGATAGAAGTTTTGATACTACTGATTTTGGTGGTAAAAACTTTAATGCACTTGTTGTGGCTGATTGGGCTGCTGCTTTTAATGCTAAATTTGCTGGTATCACAGCTACATACTCTGCAACAGGAAGACTTATTGTTACTTCTAATAGAGAGGGTTCTGTCTCTAGTGTTAAAGTAACTGGTGGAACTTATTTAGAAAAAATGTTTGGTGGTCAAGTTATTGAATCAGTGGGTCAAGATTCTGACTTCTCATTAAATAGACAAAACGGTAATTTACAATTATCTGATCCAACAACAGCTGGAGATGTTATCTCAGCTGGATCTTCCGATACTAAAGGAAACGTTGTTTCTGGTTCCGCTTCTGGTGGTAACTTTAATGTCAGTACTGATGCAAACAATAGGCCAGCAGAAGTAGTAATAGTAGTAGATGCAAATAGAGTTCAACCAAGAGTTATTAACTTAGCAGTTGGTTCTTCAATCATTTTATCTAATCAGGGTTCTAACATAATGAGAATTATGGCTAGCACGGCAAGTGCATTTAAAAATGTACAACCAGATGATTATATCTACATTACAAATAGAGGCGACATTAATGGTCTTGGAACTGGTGCTTGGGTAGATTTAGCTTCATGTGGATTACTCAAAGTTTCTGCAAAAGGTGAACACACCACTGATGGTGCAGATACATATCTTGAAGTTATAAATGTTAACATGGTAGTTGGTGGACCATATAGTGTTCAAGATAGTTTAGATTTTCAAGCTTTCTTCTCAGATAAGTATCCTCAAGTTTGGAGGGGTACAATGACTGCTGTTCCGGCTGCAGCTACGATTGCTAGTGTTATTGAATCAATTAATAGTAATATTAGAGGTATCTCTGCTAATACTTTTAGAACTAATTATATTAAAGTAACTTCTATGACAGAAGAGAACGGTAGTATTGCTATTCCAGTATCTGTGGGTAATGCTTCGACTCAATTGTTCCCTACTGCTGGAGTTGAAAAAACTGGAACGCCTTCTCATATTGCTAATAAAGTTGAAGAGACAGATGTATTCACAATTTTTAAAAGAACTACACCTGTTGCTACAAATGTTTGGTTAGACAGACATACATATACTGATGTTAAAGGGTCTTTAACTACTGCAGTTGAACCAAGTAAAGATGGTTCTGGTGCGTATTCTGAAACATTAACAGATGCTTCAGCTAATTTTTCTACTGATATATCTTATGCAGATGCTATCTCTATAACATCTGGTCAAAATAAACAACAAATAAGAAATATTAAATCTGTAATTGATAATAATAATTTAGGAACTAGAAATAGTATTGCTAGAACGCTATTAGATTATAATATTAATGATGAATATCAAGTGATGAAGAACTTAGAGTTTTCTTCTGAAGATAACTTAGTTACTATTATTGACAACGATGCAGTGGCTAAAACTATCGATATTGCTTTCTCTAGAACTGGACAAGTAAATACTGGTTCACTAGCCGGAACATTTACTCCTACTAATTTAGCTTTTTCTGCTAATGATGCAGATAACGAAGTTGGTGTTGACTTTGGAACATTAAGTGTTTGGGGTACACTAGCTACACAATCTAGTACTAACTTTGCAGATTATGCAGTTTGGTTTAAAGCTAGAAACTGGTATGCAGCAAACAGTGCTAGCATTATATTAAGAAATAAAGAATATGGACCAATCGGTGATAAAGTAAAATTTAGTATTGATTATCCAAGTGTAGCTAATTCGTCTAGTTCTTGCTTTCATACAAACTCTCCTAGTAGTACAGATGTAACATATATATTTGGATCTGGAGCGACTCAAGTAACCAATATTGTTCCTGGGGATCAATTTACAATAACTAGTTTAGGTAGTTATAATTTTAGAATAACTTTTCCTATAACTACTACTGTTTCAAATATAGCAATCGGTGATATTATATCTATATCTAATGACTCAGGGTTCTCTTCTGCGAATAGTGGAACTTTTAGAGTAAATGCTAAGAGTGATATTAATAGAACTATTGATATATATAATCCAAACGGTATTGCAACTGTAGTCGGTAATCCAACTATTCACACAGTTCAGTGTTTAGCAGACATTGCTGATTCTTTAGATGGTACATATTTTGTACTTAATGCTCCAAATGGGGATACTGTTAAATTTTGGTATGACAACAATAATAGCGGAACAATAGAACCAAACATTGGATCAACAACAAGATCTTGGGAGATCAATGTCACTACTGGTGATTCTGCAATAGCAGTTGCTACAATAACAGCTGCAGCTATTTTAAATGATACAGCTTTTGGTACAGCTACTA
>CXWK01031226.1_pt1 | contig 27780 bp, 36 predicted proteins | sample 590851 | NCBI WGS metagenome assembly CXWK01 (sample SAMEA3498364, study PRJEB10139) | wastewater metagenome | biome: wastewater treatment plant; material: activated sludge | place: Denmark | collected 2014-08-01
GATGTACGCGCCCACGGTTGCAATCACAACCATTGCGTAAGTGCCGCCGGATGGGTCTAACTTGCCGAACCATTGCAGCGCGGTTGTGGTCATCCCTGCCCCCATGGCAAGCAGAAAACGCCTCCCGCCTGTTGACTCGATAGCCCTGCGTATCATGGCTGCATCCCGGCTTTGTATTGCGCGATGGTCAGCCCGCCAGTGTCTTGGCAGTGGGGCTTGTCTACGAATCCAGTCCACCGGCCACCCCACTCCAGTCCAACGCTCTCAGCCAGTGCGCCGCACTTTGCCCACGTTTTGGCATCGTCCCAGATGGCCTTACCGCCAACCACAGGAACGAAATCGAAGGCCCGCCGCCAGTTATGCATGCTTTCTCCGCCGCGCACATTCGTTACCTTCTTGCCGGGTGCCGTGCGCCCTTGCGCGTAAAGTGCGTTCTGGGACTCTGCGTCCCTAAAAGTGCTGGTTATCACCACATCGATTCCATGGGCAGCGCAGGCAGCGATAAACGCCCTGCACTTCGCGGCAACGATCAGATGCAGGTCTTCAATCTTTCGTGAGTTGACCATCTTTGCTCTCCCGTTGGTATTCCATGCGTAGGTGGTGCGCATGCTGGGCCAATTCCATCGAAAACACAAGGTCGTTGTTTTCGTGCGCAATCTTTGCGGCCACTTCTAACTCTTCCGCCCGCGCCAGCTTGCACTTGTGCGGGTCGGGCGTCATGGCTTGTAACCGTGGGCGGTCGCCCATTGCAAAAACATCGCGCCAATACCGACGATTGCTGCCCACACAAGACCGGTGAGGCTTTTCTCAATGATCGCTTGGCGCAGCGCAATGCTCTGCGCCTCTTTCTTGATCGCCATGCGCACCCACCGCTGTTCGTCGTCCGAGAGTGGGCAATCCGTAGATCTGGGGCGGCAGGCTGCGGCAATGGCGGCAATCAATTCGTCACGTTCTTGTTCGGTCATGCGGGCCTCGAAATCAGATACAGCATTTGCGGCGTCACGCGCCCCACGTCGGAGAATGTGCCGGTAGCATGCGCGACCAGCTCGGAGCAAAACCACTTGTCGTCCGTGTTCCACTCACGCCAGGGGTTAAGCATGGCGACAACGGCCAGCCAGTCGTAGGGCTTGCCGACTTCCGCCCGAATCAACCGGGGGTCTCCCTCGATGGTGCGGTACTCAAAATCGCGGTTGCGCCTGAGAAATTCGGCCAGCGGTGTGACTTGCACCTTGGGGTAGCGGGCTTCGTAGACCAGCGCCCCGTCCACCAGCCCAACGTGACTCCACTTGCTGAACGTAAGCAGGCGGATAAGCCAACTGCTGGGCGTTGGGGAGCGGCTGAAAATGATACGCATCACGCCCCCTCGAAGGTTGCAGGCCAGCCAGTAGTAATGTCCACGCTGGTGGGGTCGCTGCTCGCGTTGACCGTATCAATCAAGCTCTTTGCGAAGGCGAACAGTGTGGAGTCGAGCGTTGCAGTGGCTTGGAACACAGCACCGGCCAGAGCCTGGGACGTAGTAATGCTGGTGTTGTCCATGGTTGTCCAGGGGATTGCAGGCACGCTTGCCCCCATCATGACCATGCCTATCCACTGTGTGCGGCTGTAGGTGTCTGTATGGATCCACTTGGTAGACACCAGGACGCCATTGAACTTTCTGCGGTCACGTTCCGCTTTAATGGCTGTGACTTTGGAGGCACGAAGCGTAGCAAGGTGAGCCGCCACTGCGGCATCCTCGTCCTGCTGGTCTGTGTAGATAGACACTACTTCCCACCGCTGCTCCCACTTGTCCAAGACCGTTAACTCGGGCGTCGTCTGGTTGATGGTCTGCGTCACCGGGTCATGCACCGGCACGGGTGCCGGGAACACGTACTCGTACCCTTCGGGCGGGACAAACGGCGACGGGAAGCTGGTATTGGGGTTCAGCGCTCGAATCTCTTGCTCGGAGAGCTGGGCTAGGGTTTGTGTGTTGATGTACATGGTGTGTCCTACGCAAAAGCAAGATAGATGAACGTCCCACCGCTGGCGTTGATCGCAGCCGGGGCTGTGCTGGACAACTCAAACCCTGCTGTGGATGGATCGATGTAGTCCGTAGATGTTGTTTCTGCTGCGGTGGAGTTGAGCAGCAGATACGGGTCATCGTCCGCAATGATTCCGCGTACCGTATCCCACACGTACCAGTCGCCCGTGCTATCCGTGCGCTTGATGAGCACAAACCTAGCGCCTGTGGTGAACCCACAATCGATGGCGTTTGTGGTTGCTGTGCCTGTGTAACTGCCGACCTTCGAGATGCCCGCCTTGGTGGCGAACAGGTACGCCACATACTTATTAGTGGACGTGTTGACGCGAGCCATTGTCCCAAGACTGAACACTGATGCCGTCGGATACGTGCTATTCCAGTACGTCGCGCCCGTGGCTTTTGCGTCGGTGGCGTTAAGCGCCACGTATTCGGTATTTGCAAGCGCAGTACATCCGACGGCCCAGTCATTTGCCGCAGAACGGTCCTTGATAATCCATAGCTCCGGCGCAACCCCGAGGCTGTGTGACTCCGTATGGTTAGCCCCTGTGCCGGTGTAGCAAACTTCTTCAAACGCGCCGGGGGCGCGTTTGAAGCACCAGTTAACGAGACTTGTGACCCCGTTAAATGTTGTGATCGTCCCGTCAACTCCGACAGTCATACCGTCCATACCGAAGGCCGTAACAGCATCGGTGTACGGAGTAAGCTCCGCTTGCGCGGCATCTTGCAGATAGGCACTCGTGCCGCGCAAGCGGTCAACCCACATCGATTTCAGCGACGCTATTACCGCCCGCTGCTGTCCCACCACCAAATCCGGCGCAAACCCCACCCCAGTCACCGTAGCCGCAGCACCTGTACCCGTGCGTGCAATCGCGTTGTAAACCTGCGTGCCTACTGTCGGTGGCTTGTTGGGGCGACGGATGGCTAGGTAGATGTAGGTTGTAGAGCTACCTAAAGTTGTAAAACCCGTAGCCTTTATCTTCATGCCAACCGATGTTCCACCAGGACTTTCTGCACCTGATGCATTTGCTTGCAGCATTGCCGCAGTTCCGTCTGCTGCCAACGCGCGAGTGTTGTCTAGTATCTCCCAACCTTCCCCGGTGGCTGCTCCAGCTTGTTTCACAAGTACATACTGGGGTTCCCATCCAAGCGTAGTTGTAACCGTACCACTACCAGAGAAACTCCCGCACTGCACAATCCCGTCCGTAGCTGTGTCGTGTGCCCATGCGTAGACGATGTAAGTGCCGTTAGCAATCACACCGCCTTCAAGCGTTACCGTAGTGCCGGACACAGTGATATGGCCTAGCGTCGCCTCTGCTGCTGTCTGCTCAAGGTAGAGCAGCTTTCCTGCGGTCAATGAGCGATGCCAGACGTACCATGATCCCGTGCTGTCCGTGCGCTTGACGGCAACCATGCCAAGGGTTGCGAGGTCGGAGAATGACACCGTAGCGTCCACCCCGCCTGTCACCGTGGCGGTGGCTTGGGAGAAGAACTTGGGGGCTTTGCGGAATGTCCAACTTACGAAACTACCAGTTTCATTGACCGTACCGAAAGAGCTATCGGCACCCAATGTAAATCCGGTAGATGCGAACCCTGTGAGCGCTAAAGAGTCCGGAGCGTTTGCCGCAGTGCTATTTGATCTAAGCAGCACTCCAGAACCTCTAGTTGTATCAAAAAAACCGTGTGAGTTAGTGCCAGTTCTGTTTTTACACCAAACCAACCCGCCATTCGTACTAAGATCAATACCATTGGTGATCGTCTGGGTAGAACCGTTACCTGTGTAGGTGTACACGGAAAATACGGAATCAACCCAAAGGGGTTCTTCTCCACCCCCTGCTAGGAGTTTTGCCTTAAGCATTGGAGTACCTCCTGTCGCCGGGGATAACTGCTTCACTCATCGGGACTCCGAGTTGTAAACGCCTCCACAGCGTCCCAAGTTTTACGCCTGTAGCGTCAGCCCATTGAGCGAGTGTTTTTGTCTCTCCACGGAACTCAATCCAGCGGCTAGAACTACGGTTATTTGCTTGCTCTTTAGTCGTAGCCCACTTCACATTTGCAGGGCTGTATTCGCCGTTGTTATCCATGCGCTCAAGACTCATGCCTTCAGGTTTGTGACCCATATCAGCAAAGAAGTTTTCAAAGTCATGCCAGCGAGCACATACTGTTATTCCACGCCCACCGTAACGGCTGTAGGCGTGACTTGTTGGCAGGTAGCACCGATCCATCATCGAGTGATGTATCGCAAATATCGACGTGCCAGACATGCCGTGTATCGTGCTTGCTGCACTGGTTACTTCTTTGTGCAGACACCCGCATGACATCGTGTTTCCACTTCGAATGTCACTGCCCGTTCGCTCAATAAGACTTCCACAGTCGCACAGGCAGCGCCATTGACGTTGCTTATGCTGGTTACGTCCTGCCATCGCAATTACCGTTAGGCGACCATACTTATTTCCGGTCATGTCAATTGGTTTTCCCATTACGTTGTACCCAAGAATGAGCCGTACAGCGTGGAGCCTGCTTGCCACAGGGTGATCCAGTTCACACCGGTACTTACCAGCGTTGGGGCACTTCCACCGCCGCCAACTTTCGCCCACGTTGTGGTCGGCCAGGTTACTGAGTACGCACCAGCGGTGATGCCCAGAATCACGCTCTGACCGTCTGCCAAGGACTCAGTGAAGGTGGTGTTTGCGGATAGCGTCTTGGTCTGTATGGTGCCGTTAGCTGGGTCGATGGCGGTACCAGAGAGCGCGTAGACGGTTTCTGTGTAGCCGGTCAGCGTCTTGTTGGTTAGGGTTTGTGTCGTTGCCGCGCCAACCAAAGTCAAGTTCGCGTCAGGCACCGTAAGCACCCGAGTGGTCGCTGTCGTTAGCCCGTCCACCTCAAAACGCACCTGCTTCGTCGCGTCGATGCTGCCCTTGATAACAGGGTTGGTATCGACAAACGCTGCAGCGGCAGCCGCCACCGCTGCGCTGGCCGCTGCCGCTGCAGCGCTGTCGGTGGCCGATGTGCGATCAAGCCCGGTCTGCAAGCGGTCTGCTGCGGTTGCCACCGCATCAAGCCCGGTCTGCACACGGTCTGCCGCAGTGGCTACCGCGTCGGCCTGGGCTTCGTCGGCGTTGGCCTTTACGTTTGTGGCTACTGCCGATACTTCGGTGCCGAATGTGGGCAGCGCCGCGCTCCAGGGGTAAGCCAGCGCGTTGAACGTGGTGCGGTTATTCGGGTCTGGCGCGGAGGGAAGCGCCGTGATTAAGGGGGGTGCTGTTGGCATTACACAAGTCCTTTCACTGTGATTTCAAAATTTGCGATACCGAAGCTGTCGTAGCGCATGGCGCCACTGCCAATGCCGAACGTACTCAGTCCGACGTAGCCTTGCACGTCGGTAGTCACCCACGCCACGGGCACATCAAGCACTTCCTGCATGGCTTGCAGTACCGCGTCGGCTTCGTCGCGGGGCATGGCAACGGTGACGCGCAAATTTGTAGCTGAGTGCCTACGGATGATGCTGGTGGTTCCGTCGGAATTGGTTTTGATGTAGCTGTAGGTGACTGGCTCTGCACTTGCGCCCTGCAACGCACCGCCCCACTCGCCCTCGCCTGCGAGGCTCACATAGTCGCCAATGGCAAACATGCCAAGGCCCACGGCTTCGCCAGTAGCTGCGGTAATGGTGAGCGTGATTTCTGCATCCGGGCGCGGCGGTATGTCGGTAAACACCAGTTTGTTGACGGTTTTGAGTGCGCCAAAAAGGTACTCGTACCAGCCAACGGGGTCTGCGTACAGGTATCCGCTGCTGCTGTAAATGGTGGCGCCGCCCGCCTCGTCTTTGATTGTGAGCGCGTACTGCGCGCCGGTCAGGCCGTACAGCGCAATCGCGTTGAAATACCCCGGCGTCACCACGTAGGTCATGGTGGTGACGGTGGCCGCAGCGGTGCTGGTGTAAATGTCAAACGGTGCCCACTTATTGGTGGGGCGGGTGTCCACCCAGCGGGTGGGATCAAGCTCGGGGCTTACGGTGCTGCTGCCCGCCGATGCGCATTTGTAGACGCGGTGGGTGGCTACTAGGTGGCAGTAGTCTCCTACCGCGTACGTGCCGCTAACCCACGCGCTGGTGGAGTCTTCGGCCAGGGTAGAGCTGGTCAGCAGGGCGTCGGTGATCGGGATGGGGTTAATGATGTTCATACGGTTTCCACCAGCATGGGGGCCTCGGGGTTGCCGTTCACGGCGTCAGCCGTGCGCTGCTGGTGCCGGTTGCCGTCGTTAACGATGGCTTGCAGGCGCTGCACCTCTGCGGTGAGCCCCGCCACAAGGCTCTCAAGGCGCGCGTTGCCAGCGCCCGTGGCGTTGGGGTTAAATGGGTTGTAGACCTTCGGGATAACGGCCTCACCCTCGTGCAGCAAGGCCATCGTATCGTTGGGCAGGTAGTTGGTGCCCATGGCGAAGGCTGGGTAGCCATTGGCTGTGGCCCATGCGTTTGAGGTGCCGTTTGACCACCCCATGGCCTTGTCCACCATGCCCGCGTTCCAGCCCAGCGACAACGCCCACTTGTAAAGCTCTTTTTCTACACTCTCGCCGCTTGCGCCTGCTCTGCGGCCCGCCTCAGCCATTACGTCGCTGCGCTCTTGTGCAGACAGTGCGGCGTGCGCGGCCACGCGATTCTGGTAGTCGATGAACGCCTGTGCCGCCGGGTCTTTGGGCAGCGTGGCCGCTACTGCGGCAAGGCTACCCGATGAAACGCCGTACCCAGCGCTGGCGGTGTTGATAACGGATGCCGTGGTCGCGCCGCCTGTCAGCAGCTTGCTGGCCTCCGCAACGACCTGTGTGCCGGTATAGGTGGCTGCGCCCGCCAAGTTGCCGCCCGCGCCGGTCACGCGCATGTTTGCAAGCAGGTTGGCGGTGTTGGCGTTAATGGCTTCGAGCTGGCTGATTGTTCCGTTGCCGTTGAGGTCGGTCTTGTCGAATAAGGCCTTGAGGGTCGCCTCGCTTGCCAGGGTGCCAAACGCTGCGCTGAATTCGCCCCAGCCCACGCCGTTGGAGCTGTCGGTGTCGTACGTGTCGAACGCGGTTGCCAAGCTGTTGGTGAGCGTTACGCCAAGCGAGTCGGTGAAACGTGCGATGGCGTCGGCCATGGATTGCAGCGCAACCGTGGATTTGGTGGCCGCGTCGGCCTGCGCCTGCGCGGCATCGACCAGGGCGTCCAGCCTGCGGGCTTCGGAGTCGAACCCGGCTTTGAGTGCGTCGGCCTGCGTTTTGAGCAAGCTGTTGGTCAATTCTTCACCGGTCAACTGGGCGCCGGTGATGTCGCTCAGTGCGGCAATGTCGTTCGCGGTGCGGTAGAAGTCGAAGGCGTACTCCGCAAAGCTGCCGAACAAATCCTCCGACTGCTGACTGACGGTGCGCAGGGCGCTATCGAGCTGACCGTCCACCGGCAACGCGCCACCAGCGCGGGCCGTTGCCAGTGCTGCGGTGATCTGGGCTTGCGCGGCTTGGCGGTAGCCCAAATCGCCGCCCACGATACGCATGCTGTCGAGCGTGCTTTTGAGGTTGCCAGACAGGCTGCGCAGCTTATTGATGCTGGTGCCAACGGTATCCAGGCTGGTGCGGATTGCGTCGGCTTGCAGGGTGTAGGCGTCGGTGACGGCGGCTTTTTGCGCATCCACACTGGTACGGATTGCAGCAACGGCGGCGTCTACCCCAGCGCGGGATGCATCAAGGGACGATTGCAGCGCGTTGCGCAGGGCGTCTGCCGCCGTTGCCATCGCGTCCGCAGTGGCTTGCGCCTGGGTGGCGGCGTCTTCCTGCGCGTACACCTGCCGAATCAAAGCCTGGGTGGCGGCGTCGGTGGTGCTGGCAAGGTCGGTTTGCAGCGACAGGGCACGCTCGGTTGTCTTGCCGGTCAGCACGTCGAGCTTTTGCTGCCAGCTCGTGCGGGTTGCAAGGTCTTTCTCCAGCGCGGCGGCAGCGTCGGCTGCTGCTTTTTCGAGTGCGGCGGCTGCATCGTTGGCCGCTGGGGTGATGCTGGCAAAGGCCCCAGACACGGATAGCAGTGCGGCGTAAGCCTTTTGTGCCGCCTCGCCGCCCAGGTCTTGCAGCGATTCGGTGAGGGCGCGGAATTCTTCGCGCGTCTTGGGCATATCAAGACTCTCGACGCTGGTGGCGTAGCGCTGCTCCAGGCTGGTGTCGCCCTGCGCACCCACCCGTACATCAAATTCGCCAGCGATGGCGGTGCGTGTGGTCCTGGTCAGTGCGCCCGCGTCGGTCAGCGTGCGCGTGATGTTGGCAAGGGTCTGCGCCTTCTTTTCTTCGGCGCTGTAAAAGTTTTCGTAGTAGGTGCCCAGGTTCTGGGTGAGTTTGTCAAGCCCGCCGCTGAACTCAACCAAGCCTTTGGCCGCGTTGTAGCTCAGGTCGTGCAGGGCCTCGAACGGCATTTGTACCATCACATCGTGCAGGCCTTTGAACGCTTGCGCGGTGTTGAGCACGTCCTCGATCTGGGCTTGCGACAGGGCGTTGATGTCGCCCACGCTGTCCAGCAGGCCAGACAGGTACTTGGGTAGCTCGGAGCCTTGCAGCGCGGCAAACACGGCGCGGCTGGCGGCCACTTGCATGGCCTCGGCGCTGTACGCAATCTCGCCGGTATTGGCGCGGGAGTTACCCGCCGCCCCAGCCAAGGTAAAGTTGCCCCGGTTGTTGGAGCCGTAGTCGAACTGGGTCGCCACGGTGCCAATGCCCAGTGCTTTGGCTGCTTTTTGGTAGCGCGACTCCAGGCCGTCGAGCAGCTTGTTGGCGTCCTGCGTGTTGGTGAAGAACCATGCGCCGTTGGTGGCGTTTTCGGTGAGGGCGCCGCCCTTGTCGTAACGGCGGATGGCGTCGCCGGTGGATGCGAGTTCTTCACCTTTGCCAAACAACTGTGCCACTAAACCACCAGGCAGACCGCCGAAAAGCTGACCAAGTGTGCCACCAGAGACCCCCCCGACCTTTTTCCCCCCAGCTATAGCGTCCCCAATTGCGTAACTTGCCATTGCCGATGCCACCATCGCGCCAATCGTTGGGCCAAGTGCTGCAGCCGAAGCCGTGAAGCCCATCTGGGTCGCAATAGAGCCAGCAACGGACGTGGCCCCGGACGATGCTGTATCCACAGCCCCCTGTACCACAGGGCGCAGCACCATCGTCTTGAACATATTGACAACGGAGTCACGCAGATTTTCTGCGAAGCCTTTGCCGGACTCAAACCCGCGCATGAGGGCATCGGTGATGCTGTCGTTGATTTTGTCGGCGGTTTTTTGCCACTCTTTGGCGGCGTCGTCGGCGGCTTTTTTGTTGGCCTCGCGCACCTCTTTGCCACCGATGGCGGTGGCGAGTTTTTTGCGGGCTTCAATCTCGCGCTTGATGGCGTCTCCCGCCTCCTGGTCGCCGTTTTTGTAGGCCTTGGTTTGGGCTTCTTCCAGGCGAGCGATGGTGACTTGCTCTATGGCCTGCGCCAGGCTGATTTTTTGCTGGGCGGCAATGATGGTGGCGGCTTCTTCGTCCTCCAGGGCCTGCACCTGTTTGACGGCGGCGCTGGCGGCGTTGTCCAGCGTTTTGACGTAGGCCTCGTAGTCTTTGTTTAGCTCTGCCACTGCGCGGGCGCTGGCTTTGGCTTGGTATTCCCACGCCTTGTCGGCTTCTTTGGAAAAACGCTGTTCGCTCAAAAGCTCTTTTTGGGCGGCGGTAAGCTGATCCAGGTCGATTTTCCGGCCACGGTACGCGGCACTCAGCCCATTCCACTTCTCCTCAAAATCCGCGTTCAGGTCGGTGCTTTTTGCAATGAGGTCGTTGTAGACGCGCAGGCCTTTTTCGACCTCTCGCGCGGCTTCACTGATGCCCGTGGGTTTGCTGGCCTTCTCCTTGTACTTCTCGCGGATTTTGCCAATCGTTTCTTCAACTATCTTGTTGTCAATGCCCGCGCGCACCAGCGCCGTGCGTGAAGCCAAAATCTCCTTTTCCATCTTGACTTGCTTCGATGCGAAGCTGTCAAGGATCTTGTTCGCGGCAACCAGATTTTCTATTTCCAGCTTCTGCTGGGCCTTGCTGGTGGCAATGTCCTGTTCGCGCAAGGCGCGGCGGTTCAGGGCCTCCAGTTCAGCTTGCTCTTTGGTTGTGTCGTACCCGTTCTTTTGGTAATTTGTTATGAGCGCCTGTTTTGCGGTAATCTGCGCGCCGATAGTCTCAGGGCGTCCGATACCTTTGGCCGCGTCAACGGCCTCCAAGATGGCGCTCTTGACGCCAAGCCAACCGCGTTCGATGTACCCTAGGTTGTCCTGAATCTCCCCCGCGCTGCTCAGCGATGCTTTGGAGAAGGCATCCTGCGCCAAGGTTGCGGCCTCGATTGTTCGGCCCTGTTCCTCCAGCGCGCGGATTTGCTCGTACAGGCTGGTGGTCAAGAAGTTGACCGAATCATTGAGCCTGACCGACGCCTTGAGGGGGTCGTCGCCCAGCGATTTGAATTGTTTGACGGTTTCGGCTACCGCTTGCCCGCCGTACTTTTCAAGTGCTATCGCGGCTTCTGTGGCCTTCTGGATGCCAGCGGCGCCCACCGCGCCCGAGGCGGCGAAGGTAGCCAGCGCGGACGCTGCTGCGCCGGTGGTGCCCGACACCGCGCCCATGTTTTTCGCCATGTCGGCAAGCCCGCCTGTGGTCAGGCCAACTTGGTTGCCGCTGAACACCAGGGCATTGCGGAAGGCGTCGGCCTCTTGTGACCCTGCGTAGTACGCCGCCGCTACGCCGCCCACCGCCGCTGCGGCCAAGGTGAAAGGGTTTACCAGCCCCAGGACGTACCCGCCCAACGCGCGGGCGGCGTTGCCTACTCCCCCAAAAACGTCTTTGAGTTGCCCACCCTGTTGCAACAACACGGTGAGCGGTGCCTGCCCGCCTTGCAGCGACACCACAATGTCGGTGAACTGCGCGGGCACTTGGCGCAGTGCGGCGGTGGTCTGTTTGGCTGTCATGCCAAACTGGTCGAACACCTTGCCCGCTTTCGTGAACTCCGCGTTCGTAAGTGCTGTCGCCGCCCGCAGCTTTTCGTTCTGAGCAATCAGGGGGGCCAGGGCGCTAACGTCAGCGCCCGCCAGCTTGGCGCGGCCTGCGATGTACGCTGCCGTGTTGCGCCCGCCTGACTCCAGTTCGAGGTTCAGGCGTTCGATCTGTTTGACCGCGCGCTGCGTGGCGGCGGCCACTTCGTCCAGGCCTTTGCCGCCCCCTGCGCCAAGGTTTGCCAGGGATTTGTTCGTCGCTTTCGCCGCTTGGTCCGCCGCACCGGGGATGCTGGCAAACTCGCGCTTGATGTCAGCAACACCAGCGGCAACACCATCGGCGGTGACAACTGGGCGTATGTAGACTGTGCCGCCCCCATCTTGTCCAGTTGTCGCCATTTACTTGTCCTTGGTGTTGATGATGGTCAAGGCTTCGGCCTCGATCACGCGAATATCCTGAAACAGCCGCTCATGGTGTTGATCGTCTAGTTTCATGCGCTCCATGCGGGTGAAAAGCACGTTGTAGTCAAGCCCTGTAGGGCCGGACATTCCTGTGCGCCATTGTGTTGAGACACTAGAAAAAAGCAAAATGCTTTCTTCGTTTTCAGGCCAGAGTTCAAAGGACTCCGCTACAAAGTCCTCTGGCCTTAAACCAGCAGCAAAAAGTTCTGCTTCGCTGGCCTCTTTCTCATAAAGAATACGTGTAGCGTCTCTCAGTTTCCCAAGCGTGCGGTGGTCAGTTCGGCCAGGTATTTGTCGATGATTGCGCGGGCTGCACCAAGGTAGTTTTGGGTGAGGACTTCGATGTTCTTTGCGTCAAACGCATCTTCCAGTTCCCAGCCGCTTGCAATGTCCATGATGACTTCAACATCCTTCGCTTCCCCGTCTTTGATCGACTCGATGAAGTCTGCGAACTGGTCGCGCGTGCGGCCTTTGAAAGTGAACTCCACCATCTCTGCGGCTTGGCCGGGGATGGGGATCGCCACCTTGGCGGTGAACGTAGGTTTTGCGACGAGAGTGAATTTTGGACGTGCCATTTTGAATCCTTGGAGTTATGCGAAAAAGGCCCAGTAATCGGGAGCTACCCGTGGGCGTAAAAAGCCCCACCGGAGTGGGGCTTGGAGCAACAATTACGATGCATACCGCACTGGGCGGCCTTGCAGGGCAACACCGGCTTTAACCGCCATCAAGTTGCCTTTGGTCAACGATGGGGTTTCGTCGAAAGCAAAGATGCCGTTGTACAGAATGAAACCGCCAGCGGGCAGCGTTGCGCGCAGAGCGGTGGTAGCGCGGGTCAGTGCCACGGCCTTGATGGCTTGGTAGCCAGCCAATGTTGGATCGTCCGCAATTTCCATCGCCAGAGTTTGCGCGCTGGTGGTGGTTGGGATTTGCGTGTCGTAGTCCTGCTCCAAGAAGGAGAAAGTCGTGTACTGAGGATCGCCACCACTGGAGGTGGTGCTCATAACCTGCGTGATCTGTGTCCAGGTGTTGATCTTGCGAATCGTGCCTGTACCAGAGCTTGCGGGGTACAGCGTAGTGCTGGTGGTGTCCAAATCCTCCAGCACCAGGTTGGAGCCGGTGGGCGACTTGACGCGGAAGATACGACCGTTGGCGCGGGACCAGCCGGAAGTAAATTCAACGTAATCACCAACGGTCAAGGTGTTGGTAACGGTCAAGGTCGTTTCCGATGCGTTGGACGCTGCGGTTACGGTGAGGCTTGCGGCGTATGCGGTGGCGACTGCCAACACGATGCCATTAGGTAGAGATACTGCCAAGATAGTGCCTTTTACGGGGTGTCCCCGTACAAATAAACACCCGAAATTCGGGCGAAAAAAAACCGCCGCGCATTGCTGCGAAGCGGTTGACTTGATTCCCTTTCGGGCACAAAAAAAACCCGCACTAGGCGGGTTTAGTTGTTTGGTTTGTTTGGGCTATCTATCAGCCCAAATCGTGAAGTCCTGCATCGACCCGTACACCAGCATGTCGTGGTCGTAATCGGAAGTTGGGGCGCTCTCGGGCTCCCCCTGGAACAGCACCGACATGCGGATTGCGTCCTCGATGGCCTGCATCGTTGACACGGCGCTGGCGCGGGTATCAGCCCACACGTTGACCTGCACGCGGGCGTTGCGCTTGTTGGGCACCAACCGGTCTACGAAGTTGATGGCCGCACCACCAATCTGTTGGTAAGTGACGTATGGGCGCACGGTTGTGGTCGGCGCAACGTCTGGGTACGTGCGCGGGCACACGGCTGCCAGAACGGTAAAGAGGTCGGCTTCAAGGCTCATGTGTCTGCACCGTAAACAGGGTTTCCACCAGCCAAGACGGCCAGCAGGGTTTGCTTTGCCGCAGCGATGGCCGCGTTTTCTTTGTCTTTTGCTTTGCGGATAAACGCTTTGCCGGGTATCTGGATGGGCGATGGCAGCGTGACGTAGTACGCATCCTTGGTGGCTTGTGATGCGCGCTTGCTGGGTTTCTTTCTGCCGTCCATACCAGGGCGCACCATTGGGCGCACTTGGCCCTGCGCGTTCTGGTAGTAGCGGTAGCGTTGCAAGTGGCCACGCTCAACAAGCCACCCGTGCGGTGCCTTGGTCTTGTTCCAGCTAATGTCGTAAGCCGCAACTTTGCCTTCAACCGAAATCGCTTTGTTGTAGACCTGATAGATTGACTTGTTCAGGTTCCCGGTGTGCGTTTTTAGTTGCCCAACATTGCGCTTCACTTCGTCGTAGAACACCTGAGCTGCGGCCTGCGCGGCGGGGCGTATTGCTTCGGATATGTTGACTTCAAGCCTGTCAACCAAGCGGTTGAAGTCGGCCATGTCAACTTCCATGATGAAGGGCGCGAGAGCCATTACTGCAAAACCTCACAGGCCAAATCGACATACTCTTTCCCGCCAATATCAGGCAGCACGGCCACGATGTTGTAGGTTGTGCTGCCATGCACCACCCGCATGGCGGCAGTCAGGTCGCCCCTGTAGCGCACGCGAATACTGGCGCGCACCACCGAAGCGATGGCGTCTGTCTTGATGGCCTCGATGCCGCTGGTGTGGCGCACGTTGGCCCACACGGTTGCGAAGGTGGACCATGAAAGCACAGGCTGGCCCAGCGCGTCTTGCGTGGTGCTCTGCTGTTGCACCACCACGCGGGAATTTAGTAGCCCCGGCCTCATTGCGAGAACACCACGTAACGGTCCAGCAGGCGGTCAACGAACTGCATTTGCACCGTGGTTGACACCGCGCGGCTGGAGTAGGCTTCTGTCTCGCGGTTGGAATACATTGTTGACACCATCAACAGAATCCAGTTCTTGATCGACTGTGGCACGCTTGCAGCGTCTGCGTAGCCCGCAACGTAGCGCACTGCCACAGCGTTGATCTGGTCGCGGGTGTCGGGCCACACACCCGCATAGACGGGGGAGATGTGGGCGAACCCGAAATCCTCGGCAGCATCCAGGGCGTAGAGCGTGTCGCTTAAAGTCTGCTGTGTACCAGTGGTGTCGTAATACTTGACGCTGGTGATGCTTTGCACCGGCACGCGGGTCAACTCAAACGCCTCTGGGAACGCATCAAGCGTCAACTCCAAAGTCTGCGTCATGATGGCCCTGCCGGTCTTTTGCTCTGCCATTTCGGTGGCTGCGGTAATGAGCGCGGTAATCAGCGTGTCATCGTCGGCAATGTCCACCCGGCAGTGCAGCTTGGCTTCGGCCAGCGTGACCGGGTATGTGCTTGGTGCTGTGATGAGTTTGAGTGCCATACTTTTTGTTCGTAAAAAAGCCCCATCGCGGGGCTTATCGTTTGCTGCAAAGCGCCACGGTGCCTGTGCTGTCGTAGCTGGCGTAGAGGTCTTTGTTGCTGGGCTTTGTGGGCCAGTTGCGGGTGTCGCAGGTTGCGCCTACTGGGGCGCGTTCCTTGGACTTGACCAGCACGCCAGCTACGAGGGTGTACGCTGGGCGCGTAGGTAGTGAGCCGTTGGGCTTTACCTTCCAACACGCTGCTGTAGCTGGTAGGGCCAAGAGCAGGGCGCAGAGGGCTAGGTTTAGGCGCATTACGTTACTGCCACAATCCTCGGGTTACTAATCCGTATCGTATAGCCCGCAGTCAAAACGGGTAAGTTGAAAAGCAAGCGCGCGGAGCAGGATGACGTTAAATTTGCGGTTACGTCATTGATCTGGAATGCCAGTGCGCTATGCCCCTTGATCGTGCTTACACCAAAATCCCCGGCATCTCCAGTCACGGTTGGAGCGCCAAAGTCAATCATTGCCCGCCCAGAAGAACTGTTTTGCAAGTTAACCCTTGCAATCACGCTGAAGTCGGGCGATATGTTTGAGCCGTCGCGTGTCGAGATCTCGAAATCTACTTCAACCGCATACTTATTACCTGAGAGCACTGTAATGGCGGGCGCTGGCGCTGCTGTATAAATGTTAAACGGCAAAGCAAACGTCACATACGCGCTTGCAGATGTTGCTCCTGTGTATCCGCGCGCACAGACTTGCCCGTTTAGGTCATACTCAATCGCAGTCCCTGTTATTGAGCAATTTGCTGTACCCCACGCAAATCCAGTTGGCAGTGCGCCGCCGATAGCCCAATAAGCCAATGTGTCTAAAAGATTTTGCCCGAGATAACTCTGATTTTTTGGCTGCCCGAAAAATCTAGCTAGTACTACTGCCTCGGCCTGAGCTAACCAATACTGGCCTGCGTAAGACAAGTGCGTCAAGTCTGCTGTCGGGGTTGCCCCTGTTATAAACGAGCCATTCGGGTTGGCTGTCACGCCGTATGGCGACAGAAATACCAAGTCTTGCAGACCAAGCGCATCTATTGCCGAAGCAATTGCCGCGTTTAGTTGCACTACGGCGTCTTGCACAAACAGAATATTTGCCGGAACGACGCCAGACGCCCCGCTAAACCCCGCACACCCTTCGTCAATCACGAAACCCCCGCCGCCGCGCAAATCAAGTGCTATACGCATGTGCCTTGAAACGATTGCTGATAGCTGCCCTGACGTGATGTTCGTTGTCAACGACAGCCCGGTAATGTCGTTAATTGATGCGCCTCGAAAAAGTATTACGTCGGGCGATGTGGCTAGAATGTCGGTAATCGCGTTTCGGGTGGCGGCTGCGGCTGACCCACCTCGCGCGATCATGTCGGATGTGGTGTTACCGCTTATGCCACCCTGCCCCACGATAATGCAATTTGGGTAAACAGTCTGCAATAAGAGTTTATTACCGTTGCCAGTGCGCAAATCGTTAGTCGCCAACGCTGCCGCTATGGTTAAATATGTTTGATCGTAAGCATTCGCTACCCCACCGTGTGACCCATAGGCGGCTGTTGAGTCTCCAAAGGTTGCCACCCGCACGGGTGTACTCCGCCGCCCCACCAGCGGATATACCCCCCTCCCCGGCCCCACCAGCCCTGTGACGTTGCCGGTGGAGTCGGTGGCGAACTTGGCAAGTTCAAAACTGTTATCAGGACCATCCAGGTCGGACACTGCGTACCCCAACGCGATCAGTTGCGCTTCGGTGTTTCCGCCCGCTGGGTTTGTGACGATCTGGCCTTCGTAGTAGCCATTCCACGACTTAGTAAATCGGATTGTCATTGTGTGTCCTTTGTTTTGCGTGTGCGTTTTTGCTGGCCCACAGGCGTAGATTCAGCCTGCTCAGTCACCGGCTCGGTCTTTGTGTACTTGGCAACGCCATCGCGCACGTAGAACGCGGCCAGCGCGGAATCGCAACGCATAACGTCGCCCGCTGCAAAGTTTCCGTAGACGCTGTGTGAGCCAGTGCGCTTAAATTTGATTTCGACTTGCATGAAGTACCTCCAAGTAAAAAGGCCCACCGGAGTGGGCCCTTTTGGTTGTGCTACTTAAGCCGGGGTTAGGTCCCCGCCGCGCACTGCTGCCGGTTTCTCAGTAGCGAGTGCAAGGCGGCGTTCTGCTCTGAGAGTTATAAGATTTTTCTGAAAATTATCCCCGTCAGAGTCAGACATTTCCACAACAACGCCTTCGCGGTTGTAGATCATGTAAGCCTCAGAGAAGCGGCCCACTTGGAACGTGTCAGCAGCCATGCCGATTGCCTGAATCACCGGCAAGCCGAACAGGCGGGCTTGGCCTGCATCATTCACGCTGTACAGGGTTTGGCCTGCGGCAGTGGTGAACAGTTCGATTTCAATGGTGGCCCAATCAGCAGGGTTCAACACAATCGCGTCGGCTGGGTAGCCAGCAGCGTACAGGTCGGCAATCACCTTGCGAATCAGCACCAACTTCTTGAAGGTGGTGCTGATAGCTGCGATGGTGGCGTTGCTGTAACCGTGCGCAGTGAAGTTGCCAGTGTCGTAGGTGCCAGAGATGTTCGGGGCAGTACCGTCACCAACCACCAACTGGGTGTCAACCTTCTGGTTCACACCGTAGCGCATACGGGTGTTGACGTATGCGGCCAGGGCGGGGGCGTCAGCAGCCAATTGCTTGGAAATCTTGATCCAGTGAGCGACGGTGGACACAGGCATGTTCACCAGCGACCATGTGAGTGCAGATTCGGCCTTCTGCTCACCCTCTGCGGCTTCCGCTGCGGAGTTGGTGAAGGAGGCTTCTTTCGTGAACTCGATGGCGTTGCTGGAGGTCGTTGTGCTGGGCAGCAAGGCTTCCATTGCGAAAGGCAAGAATGCACCGCCGACGATGCCGGCGTTGCGCTGTGGGGCCACGTTGGTGTCAGAGCCGGTCAGGGTGTTCTTCACTTCGACGCGCAGCTTGTTCAAATTGCCGCCAGCGAATGCGCCGTAGTTAGCAGACTTGATGAACTGCTCACCCCAAGAGGAAATGCCTTTTTGCTCGGGTTGTGCTGTGGCTTTTTGCTCGATGCTGTTCAAGCGGTCAGCCAGTTCGCGCTGCTGGGTGCCGATGGCGTCCAGTGCGGTTTTGGTGTCGGCGGAGATTTGGCCGACTGTTTTTGCTTCGCCGTCAGCCTTGTCGGAAAAGGCTTTCAGTTTGGCTTCGATGCCGTCGAGGGCTTTGAGGATTGCGTCAGACATTTAAGTCTCCTATAAAGTAAAAAGCCCCAATGAAGGGGCTGGATGCAGGGGATTGCGTGCTTTACGCGCAGAGCTTTTGGATGCGCTCCAAAATCAATGCCGTTTCGTCTGTCTGCGGTTGCGGGGAATCACTCCCTTTCACAATTGCGCGAACACGGGAAACAATCGCCATTGCTTCCCACTTGCCCAGCCCTGCATCACGCAGTAACCGTTCAATTTCTTTTTCGCTCTTGCACTCGGGCAAGAGGTTTTCAAAGTCGATGCTTTTGACCGTGGACAGGTCGATGCGGGCAGCGCTGTCAGCCGGGAACACCACGGGGCTGATTTCAGCCAGTTGCGACCACTTGCGAATGACGCGGCGACCATCCTTTTCGTCGTAGTCGCCTTTTTTTAGGAACCCGCCGATGCTCAACCCATCCAGAGTGCCGTGCTTCATGGCTGCACGCACATCGTTTGACATGGACAGTCCTGGTGTCAGTTCGCCCTTGACGTACAGGCCGGTGGAATCTTCACCGTAGTCAATCCACTTGCCCACCGGCATGTCCCACTGGTGGTTGAAGAACATTTTTGGGGCAGCAGACTTTAGCGTTTCAGCGAACGCGCCTTTGAGGATGGTGTCACCGTAGCTGTCGATGCCGTCCCACTTTGACGCATAGCCTTCAAAGGTGCCGGTGTCTCCCGCCATCTTGAGGTTCACATCGTCAAATTTCAGTGTTTTTTGGATAAGCATTTTGATTCCTATTGCGCGATGTCTGCGCCTGTGCCGCCCGATGCCTGCACCTGACCAAGTTTGTCCAGCGGCAGCAGGTTGCTCTGCGCTGTCAATGCGTCAGCACCAGCCATAGGCGGCAGGTTTTCCAACTGACGGCATTCGTTGCGAGTCATCACCCCGTTTTGCACGTTCTTGGCGTACAACTCAGCACGTTGGGTCGGGTTTCCGCGCAGAAGTGCGTCAAGAGCAAATTCCACGCTCATAAAAGAGCGCTGGTTGGCCGTCATCACACGCTTGCGAGTGGCCTGTTCGATGCTCACCAGCATTGGGCGAATGGATAGCTTGTAGAAGCCGTCCATGATTTGCTCGATGCCGCTGCCCCAGGTGGTTGTGTCGTTGTGGTGCACCAAAACTGGTGGCACATCGAACCAACGGCAGATTTCGGACACGGTGAAGTTGCGAGTCTCCAAAAGCTGCTGCTGCTCTGGCGACATGCTCAACTGCTCGTACTTCATGCTGGCTTCCAGCACAAACAAGCGGCTTGTACTGCCTTCGGCCATGCCTGCAAAGCTGTCTTTGATGTTCTTGCGTTGCTCAGGGTTCAAAACCTTGTCAATCATAAGAACGCCAGTGGGTTTACCCCCGGTTCCGAACACTTTTGAGGCAGTTCCTTGGGCCTTTGCGGCCTCGTCGGTGGTGCTTCGCATGAACTCCAGCTTGGACAATCCAACGGTCCCGTTGCCCAAGTTCTTGAGGTGCAGGACGTTTTGCTCTGACAAAACGGCAATGTCGCTTCCGAGTTGGTACTTGTAGACCATGCTGCCGTCGCCCAACACTTCAACTTCCACTTGGTCAGCGGGCATAGGCCAAAGGGCCATCGCTTCACCACGGCCATCGCGGTCAATTCGTGCGTAGGCGTTGCCGCGCAGGTCGTGGTTCAGCATCATCGCCCGCCAAAACTCATAAGGCGTCATGCGCGAATTTGGTGATTCGTGCAGCAGCGAGTACATGCGGGAGTTGCGTGCCAGTTCGCGTTGCCCGTTGCGTGTTGTGTACGCAAAGAACGGCAGGCTGGCAATGGTGCTGGCGCGGCGGTCAATGCACGACCACACCGCGCTGATCTGGAGCGCACCGTCCGGTGAAATGTTCCCCGAGTCGGGCACCAGGGCGATAGACGGCACCGGGTTCTGCGAACCAGTGGTTTCCGCTATCGCACCACCGCCAAACCAACGGGAAAACATATTAGCCACGTTGGTTATCCCGATATGAGGTTGTTGAGAAATTCATCTATGTTTTCCGATTCGGGGTTCAGCGACATCAATGTGACGGCGTTGAACAGGGCCATAAGCGGGTCGATCTTGGCCGTGCCCGCTGCTTGTTTGGTGATGATTACGGCGTTGCCGCGTGGTTCGATGCGGGCGTTGCCCACGCACCAAGCCATGAGCGGCTGGGCGCCGTGTGCAAGCACGCCCTCGGCCAGCTTGCGCTCTGCCGTTTTGATTGCGCCGGTCATCTTCCAACCTTGGGAAATGCCGACTATTTTTTCAGGGTCAATATCCGCTTCAATGAGCGCATCCATGATGCCGCCCAAGCCACTTTGGTCCACGCCAATCTTGTCAAGTAGTCCTGCATCGTTGATCTGCGCGACGATCTGCGCAACATCGTCAACGTCTTGGCCCATGTCAGAAACAAGTGTCAGGTCGCCATCTTTTGCGAAGTCGTGAAACCGTGGGGCTTCGGACTTGCGGCGTTCCATGACGCTGGGGTGCGCCCATGCGTGCGTCCATGTGAGCCATTCGCGGGTGTTCTTGTCCCGGCCTACTACGGCCAACCCCAGCAAGTCATCCAGTCCACCACCGTCAATCCCAACGTCAACCACCTCAGAGCGGTTCAGCAGGGCTTTGAGTGTCAGCTTGGGGTACTTGCCTTGGCCTTCCCAGAAGTCGGCCCCTGCCCACCTGTCAGAGCGCAGGTTCAGCCCGATTTCAATGTTGCCGTGCTTCGCCATGAAGCCACGGAACGATTCTTCGCCACTGAGTTGGGCCTTCTTGAACTCTCGCTCCAGAAAGGCTTGGTCAACTGAGTAACCCATGTTTGGGTTCACCAGCGCTAGGTTATCAAGCAGCAGGTGCTTCTTTGACGCCACCATTTCGGGCGGGTGCTCAAAGATGACCGGCACAAAGCCGGGGTCAATAATCTTGCCGTCGCGCACATCGCGGGCGTAGTCCAGCTTCTGCTTAAACACGCCTGCCGGTGGTTCGTCAGACTGGGTGGTGAGGTAGATCACGAAACCCTCGGGCCGCGATGCCAAACCACCAAGCGCCTCGCGCAGCATGTTTTCCGCGCTTGCGACCTTGCCAAACAAGTGCAACTCGTCAACCAATGTGCCGACTGACTTTTTACCGCCAACCGTGTTGGAGTCTGCCGCCAACACCTTGAGCGTTGCGCCGCTGTCTCGATGGGTGATGGACTTGATGTGCGTCTGAACGTGCATCAGCGCATCAAGTTCATCATCCTTCTGCACCATGTCCCGCGCGGGGGCGTAGGCGTTGTTCGCTACCTCCACCGTTGGGGCCAATACCGCGAACTCAGCAGATTGCCGCCAGTTCAGGATCAGCGCCGTGAGCATGATGCCCGCGGCGATGGTGGATTTGCTGTTCTTCTTCGGCACCAGAATGAACCATTCCGTTACCAGCCTGCGGCCAGATTCTTCGTCGTAGGCACCAAAGACGCTGCGCACCAGATCAAACACCCACTCCGCGCACGACTCTCCGAAGGTCGGTGAGCCTGGGGCGTCCACGATCTTCAATTCTTTGAAAATCTCCAGCGCACGTTCCGCTTGGTCAGGGAATATCGGTGGTGGGATGATGCTGCGCCCACTTTGCAGCCGCTCTGCCCAGTCGGGCATCGCGGTTGTCCACTCGGGTTTCACTTAACCATCCGTAGTGGGGCTGGCGCTGCGGCGAACCGGCCTTTGCCTGCCTTCTTGGCGGCGTCCAGTTGTTCGTCTTTCTTGCCGCCTTCGCCTTTTTTGCCGTGAATGAACGGCAGCAGAGCCTTCGCGGCGTCGGCGCGCACTTTGATGTCGGCCTCAAGGTCGTTCATAAGCGCCATCAAAAACACCATTGGGTCTTTGTGGGCCAAGCTGTCCGCTACAGGCACTGGTATGTCGAGCATTACCTTCGGCGCAGGCTTGCGCCCTGCCCCGGCCCGTGTTCCACCAGAATTTGCCCGTGGGCCGCCTGAACGGCCCTTGACGCCTGCCATCTATTTACCTTTGGTTATTTGCCGTACCGCGCCCGGTGTTCGGCCACTGACTTTTTGGAGTGACAGGGGATGCACCGGATCCGCAGGTTTGCTTTGTCGTTGCCGCCGCCTTGTTCCAGCGGGACTTCGTGGTCTATCTCGTTGCTCATGCTGACTTGGCCACAGTCCACACAAGTGAACCCGCCTTCCACCAGCACGTCGCGTCTAATCTTCATCCAGGTGTCTCCCCGCAGGCGCGGTGTCGCGCCAGCCTTCGTTTCCAGCAACTTGACGCGGTTGGTGTTCAACGCAGCGAGTCGTGGCTTGAGGGTTTTGGGTCTGAATGATTCGGCCATAGGGTTTACCTTTCGGCTGGTCGATACCTGTTCGCACCGCGCCTGATGCCGGTGGTGCAGTCGGGGGGAAAGTTCCACGCCATTTCCCCCTGGCGTGCCGCATCAGGTTTGCGGAGTGATGGGGGTGTTGAGATAGATGTAAAGGCTTAACTTGTGCCGTTAAGGGTTCGCCAGTCCCAAGGTGCGCCCGTGTACCCACAGGCCAACCCGGCGCTCCCACCTATTTGGTGGTGCTTATTAGGTGCGGGGCAGATACTATTTTTGCGCTAGGCAACAGGGAGTGACTTATCGCCCGCACATTCTGTACTTCGCCTGCATAACCATTTTGGTTACAGGCACCGAAGCCTGCGCAAGCGAAGGTTGGACTTATGCGTATTCGCGCTCCAGTTGCGTGAATTATCACGAAATACCCGAAATCGCCAAATTCCACGTATTTAGTTTCTCAGCTATGCACCAAATTGGGATTTGCTGATTACTACGGGTAGGGTTTTATTGTCCAAATGGGGGACAGGGGNNGTTACGACTGGCTCGGCTGCTATGACTTTTATAGCCCCACTGGTGTGGTTCGCTTTTCGTTTGCCGGTTTCATTTGCTGACCTGCTGACGGGTTGCGAACCCGCAAAAAATTACCCGCTCATATGGGCGCGCGATATTGCAGCGTGCGGGACATCCTACGAAAATATATCCTGCGCAGTGTGGCCGATACTGGTGCGAATGACACACCATATACGCGGTATCAATACTCAAGGGTATCTATCGGCCTATTATTTTTTGGGGTGTTTACTATAATACGTGCACGGTTTCCCGGTTTGGGTTACCTGGCAGTCGGGCCTTACCCGGCACGGAGTTTACAAAATGGGAAACAATCTATTCGCAGGCTTAGAAGGTGCAGACCTCGAGCGCCTGATTGAGTGCATGGACAAGGTACGCAAAGAAGGCTTAAAGCTCGACAAATACTGCCAAGCTGGTGTAAACCAATCTAGCGGCAACGTTTATATCTGGTCCGAAGATTGGGCAGGCTGCGTGTACTGTTCTATCGGGTTTGATGTTAGCTGGTCTTATTCGTGCGGAGAGTGTGGCGAAGAATACGATTTTGAAACTGAGCAAGATTGCCGGGAATACGCGGAAAAGCATGACTACAAGTGCGAATCCTGCAACCCAGAAAGCGAAGGGGAATAAGTCATGGATCAACCATTCAACACCGAGACAATAGAACATTGTGGAGTTGTCGTAAAAATTGAGTATTTCTACGATCACGATATGGGCCGACCATGGGAGGAAAGGGACGGGCATGGCGTTATGCGCAGTGCGTATTCTTACTACGGCCAACCCAAAAAAAAACCCGGGGAGGTACTTATCCCTTGTGGCCGTGGCAATTATTGGATTTACAACTGGCAAGAATCAACGCGCATCGCAAAACGGGATGCATGGGGCGTAGCTAATCCCCCCGCAGGATTGACCAGAAAGCAAGTCACACAGTTAGCAGTGCAACAAGACTTTGATTTTCTGCGCGGTTGGTTGAATGATGATTGGTATTACGTGGGCGTGGTTTGCACTGTGATGGACTCTGAAGGCGACGAAACCGATATATCGGATTCTTGCTGGGGGTTCGAATCGTTGGACGATTACCATGAAACAGCAGGGCGCGAGATGGCCGAATCGTTGGCCGAATCGGTGCACAAAGCCCGTTTGCACCAATGGCGCGCGGCATTGAAAGAAGCGCGCGCGCGCAAATACTGGGCGTGCCGTGATGTTGCAACCGTGGGGGCTTAAATAATGAAAAAACAATTTAACCCATTCCCCGAAGTGTCAAGTCGGTATGGTGCACCTATGGGGCGTAGTGGTGATAATCCCTCAAACCTACAGGATGCAAAGCGCTTACATGCACGCCACCAGGGTGGGGGTGATGGCTACGACAAGGGCGGCGCGTACTGGGGTTCCCCTTCAAATGTGTATGGGGTATGGGCGCATATCGACGGGGAAACAGTTTGCACCTATGTGCGCGCCAACTCTCGCGTTGCAGCTATCAACAAAGTAAAGGCGGGCGAAGTATGAAAGCCTATCTACACTCAAAAAACATCCGGCCTGATGGCGGGCTTGATTCTTTCCACACATTCAGCGTAGACGCCAAAGAGTCCCCGCTATGGTGGCAAGAGCGCGGCCTGAGCTATACCGCCAGTGGTTACGGTAAAAGAATCCCCACGCGGTACATGGTGAGGTTGAATGGCAAATGGCGCCGGGTTTACTGCGCTATTTTCTCGAATAGTGGAACGCTATATATCGGTGATTTCTTCAAGAAAACCGGCGAAGTGATAACCGTGGGGGATATAGCATGAAATACGCTTGTAAATCAGTGGTTGGCGGTTGGCAAACCGTGGCGCAGTTTTTGAACGATGAAACCGAATACCTAGTGGGGCCTGTTTTTGATAACTGTACGGCTTTATGGGCTTGGCAGAAACGTAATCTACCAACGGATACAAAATGAGTAAGCCCATTTTTTGGCTTGTGTTCACGCCAAGCATCGAATACCGCAAATTTACCACCCGCGCAGGTGCGCGGGTTTACGCTGCGACATTGCGCGCGCTGGGTCATACGTCAGTAACAATTAAACCAATGGGGTTCTGAAATGAAGCGATACGAAATAATTATTTTCTTTTTTGGTGGTGGCCATGCCCTACTGCAAAAGAACGGACGCACGGCTTGGGCGCTGCAAACTGCGAAAAAGCATAAAGCTGACGTCGTGCGCGATATGGTTCTAACCGGCGTTTACAAAAACGCAATATTGACACCTGCGGGGGAAAACTTCCCGTAAACCACAGTCCGCACGGTTCACCAGTACCGTTAAACTGAAACCCTAAGGGGCCCACATCGCAAGGTGTGGGCCCCTTTTGCTTTGCGCGTTACATTTCGCACGCAAAGCAAAAGGACAACCACATGGGCCAAAAAATTACAGTTACAAGCAAAGGCGAAGCCTGGCGCGCGCTGGCGCGCATGGTGCCCACGCACATCACCCCAGTCGGTACGCTAACCCGCAACGGCGCGCCCCATGCCTTTGGGCGCGATGCGCAGGGGGAATATTGGATTTTTGGCGATGGCAGACCCGAGCGGGTACCCCGGATCCGGATCGAAAAGGGCTTAGGGGCGCTGGCAATGCGCCAAGACCCAGAATCAGGCGCGATTTAAGCCAAAAATCCCATGCGAGGCACCTGCCCCATGCACCAGCGAAAAACCCGGCTAGAACGGGCTAAAAATGGGCTTAATTTGGCAAATTTTCTGGTGTGGAAAGTCGAAAAGAACCATGATTCTCGATGTTAGTAAGCACTTACTGACCAACAAATCGCTGCCAAAACCCCCTGTGGTGGGATTTTTGGGCCAACCCCCTGTGGCGGGATTTTTGGGGCAAAAATCGGCCTCTTGAAAACGCCGATTTTCAAAAGCTCAGTTGCGGTAAACCGCGCCGGGGTTTGGTGGGTTTAGCGCCCGGTTCATGTTTTCACAGCGGCCTTGTGTTGACACCGCGCGGCCTGGGTCGCTTTGCAGGTAGGAATTTGCTTCGGCGTAGCAATCGCTGAGCGCCCGTTGCGCGCCGTCCTTGCCGCTTCCGAAGATCAGTTGCCAAACCACAACGATGGTGAATATGCCTGCCGGTACGCCCACCACCCATTTGAGTATTTTCATGGTCGTCAGTCTACCAAGTTAATCGACCAAGTTTAAGACCATTTGCCGACCATCCCGCAGGTAGCGGTGCAGTCCAGCGGTGGACACGCCGATAGCCCTGCGCGCATCGCCCACAGACATGCGCCAAACGTAGGCCCAGCGAAGCGCAAAGGCGTGGTCAGGGGGTAGCTGGCCCACTACCTTTTCAAGCGCCTGTGCGTCGATTAAATCGCACGGCGTGCGGAACTCCTTGGCCTCCCAGTGCTGGGCCGGCCGGTAGTAGCGAAACATGGGCTGTACGCGGCTGTGTGGCCCCACCGCCACCCAGTTGGCCCAGTTCACCAGCCGTTCGTGGATGGCGACTTGGTGCGGCTCGATGCGGTTGAAGTCGATTGTTGGTTTGGTCATTTGCATAGCTCCAGTTCGATTGATACTTTTTCTGAGGACGCCATTGGGCCGTCGTAGCCGAAGGACATTGGTTCCCCCAACGAGGTGGACACCCTGATGCTGACCACCTGACGGTTGCCGCTTTCGATCAGCTCAAGGAAATGCCCCATAACGCTCACCGCACCCTTACTCCTGTCCACCAAGGCGTGCAGGCATTGGCCTTTGGCCGCCGGGGAGGGTATGGCGGTCTTGGGCGCTGCTGTGGCGGCCTTGGCCACTGGAGGGGGTGCCCTACGCCACTTGCCCTCCTGCGCCACTTGACCCCCTGCGCCACTAGATGCTTGCGCCACTTGACCCTTTTCGCCACTACGGGCGTAGCAGTTGAACCGCATAGGCGTTTCGGCATCGCCAACTATGGATTCGATTCGGCTGAACTTGATCGTGTAGGTAGGGTTGTGAACACGGTATGGCTCGTAGAACAACTCCACCTCTCCAGCCAAAACATCAATCGACTTGACGCATTTCAGAAAAACATCGCCATCAACGTCGAACACCGTTGCGCCGGGGCAGTTTGTTGAGTCGTACTTCTTGGTCGCTGCGCCACTAGCTGTTTTTTTGGTCATTTCCACACACTCAAAACGTCGATTGGTTTCTTGTGGCTGTTGGGGTTGTTGCCTCGGCCAACACCAAACTCCAACGTGTCATCCACCGCTTCGCGGGTGCCGAACACCCTGCCGCAATGGCCGCAGCAGCGGCTTCTAACAATGTCACCATCGCGCAGCCGCGTTTCTTTGACGGTGTGTTTGGTTTTTGCTTTGCAGTGGGGGCAGTTCATTTATTTACTTCCTTACTGATTGGTATTTCTACAGGCCATAACCCAAACGCCACTAGGGCATCCACAGTGCGCCGGTGCGCTCCATCCCACACGAATTCGCGCTCAGTGCGTGACATACTTCGGCCCTGATCTACGGCCATATGGCAGGCGTGGCACAAGCTGGCACAGTAAATGTCGCTGGCCTTGATTCCGCGCCCCTTGCCGTGTTTGGCCTGGTTGCTGTGCGCTCCGCAGACTGTTCCGTCGTCGATGCCACAGTGCATACATGGCAACTTGCGGTAGGCCTGCATTAGCTTGGCGCTTCGGATGTATTGGGTCTTTGGGATCACAGGCACTCCCCCGTCTCAGGATCAACGGCCCACTGCGCAGCATCACGCAGCATCACGCCATTCATTGCGCACCATGCAAGCGTGTACTCAAGCAATGACGCCATGCGGGCGCGTCCCATCTTTGCTGTGGACTCGCGCACGTTCAAGAATTCGCCCTCAAGGCCGGGGATAAGCTCTGCGCCGCACTTTGTTGCCACAGCATGGCCGCTGCAAAAAAGCACCTTCCA
>CXWK01000339.1_pt3 | contig 27776 bp, 28 predicted proteins | sample 590851 | NCBI WGS metagenome assembly CXWK01 (sample SAMEA3498364, study PRJEB10139) | wastewater metagenome | biome: wastewater treatment plant; material: activated sludge | place: Denmark | collected 2014-08-01
ACGAGGAGAAGCAGCCTGCGCAAGGGCATGCCGACGCCCCCTCGCAGGGCTGCGGCGCGATGGCGCACTCAAAGTCACGCAGCATCGTGGCGGGCGGACGCGGTGATGTTCATAGACCCCTGCGAGGGTTGGGCGCCACGCAACAACCTTGCGCAGGCCTGCGGAAAAGGAGCCTGCGCCGCGGACTGCGATCTCGGCTTGCCCGGCGACTTCTCGTCACACCAGCCTGCGCAAGGGGACGCATGGCCAGGACGACGCTGGTGCAGGGAAGTGTGATTTGTCGCTGAGCACGTCGTCACGCTGGAGGCGTGACCCACGAGGAGAAGCAGCCTGCGCAAGGGCATGCCGACGCCCATCCGGCGCGATTGGGTGAAACCACCGAGAATCAGGTAAAATGCAGATGCACGGCATAATCAGATCTCTGGTCTCAGATCTCCGGTCTCTGGTCTCCGATCTCCGATCTCTGGTCTCCGGTCTCCGATCCGTGGGTGGCTGAGGTCTGTTGATGCAGAAAGGCGACAAGCGCGGCCAAATCGGCAAAGCCGAGGCGTTGACCACTGCTCGGGTCTTCCAGGCTGAAGCGCCAAACGGCCGTTTCGCTGGCCGCTTCCTGCCAGATGCGCAGCAGGTAGGCGTGGTACTGTGATGGCCGGGCGTGCATAGGTTGGATCGCCTCCCGCTAAACGACTCCGTAATCTATCGCCATGATAAAACGTCATCGTAAAGAAATCGTGAATTGACAATGGGGTTGATCGGCTAACAAATGGAACCTCAGCTGCGCCTCGCGCTTCTTGGCAAGCTCGAAATTACCTTCCAGGATGCCCCGCTGACAGGCTTCATCACCAGCAAAGCGCCCGCTCTGTTGTCGTACCTGGTGCTCAGCGGCCGCACCGTGGCGCGCGAGCGGTTGGCGGAGATGTTCTGGGGCGAGATGTCCGACACGGACGCCAAAAACAATCTGCGCCAGGTTCTGGCGAACTTGCGCCACCTGCTGCCTCTCCATGTCGTCACTACCCGCGAATCGGTCACTTTTGACCAAACCCAGCCGTTTCTGCTCGATGTGCAGCTTTTCGAGGAACATCTGCGCGTGGCTGATGAAGCAGCGGACGCAACGCCGCGCATTCAGCACGTGCAAGAGGCGATGGCGCTTTACCGCGGCGACTTCCTCGAAGGCTTTCACGTACGCGATGCGCCTGACTTCGATGAATGGCTCATGTGGCAGCGCGAACGCCTGCGCCAGCAAGCGCTGCAGGCGCTGCAAACCCTGGCTGCCTATCATGCCTCGCGGCGAGAGTATGCAGCTGGCATTGCTTGTTTGCGCCGCCTCTTGGCGCTCGACCCGTGGCGCGAAGAGGCGCACACCCAGCTCACTCTGCTGCTGGCGCGCAGCGGCCAACGCTCGGCCGCGCTGGCCCAATACCAAACCTGTCGCCGCATTCTCGCCGCCGAATTGGGAGTCGAGCCATCGGCCGAGCTGAATGCGCTCTATGAACGAATTCGCGCGATGGGCTCTGCGCCGCCGCTGCCTACCGCAACCACGCCCTTCGTGGGGCGACATTCCGAACTAGATGATCTGAGCGCGCGCCTGGCCGACCCCACGTGTCGCCTGCTGACGATTGTGGGGCCAGGCGGCATCGGCAAGACGCGGCTGGCGTTGGCCGCGGCCGAGCGCGCCGTGCAGCAGGGCGATTTTCTCAACGGCGCGTGCCTGGTTCCCCTGGTCGCTATCACCAGCCCTGACCATCTGCCGGCAGCCGTGCTCGAAGCCTTGCACGCGCCGGCCACCGGCGACCGCGATCAAGCGCAGCAGGCGCTCAGCTTCTTGCACAATCGCGAGCTGCTCCTCGTGCTAGACAATTTTGAACACCTGACGGCCGGCGTCAACCTGCTGGCGGACATCCTACAGCAGGCGCCCGCGGTCAAGCTGCTCATCACCTCGCGCACCCGGCTGGCTCTGCGCGGCGAGCGGCTCTTTCATCTTGACGGGCTGACTTTTCCAACCTCCGATGCGGCTGGCCCGCTGCAGGATTTCGAGGCGGCCACGCTCTTCATCGAGTGTGCGCAGCGCCAGCAGCGGCGCTTTGCCCCAACCGCAGCCGACCGCCAGGCCATTGCCCAGATTTGCCGCCTCTTGGAGGGGATGCCGCTTGGGCTGGAATTGGCCGCGGCGCAGGCGCCTACGCTGACGTGCACTGAGATTGCCAGTCAACTCGTCAGCACCGCCGACTTTCTGGCCGCCACCTGGCCAGACGCACCGCTCCGTCATCGCTCTCTGCGCGCCGTGTTCGAGCATGCGTGGGGTTTTTTGACCCCGACCGAACAAACCGCCCTGGCCCAACTGACGGTCTTTGCCAGCAGCTTCGATTCGCAGGGTGCGCATGGGCTGCTGGGGGAGATGGCGGCCCTGACCGCGCTGGTCAACAAGTCCCTCGTACGCCAGCTGGCCGACGGGCGCTATGACCTGCACCCCGTGGTGCGCCAGTATGCCGCCGACAAGCTGCGCGCCTGGCCTGATCTGCAAGCGACCGCGCAGGCGCGCCACGCCGCGTACTACGCCGCGTTTCTGCACGACCGCGAGCGGCGGCTCAAAGGCGCGGAGGGGCATGCCGCGCTGGCCGAGCTCAGCGCGGCGCGCGAGGATATTCGCCGCGCCTGGCGTTGGGGCGCAGAAGAGGTGGACACCCGCGTCTTACGTCAGGCCATGGAGAGTCTGCTGGTTTTCTATGACCTGCGCGGCCCCTACCTTGAAGGGTATACAACGTTCGGCGAGGCGGCGGAACAAGTGCGCGAGGAATGGCTGGCGTTGACCGGCGCAGAACAGGCCCAACAGCCGCAGCTCGCGCGCCTGCTGGCCGGCCTGCTCATTCGACAGGGCTGGCTTGGCTTCCGCCTGGCGCGCTACGATGAGGCGCAGCGCCTGATCGAGGAGGGCATGGCGCTGTTTCAACGCGTGGGCGCACGCACGGATCTGGCCTATCCCCTTCTGTTCCTGGGCGCGGTCGCCTATGGCAAGACTGATTTTGCCGCCTCACAGCGCCACTTCGAAAGCAGCCTCGCGCTTTACCGCGAGGCGGGCGACCATTGGGGCATGGCTGGGCTGCTCGGCAACCTGGGCGAACTGTGCAACACCATGGGCGATTCGGCCCAGGCGCTTGCCTATCTGCGTGAGGGGCTGGCCGTCGCGCGTCAAGTCGGCGATCCCAGTATGCTTGTGCACACGATGAATACGCTCGGAAATGCCTTGCGCCTGCAGGGCGCCTACGCTGAAGCAGAAGACCTGCTCAGGGAGAGTCTCGTCCTCTGCACAGACAATGATTACACGTACCTGAGCATCATGGCGCTGCGCAACCTGGCGATGGTCAACTTCATGCAGGGCCACCGCGCCGCAACCCAGAAAGCCTATCATCGCGCCCTGCAGATCGCGCTGGAGGCTCAGCTGGGCGACCTGGCGCTGCTGGTCGTCACGGAGGCGGCCGCCATTGCTGCGCCGCAGGATCCGCTGCAGGCCATCGCCTGGTTGACATTGGTCATGCACCATCCGGACGCCAGCGCGGAGACGCGGCGCAAGGCCGCAACTCAGCGCGGCCCCTTGGTGACCGCTGCGCCATCCCCTGCCGCGTCCGCGGCCCAAGCACGGGGCATGGCGTTAGCCGTGGAGGATGTCCTGGGTGCGCTGGCCTAGCCGCGTCACGCAAAACCCGCCCGCCCTGCGACATCGCGTCCACAGAGCGGGCGGGCCTGATTTTCAGTCTCCGGTCTCCGATCTTCGGTCTCCGGTTTCTCCTATCCCGGCTTGGCTGCCGTTGCGCACAGCTTCAGCTCGCGCGCCGCGCGCACCTCGTCCAGGCGCCCGACCGGGGTCGTATGCGGCGCCTCTTTCAGGAGCTGTGGGTTGGCAATCGCTTCTTCCTTGATCTGCAGCAACGTCTCTACGAAACCGTCCAGCGTCTCACGGCTCTCGGTCTCAGTCGGCTCGATCATCAGCGCCTCGCGCACGATCAGCGGGAAGTAGACCGTAGGTGGATGATAGCCAAAGTCCATTAATCGCTTGGCAATGTCCATCGTGTGAATGGTGGGCGCTTCTTCCAGGATGCCCTGCGCGACGAACTCGTGCATGCAGGTGCGATCGCCATGCGGAATCGGATAGGCTCCTTTGAGGCGCGCCTGCAGGTAGTTGGCGTTGAGCACCGCATTTTGACTGACTGCGCGCAGGCCCTCTTCGCCTAACATGCGGATATAGGTATACGCGCGCACCAACATGCCAAAATTGCCGGCGAAGCTCTTCACGCGCCCGATGCTGTACTGGGGCATGTACCAAACCAGGTCAATGTCCTCCTCGTCACCGTTGCGCGCCCGCACGGCAACCACCGGGCCGGGCAGATAAGGCGCCAGCGCCTCACTGCATCCCACCGGACCCGAGCCTGGGCCGCCGCCGCCGTGCGGCGTAGTGAAGGTCTTGTGCAAGTTGAAGTGCATCACATCGAAGCCCAGCTCGCCTGGCTTGGTGATGCCCAGAATGGCGTTGAAGTTGGCGCCATCGCCGTAGACGAGGCCGCCTGCGGCTTGCACCAGGCGAATCACCTCCAGCACATTCTCATCGAACAGGCCCAGGGTGTTGGGATTGGTCAACATCAGACCGATCACCTCATGCCCGATGCTGTCTAGTTGGGTCTTGAGCGCGCCCAGGTCTACGTTGCCGCGCGCGTCGCTCGGAATTTCCACCGCCTGCAGCCCGGCCATCGTGGTCGAAGCTGGATTGGTGCCGTGCGCGGAGTCAGGCACCAGGATCTTCGTGCGCTGTGTCTCGCCTTGATCGTACAGGTAATTGCGCATCATCAGCACGCCGCTCAGTTCGCCCTGCGCGCCGGCGGCCGGCTGCAGACTGACAGCGGCAAAACCGCTGATTTCAGCCAGGTAGACCTGCAGCTCAAACATCAACTGCATGGCCCCTTGCGCGCTGTCGGCGGGCTGCAATGGGTGCAGGCCGGTGAAGCCCGGGAGCCGGGCGGCCTTCTCGTGCACCTTGGGGTTGTATTTCATCGTGCAGGAGCCAAGCGGATAGAAGCCAGTGTCAATGCTGTGATTCTTTTGCGACAGGCGTAGGAAATGACGCATCACGTCAATCTCCGCGACTTCGGGCAAGGGCAGATCCGCGGCGCGGCGCAGGAAATCGAGCGGCAGCGGCGCTTCTGGCACGTCCAACGCCGGCAGGCTGGCGCCGATGCGGCCTGGCGAGCTGAAATCGAAAATCAACGGTTCGATGCGCTGCCCCGTTGCGCGGCTGTCATTGCTTGGGCTGTTCATGGGATCACCTCCATGACGATCTCCATCTGCTCCAGTTCCAGGTCGAGTTCGGGCAGCGTGTCATCCTGGGGGATGTAGGCGTCGGTCGCGGCGTCCATCTCTTCCATCTCCTCCACCTCGGCCAGCGCCATCACCAGGGCGTCAATGTCGCGCTTGCTCAGCGTTTCGGTGACGCACACCAGCATGGCGTGCCCCAGTTCCGGGTAATCCTGGCTCAGGTCGTAGCCGCCGATGATGCCGTACTCATCGAGCAGGTAACGATTGACCGCGGCCACCGGCAGCGGGCAGCGCACGACGAATTCCTGGAAGAACGGCTCGCCTTGCAGCACCTCGAAGCCGGTTTGCGTTGCGATTTGCTGCGCAGCGTAGTGCGCCTTGTGATAGCACAGCTCCGCCACGCGGCGCAGGCCGTTCTTGCCCAGCGCCGCCATGTAAACGGCCGCCGAGAGGGCCACCAGGCCCTGGTTGGTGCAGATGTTGGAGGTCGCTTTGTCACGCCGAATGTGCTGCTCGCGCGTGCTCAGCGTCAGCACGAAGCCGCGCTCGCCGTCCACGCCCACCGTTTCGCCGATGATGCGGCCGGCGCTGCGACGCACGTGCTCGTTCTTGCACGCGAAGAAGCCCAGGTACGGTCCGCCGAAGTTGAGCGGACTGCCCAGCGACTGGCCTTCGCCGCAGACAATATCGGCGTCATAGCTGCCGGGCGCCTGGAAGATGCCCAGGCTGATGGGGTCGGCCACTACGATCAGCACGGCGCCTTGGGCATGCGCCGCGTCCGCCAATTGGCGCAGGCGCGCCGGGCTATGCAGCCGCCCCAGGAAGTCCGGGTTCTGGACGATGACGGCGGCCGTGTCGCTGTCCATCATCGCCTCCAGCGCATCCAGGTCAACGCCAGCGGCGAAGCCGTTGAATTTGACATCCATGCCCTGCGTGTAGGTGTGAGCCACTTCGCGGTACTGTGGGTTGACGTAGCGCGAAAAGAGGATCGTCTTGCGCTTCAGCCGACCGATGTTGAGGGCCATGATCACCGCTTCAGCCACGGCCGTCGCGCCATCATAGTGACTGGCGTTGGACACGTCCATCCCAGTCAGCGCGCAGATCATGCTCTGATATTCAAAGATGGCTTGCAGCGTACCCTGGCTCACTTCCGGTTGGTACGGCGTGTACGCAGTGTAGAATTCGCTGCGGCTGATGACCGCATCAACAATGGACGGAACGAAGTGATGGTAAGCGCCAGCGCCGAGGAAGCAGGGCGAAGAGTCCGCATCGGCGTCCTCGCTGCTCAGCGCTTGCAGCTCTTGTAGAATCTCGTATTCACTGACCGGCGTCGGCAGATTGAGCCGCGGGAAACGGTGGCTGGCCGGCACGTCGTGAAAGAGATCTTCCACCGACGCAACGCCAATCGTCGCCAACATCTGCTGACGGTCAGCGTCCGTATTGGGCACATAGCCAGGCGTGTAGTTCATCATCGTCATCTCCTCAGCCTGCTAATGTTCGCGTGTCGCGCAGTAAGCATCGTATTCGGTCGCAGTCATCAGGTTTTCTAGTTCGGCCGTATTCTCCGGCTCCAGCTTGAAGAGCCAGGCTTCGCCAAATGGGTCTCCGTTGACCTTTTCAGGGGTATCTTCCAGCGCGTGGTTGACCTCGATCACCGTGCCGCTGAGGGGCGCATAGATGTCGGATGCAGCTTTGACCGATTCAACCGTTGCGACCTGCTGCCCTTGCTTGATCGTCGCGCCCACCTCGGGCAGCTCGATGAAAACCACATCAGACAACGCATCCTGGGCATAGTCGCTGATGCCGACTACCGCCACGGCGCCTTCGACGCGCACCCACTCATCCGATTTTGCGTAGCGGGCATTGGGGTCTAGTTTGAAGCTCATGGTAAATCTCCTTTGATCAGAAAACTGGATAGAAATTGAGTTGATCAGACCGACAGAACGCCAGACGGCAGAGCGTTAGCCCACCGTTCGGCTGACCGCGCTGTCACCTGGATCATGCGCCAGGCCGCGCGGCCACTCAACGCCGATAAGCCGCGACGTAGAACGGCGTCTTCACCACGATTGCCTTTTTGGGCGCGTCTCGGATGACAATGTCAATCTGACTACCGAGGGCGGCATTGGCGGCAGGGACATAGGCCAACCCAACGAAGCGGTCTGTGGTTGGCGATTTCATGCCCGTGGTGACAACGCCCACCACCTGGCCGTTGATCGCCACAGGGAATTCGGCGAGCGGCACCGCGCGCTCCACCATCTCGAAGCCCACCAGGCGCTGGGCCGGGCCTTCCATCTTGATTTTGAGCAAGGCATCGCGACCGATGAAGTCCCCCTTCTTGAAACTGATGGCCCAGCTCAAACGCGCGCTGATGGGGTCTATGCGCGCATGAATCTCATGACCGTACAGCGGCAGGCATGGCTCGAAGCGCAGTGAATCGCGCGCGGCCAGCCCGCACGGTAGAATGCCTTCCGGCTGGCCGGCTTCCAGGATGGTGTTCCACATCGCCACGGCCTCTGTCGCCGGGAAAAACAGCTCATAGCCGTACTCGCCCGTGTAGCCGGTGGCGCCCAAAAGCGCAGCCACGCCATTGACGGTGGCTGGCGCGCAGGTGTGGAACTTCACTGTCGCCAGGTCCAGATCCGTGAGCTTTTGCAAGACCGCTTGCGCGCGTGGGCCTTGCAAGGCCAGCATGTAGGTCTCATCCGAGATGTCGGTCACACTGACGTTCAATCCAACGGCGTGCAGCTGCATCCACTCAACATCCTTCTTACGATTGGATGCATTGACGATGACCCACCAGCTTTCGGCGGCCACACGATACATGAAAATGTCGTCAATGACCGTGCCGTCGGCGTAGCACATCAGGCTGTAGCGCGCATCGCTGATCGCCATCGTACTGATGTCGCCAACCTGGATCATCTGCAAGAAGCGCAGGGCATCAGGCCCAGCCACGACGACCTGGCCCATGTGGTCAATGTCGAACAGGCCGACGGCCTCGCGCACCCGCTTGTGCTCCTCCAACGGGCCGGTGGGGTATTGCACCGGCAGTTCCCATCCGGCAAAATCCACCATACGCCCGCCAAGCGCCACGTGCGTGTCGTACAAAGATGTTCGATTCATCCCATCCCTCCTCCAATTTGTGCTGCGTGCCTTGAGTGCCTGAGTCCCGAAGCAACCCAAAAAGGGAATTCGGCAGGCATCGCGTGCGATGCCTGCCCGATTCCCTCTGTCCTTGGCACCTGAGAGATTTTCGCCGCTTGTGCGGGAAATTGCCCCGTCGGTGCGACTGCGCGATGACCGCGCAGTCGGCTCTCCAGAGTGCTGTCCCAGTGCGATCTTTTTGCCTGAGAGATTGCCTGCCAGCCCCGGTGTTTCTGGTCAGAGTGCCCCTTCGGCGACCTGGGCATTACCCCAGGTGCTCTCTCGCGCTGATCATCCAGCCATGATGTTCATGAAAACAGCTTCTTGTTCGTAGTACGTAATCTGAACCTACTGATCGGTTCCTCAAGTTCCTGCGCCTATCATAACATACGTTGGTACTAGTGTCAATGCCCTTGTTCGTGGGTGTTGGCGTCAATGCCCTTGTTCTGGATCGGCCAATCTATCCTCGATGGTCAGCGTTGTTTTCCCGGTTTCGCGCAGCAGCATTTCAATGGTTAGCGCGTGTGACCCCGCAGTCAGCGGCTGGCCGACGCCAATCAAGGTGATGTCTGCATTGATCGGCCAATCGAAAGGGTATTCCGGTGCGACTCTTTCGACAGAACGCGTGCCCTTGCGCGTGTGCAGCAGAAGATTGTCACCCTCATATTTTCGGCTGTTCACCGTCAATGGGCCAAGACCCAGGAGGGTGCTCGGCGCCAGGCGGTTGCGCAGCGTGAATTCAAAGCCGTCATGGCGGTTGCGCAAGCTGCCTTGCAGGTATAAGCGACGTAACAAAGCGGGTGGTATGGGCATAAGCCTTTCTCTGGAGTCTGCCTGGAATGACTAGACGACTGCGCCGCCATCCACGTGCAAGACATGGCCGGTGATATAAGCGGCTTCGTCGCTGGCTAAGAAGACATAGGCATTGGCGATGTCCTCCGGTCGGCCCAAGCGGCGCAGCGAGATTTTGGCCTTCAGTTCCTCCATCACTTTGTCCGGGATGCCGGCCAGCATCTCAGTACTGATGAAACCAGGCGCCACGGCATTGACTCGCACCCCCTTTGGGCCTAATTCGCGCGCCCACACCCTGGTCATGCCGATGACGCCGGCCTTACTAGCCACATAATTAGTTTGCCCGTAATTGCCAGAGACGCCCACCACCGATGACGCATTGAGGATCACGCCGCTCCCCTGGGCCGCCAGCAGCGGCGCAACGGCCTGGGTACAGTTGAAAACGCCTTTCAAGTTGACATTGATGACGAAATCAAAATCTTGCTCGGTCATTTTCAGCAGGCTGCGGTCACGTAGAACGCCGGCGTTGTTGACCAGCACATCAATCCGCCCAAAGTGCGCCTGCGCCGCCTGCACCAGCGCGTCCACGCTGGCGCGATCGGTCACATCAACCTGCACAAATAGCGCCCGCCCGCCGGCTGTGCGAATGTCAGCGGCTGTCTGTTCGCCGCCGGCCGCGTCCATGTCGCACACGATGACCTGCGCGCCTTCGGCGGCAAAGGCCAGGGCCGTGGCGCGGCCGATGCCGCGCGCCGAACCGGTAATCAACGCAACTCTATCCTGTAAACGCATGCAGTCTCCTAATTTTCCGAGCGGCACGGGGATCTCGGCGCCGTGAGCCATCGCAGAGGTGATTTCTCTGGATCTTAGTCAGGACGCCAGTTCCAGGCTGAGCGCGATGGCCTCGCCGCCGCCCAGGCACAGGGTGGCCAAGCCCGTTTGTTTGCCATGCTGTCGCAAGGCATGGATGAGCGTCACCACGATGCGCGCGCCGCTGGCGCCGATCGGGTGGCCCAGGGCAATCGCGCCGCCGTTGACATTGACCCGCGCCCAGTCCCAACCAAGCTCGTAACCATCGGCCAGGACCTGTGCAGCAAAGGCCTCATTAATCTCGATGAGATCATAGTCGGCCAGGCTGGTATGGGTGGCGTCGAGCAGGCGGCGCACGGCATAAATTGGCGCCGTGAACAAGGTCAGCGGCTTGACTGCGGCCTGCGCGTAGCCGGTGATGCGCGCCAGGGGCGTCAAGCCCAATTCACGGACGCGCTCGCCGCTCATCACTACGAGAGCCGCTGCGCCGTCGTTCAACCCCGGCGCATTGCCCGCGGTGATCGTACCGCCTTCCGCGAAGGCCGGGCGCAAACGGGTCAGCGCCTCCATGGTGCTATCACGGCGCGGGGTCTCATCGGCCCCGAACATCAACGGCGGCCCTTTGCGCTGCGGGATCTCCACAGGCACAATCTCGGCGTCAAAATGGCCGGCTTCCTGTGCGGCCAATGCCTTTTCGTGACTAAGAGAGGCGAACTCATCCTGTTCAAAGCGCGTAATCCCAAATTCGCGCGCCACCCATTCGGCAGAGTTGCCCATGTGATGGTGCTCGATGGCGCACCACAGGCCATCAAGCACCACGGCGTCAACTAACTCGCCATTGCCCAGGCGGTAGCCAGTGCGCGCATGGGGCAGCAGGTAGGGCGCCATATTCATACTTTCCATACCGCCGCACACAAACGTGTGTCCGTCGCCGGCGCGGATGGCGTTTGCCGCCAGGATGATGGCCTTGAGACCGGATCCGCAAACCTTGTTGACGGTTGTCGCGCCGATGGTATCGGGGATGCCTGCCAGTATGGCGGCCTGACGCGCCGGCGCTTGACCCGCGCCCGCCTGCACCACGTGCCCCATGAAAACTTCATCTATGCTGCTGGGATCAATGCCGGCGCGCGCCACTGCGGCGCGCAGGGCCACACTGCCCAAGACCGTGGCCGGCACCTCTTTGAGGGCGCCTTGAAAGCGCCCCATCGGAGTTCGAACCGCGCTAACAAGATAAACTTCTGGTTGGTCTGCCATAGACGCCTTTCCATGCCTGGTTGAGGTCAACAAATGGTCGCAGGTCGCTTACAGCGTGGCGGCAAACGCACGCAATTGCTCACCGGCTGCGCCGACAATCGGCGGTCCGTGACCCACACAGAGCACATCTACATCGAGTTTCGCCAATCGCCGGATAGATTCAACCGCCAAGACGGCGCTTGGCGTCAAGAAGCCGATCGGAGGAGTCAGACGCCCGCCGTAGTGCGCCAGCGCATCTGCGGCGATCAAAATTTTGCGCTCTGGATGATAGAGCGCTATTTGCCCGGGCGCGTGACCGGGCGCGTGCACAACCTGGAATCCTTCAGGCAGCATTTGCCGATCAAGCACCATGTCATCCACCGCCGTGGGCCGGTAGACAAAGATCACGCGGTCCATGAGTCGAAACAACGGCGTCATGGCGTAACCCAGGGGTGATTTGGCCAAGGCGCGCCGGCGCTGACCGGTCACCCCGGGCGCCTCGGCCGCATGGGCAATGACCAGGGCGCCGGTGGCGGCGTGAATCTGGGCCAGGCCGCCGACATGATCGAAATCGGCATGGGTGACAATAATCCGATTAACGGCGCGTGGTCCATGCCCGGCATCGCCCAACGCTTTGAGAATGGTAAAGGCATCCCACGGCATGCCGGTATCAATCAGAGTCAAGCCATCTGGGCGTTGCCAGAGGTACACATTGACCCCGCGCACCTCGTTGACCAGCCACAGGTTGGGCACGATCTCCCGCATACCGTCACAGGCCTCCCATGTGGAAGCGATCCTGGTAAAGCTTCATCGAGCGCAGGATTTCGGCCTTGGCCACTTCGGCGTTTTCCCAACCGATCGGCTTGGTGCGCATACCTTCCAGGTCCTTGTAGACTTCGAAAAAGTGCGCCACTTCCACCAGGTAGTGCTTGGGAATATCGGTGATGTCGTGATAGTCGGCAAAGATCGGGTCACGCGCGGGAACGGCCAGAATCTTGTCATCCGCCACGTCTCTGTCCAACATGCGGAAAATCCCAATCGGCCGCGCTTCGATGATGCAGCCAGGGAAGGTCGGCTCGTTGATCATCACCAGGATGTCCAGCGGATCGCCGTCATCGTAGAAAGTTTGCGGAATCAAGCCATAGTCGCCCGGATAATAGAGCGACGAGTAGAGCACGCGGTCGAGCTTGAGGACGCCAAACTCCTTGTTGTATTCGAACTTATTCCGGCTGCCTTTGGGAATTTCCACCAGCGTGTAGACAATGTCGGGGGAACTTGGGCCACTGCGCAGTTCGCGCCATAGATTCATCATATCGTTCTTTTTCCTTCTTTTTCCTTGTTCACAGACCAAATTTCATGCGTTGAGTTCAACGCTGTCTAGAATACCAACCACCACCGAAATGATGGGCGCATCGGCAATGCCTGTGATCTGGCGCGCGCCGCTGCCTTCGCGCAGGACCAACACCGTATCGCCAATACCCGCTTGCGCATGATCCAGCGCCACAAAATCAGCGTCCGGTTTGTCCCCAGGCAGATGCAGCGGCTGCACGATCAGCAGCTTGTAACCGGTATAGGCCGGATGTTTGATTGTTGACACCAGGGTGCCGATGACTTTCGCGATAATCATAGGTCAAGGTCGGAGATCAGAGATCGGTCATGGTTCCGCACGTTGTACGCTGCACTTTTCATCTCAGTCGCCCATGCACTCGGCGCACAACCGTGGATGAAAACAGGCCATCCGTGAGGATCCGTGTTCATCCGCGGCCTGTTTTCAAGTTAGCTCGAGCGCCAAATCGTCGTCCACTTCTACCGTCTCGACGATGCCCACCACGGCCAGGTCAATGGGCAGCATGGCGGTGGTGGTGTAGGCCAGCATGGCTTCACGCGAGCGCATCAAGCAAACGATGTCGTTCAGGCCGGCGCTCAAGCGCGGCGTGTCCACGGCAACCTGCAGGGCGCCGCGCGGTTGCAGATGCTTGTCAAGCGGCTGCACTACCAGCAGTTTGGCGCCTTCCAAGCCCGCATATTTTTGTGTCGCCACGGCTGTGCCAACAATTTTGCCCAGGATCACGCGCGGCCCTGCTCCCTCGCCATCAGAATCCCGATTTCTCCCGATTCCCGATGCTCACTTGCCTTTGAGCTGGCTAATCGCATCCACGGCGGCGGCTCTAGCCGCCACGATCTCCGCCTCCGTGCCGGACATCCACATGCGCCCATAGCGGCCGACAGACGAAATGTGCACCAACTTGATATTGGCAGCCTTTTCGGCCTCATTCGCAGCCAGGTTGATGTAGGCCGCAGGCGCGACTTCCAACACCAACATCGTTTCGCCCGCGACGATCATAGCGCCGCGACGGAAGCGGTTGAGCAGCTGCGCCTGGTACGAGTCCACGTTGGTGATCACCTGCACCGACGCTACTTCAGGCTTCACGCGGTCTTCCTCGCGCAAACCGAGGCGCTGCAAAACAATGCGGCCAGCCTCGATCACCTCGGCTTGCGCCAGCGAGTGCACCTCGAACATGCCAAATTCGCGCTCCACGATCTGTGCGCCCGGTTTGGCGTCAGTGCTCTTGACGGCAATGTCAACTACGCGAAAGACTTCGTTGCCGGGCGCCATCTCAACGTAGAGCGAAGCCATGCCCTCCACGGGCAAGTCGCCTTGCGTGATGGTGCCCACAAACGCCGCGTACTGTGGCTGCATGCGGTCGAGAAAGCAGTAGGCGCGTAACGAAAATTCATCGGCCATAATCGCTCCCCAGCCTGTGAAAAGCTCTAGAATCCAACATAGAAAACCTTGACCCAAGTTGGCGTGGCCAACTGCAGCGCCACACCTCCTGGCAGCAGCGCAGCATCCCCAGCAAACATGCGCCGCGTCTGCCCCTGGGCCGTGATCTCCAACACGCCTTCGACGACGTAATAAATTTCGGCCTGCGCCAGGGTCATGTCACGCGCGCCGGCGCGCCAGCTGCAAACACCCGCGCGCAGCGGGCTGCCATCCGCGGGGCTGATGACCTCCTGCTGGCGCAGATCCAGGGTTGGCGCCGCGCCAGGCACAAGAGGCGCCGGTTCGGTTGGTCGGCCGCTGATGACGCTGATATCGTGCGGGCCGGCCGCGTGCCCAGCCGCGGCGTTGGGCGACGCGCCGGAGACGCTGCCCACCCGCTGCAGCACCGCGCTGACGATGCGCGCCACCAGGTCTTCGGTGTTGAGCGGCGGCGCTGGCGCGGCCGGTTTTTCCCACTGCGGCCCGCGCAGCAGCGCCTCGCGCTTGCCGGCCGCGGACCAGGCCGGCGTCGGCTCGTGGTTGATTAGGCGCAAGCCCAATTCACGCGCCGCGTCAAGCGCCAGCGCGGTCAACACATCGGTTGGCTCCAACACCAACTCGGTGCGGCCCTCGTCTTTGACCAGGCGCCGAATGTCGGCCTCGGTGAAGAATCGTCGTGCCATGGTGGTAGCGACGCCAGCCAGCTCAGGCGGCGTCTTCTCCAGCCTTGGGCAGGATCATCTCCACATCGCCGTGCGGCCGCGGGATGACGTGCACACTGACCAGCTCGCCCACGCGCTGCGCGGCCGCGGCGCCGGCATCGGTCGCCGCCTTGACCGCGCCCACATCCCCGCGCACCATCACGGTGACGTAGCCGCCGCCGATGATTTCCTTACCAATCAGGCGTACATTGGCCGCCTTCACCATCGCGTCGGCCGCTTCGATGGCGCCGACCAGGCCCTTGGTCTCGATCATGCCCAGGGCAATCATCTGAATACTTGCCATAGTTGATTCTCTCCTTCTCGAAAAACTGTGTATGTCTGATAGCTTGACAAAGATCATGACCGGGCGGAGGAGTCCAGCGCCATGCTCGTTAATGCGTAACTACCGGTTGTTGTCGGTGGTGGTCGCCATTGGTCGGTAGCAAGGATGAAGGAACTGCGTTCGCCTGCTTCCGTTGTAGAAGCCATTTCTCTAGTGACTCTCGGCTTTCTCCCAAACCTCGACCGAGAAGGAGCGTCCGGACGCTCACGTCTTCGTCTAGATCGGGCCAATGAATCCCCTGGCGTTTGATCTCGAAATGATCCCGTTCAGCAGGTGTGCCGTAGGCGAGGCGCGGAAACCAGAGCACCGGAACCGAAATCGTACGGCCGTCGGCTAAATTAACAGTCAATTCATCATCAGTGACACGGGCGCTCATGATTTCTGCCTGTGCCAGTTTGAGGTTAATCAACTCAAGCTCTGCTGCAATACTCATCCCACCTACTCCTTAGAATATCCGCATTATCGTTGATGATCCGCTCAATATCACGCAATTCCTTGGACCGAAAGCCATTGTTGTCTGCCAGTAGAATTGGATCCAGCCAAAACTTAGCCTCCAAACGGTCGCGGCTTACATGAACATGCCGCGGTTCTGAGCAGTCATATGACCAGAAAAACAGTCGATACGGGCCGACAATCATCAAAGTTGGCATAGACGTGGGGCAAGATATCCTAAACTAATTCTCCATGTTCCGCACACTCAAGACCAAGGCCTCGCGGGTCAATAAGAATGTCATTTCGTCTGAATTTCGCTCAGCACGCGTCGCACGATCTGTTCGATGTCGGCGGCGGAGATCGCTGCCTGCGGTGTGGCGCTGACGGCCGGCGCCGCGCTGACCCCGGCCATTGGCTGCACCCCGGGAGCCAGGGAACTGGCCAGCGAGGGCGGTGCGGCGCGTTCATAGGCCAGGCGCTTGATGTTGAGCAGGTGATGGACGGTGATGTTATCGCTGACTGCGGCGCCGCCAATGCCGCCCGGCGCCAGGGTCATCGAAGGCATGACGCCGGTCGTCGCGCCGATCGCGCCCAGCGAGCCCCAGGTGTTGACCACGATGCGGAAAGCCGGCTTTTCGATGCCAAAGGCCAGGATCACCTCTTCATTGCGCGCATGAATGACCAACGAGTGCCCATCGCCGCCATACTTGAGCAGTTCGATGCAGCGCTCACAGCCGGCGTGCCAATCGTCCACCTCGTACCAGCCCAACACGGTGGTCAGCTTCTCCGCGCTCAACGGTTCATCCGGGCCAACTTTCGCCAGCCGCGCCACCAGGATGCGCGCCCAAGCTGGCACGCTGATCTTGGCCATGGCCGCCAACTGCTGCGGCGTCTTGCCCACGGTTTTCGGGTTGATGAGCTGTCCGCCGCTGAACAAGGTGCGGCCGAGCGCCGCGGCCTGCTCTTCGTTGACAAAATAGGCCCCGTTGCGCTCCATCTCTGCCTTGAGCTGCGCCGCAATCGGCTTGTCCGCGACCACGGCCTGCTCGGTGGCGCAAATGACCGAGCAATCAAACGCTTTGGAGTTGACGATGTCCCACGCCGCCTTGACCACGTCCGCGCTGCGATCTACGTAGACCGGCACATTGCCCGGCCCCACGCCCAAGGCCGGTTTGCCCACGCTGTGCGCAGCCTTGACCATCGCGGAGCCGCCGGTTGCCACGATCATGCTCACGGCGTAGTGACGGATCAGTTCCTGCGAGCCAGGCAGCGTGATGTACTGCATACAACTGACCAGGCCTTTGGGCATCCCCGCAGCTTCGCCGGCTTCCACCATCACGCGCGTAGTCTCGTAGCTGCACGCTTTGGCTGATGGATGCGGGGCAACGATGATGCCATTGCGCGCCTTCACCGCAATCAAGATCTTGAACATCGCGGTTGACGTCGGATTGGTGCTGGGCGTCAGCGCGGCCACCACGCCCACCGGCCAGCCGATCTCTACGATCTTCCGAGCCTCGTCGCGACGCAGCACGCCCACCGTCGGCACATCCTTGATAGATTCCCAAATCGTGCGGCTGCCAAATTGATTCTTGACCGTCTTGTGGTCAGGAACGCCGTAGCCGGTCTCCTCATACGCCAGGCGACCGAGGCGCGCGGCCTCGCGGTAGGCAGCATCGGCCATGGCCTGGCAGATACGATCTACCTGCGCCTGCGAGAAGTGGAAGAACGCGCGCTGCGCTTCACGCGCGGCGGCCGCCAATCGTCGGGCTTCTTGAATAGATTTCAGGTCAAGATCGAATTCTTCAGCCATGGCGTGCCTCTCAGTTCTTGACGTAGGTCAACGCGCCCTCGACTTCGAGCGAGTCGAGGATCGCCATGATGACCGCATCCACCGGTTTGTTGTTGGTGATCGTCGTCTGCCGCGCTGAGCTGCCGCTGGCGATCAGCACCAACTCGCCTTCGCCGGCCCCCACCGCATCAATGGCTACGAGCGGCTTGCCGATCAGTTCGTTGGCGGGCGTCACTTCACGCACCACCAGCAGTTTCAACCCCTTGAGCTTTTCATCCTTGACGGTGGCTACTGCTGAGCCTACCACCCGTGCAATCATCATAGCGGTTTTTTCCTGGATTTCTACAGATGCCGCAGGCGACAGCGTGGATTGTTCATGATCTCATCCAGCGCATGACGATCTAACTGCAGCGCATGGGCCAACGAGGTAACCGTGGCAAAATCGGCGCGCGTCAGTTTGCTCAGCGCGGTCTGTTCGTCGGGCATCAAACGATGGCCGGTCACCGCTTTGGCCGGATCAGCCAACAGCTTGGCCTGGCAATCCAGGCACTGCCAGGCGTGTCCGGCAATAATGAGAAGATTCTCGTAGCGCATCACATGCCCCTTTGTTTGGTGGCGCCGGTGCTTATCATTTCTTGGCTTCTTGCACGATCTTGACGCTGGCGCTGGCGCCGATGCGCGTGGCGCCGGCGGCGATCATCGCTTGGGCATCCGCCGCGGAGCGAATCCCGCCCGATGCTTTGACGCCGATGCCCGGGCCGACGACGCGGCGCATAAGCGCAATGTCGCTGGCGGTGGCGCCGCCGGTCGAGAAACCGGTTGACGTTTTGACATAATCAGCGCCGGCCGCCTGCGCCAACGCGCAGGCTTCCACCTTTTCCTCATCCGTCAGCAGCGAGGTCTCAATGATGACCTTCACCAGGACATGACAACTGTGCGCCGCCTGAACGACCGCACTGATATCGTGCGCCACCAGGCGATAATCGCGCGACTTGAGCGCGCCGATGTTGATGACCATATCAACCTCGCGCGCGCCGTCCGCGATACAGCGTTGGGCCTCGAAGGCCTTCACCTCCGGCAGCGTAGCGCCCAGCGGAAATCCCACCACGGTGCAGACCGGCACGCTGCTGCCGTGTAGTTCGCGAGCGGCCAGCGCCACCCAGCATGGATTCAGGCAGACGGAGGCAAACTGGTATTGGCGCGCTTCCAGACAGAGTTGAACGACCTGGTCAGCCGTCGCATCGGGATTGAGCAGCGTATGGTCAATCATCGCGCCCAGGTCGGAAGCCACCTGGCGAATACCCAGGGGCGCGCTCAGGCGATCGGCGCCCGCGCTAACCACCACGCGGCAGTCGTCGGGGCAGTGCTGTACGCACATGCCCTCACAGTTTGCGCCGCAGCCGGCGCAGGTTGTGCTGCTCGGGCTGCCTGCCAAATTGAACAACACCTGCTGCGTAATCAATCGCACCAATTCTTCAGTATTCACACGGAACTCCGCTCGGTTCTCTGTTGTCTGCGTGCTGTAGATGCGCCTGTCGTGCGCACGCCGCTACGATTTGAGAAAACGCTGCTCCACCTGCATGATCTTATCCACACGCCTGGCATGGCGCCCGGCGCCCCACGGCGTCTCCAACCAGATCTTCACAATTTGACGCGCCAGTGCAGGGCCGATCAGCCCCGCGCCGAGGGTCAGCACGTTCGCGTGATTGTGTTCGCGGCTGTTGACAGCCGTGGAGAGGTCATAGCAGAGCGCAGCGCGCACACCCGGAACTTTGTTGGCCACCATAGCCGAGCCAATGCCGGCGCCATCAATCACAATCCCCGCGGCCGCGCGGCCGTCAGCCACCAATCGGGCCACCGCATAGGCAAGGTCAGGATAATCAACGGCTTCGGGAGAAAAACAACCCACGTCACTGACCGTATAGCCCAATTCAACCAGGTAGGCATGAAGGAGTGTCTTGAGTTCAAAACCGCCATGGTCCGCGCCCAGGGCCACGTGGCGCGCCGGATCGGTAGGGGTGGCCGAATCTTGCGCGGGCTGCGGTGCAGAGGCTGGCTGCAGCCCCACACGCAGGGTGATGCGCCGACGTTCGGCCTCTTCACGTGCGAGGGGGGTGATCAACGTATCGGGCGCCACCCACAACTCAGCGCCAATGGCTGTGCTCTGCACCGCAGCGGCCGACAGCACCGCGCGACCGGACATAGCGGTATGACCGTTTGGGTGGTCTTGCTGGCGATTCGTCTCCGTGGCAGCCATGGCGCCTCGACATCTTCGGGTGAAGGAATCTTTAAGGTTGATCTATAGGGCATGACGGATGGCCGTGCATGCCGGCGTCGCTGCGCGCGAGACTGCGGCGCGCGGCGCATCTCAAGGGCTGGCCGCCACCGGGTTGCTGATGATGCGCCATTCACTGGGCGGCCAATAGGACACAATGGCGCGGCCAATCACTTTGTCCATTGGCAGCAAGCCCCAACTATGCGAGTCGCTGGAATTGTTGCGGTTGTCTCCCAGGACAAAAAGCTCGTTGGGCGGCACCAGGGTTGGCGGCGCATCGTACGAACCGGGCGCTGGCCCGTAAGGCTCATCAATGGGCTTGCCGTCTATGATGACCTGGCCGCTGCGCACCTCAACGGTTTGGCCCGGCAGGCCGATCACGCGCTTGATAAAGTCACGCGAGGGATCACGTGGGTAATGAAATACAATTACATCGCCCCGCCGCGGTTGTCCAAGTTTGTAGGACAGCTTATTGATGATGAGAAACTGGCCGTTCTGAAAGTTCGGCTCCATGCTGATGCCGTCAATGCGATAGTTTTGCATGACGGTGCGCACCAGGAAGAAGATCACCAGGGTCAGAACAACGGTCTCGATCAACTCGCGTAGGACGCCGCTCACGGTCGTCGTGCGGCCGCTGTCGCTGACAGGGAAAGAGGCAGCCGCGAGGGGCGGACTGTCAACCGCGACGGCCGGCGCCGGTTCATTCGATGAATACGGAACCTGCCAGGCAGGTAGCCCCTCGCTGGGACGGCCCGTGGTTGCTTCGGCCGCTGGCGTCTGGTTTTCGGTTTGTTCAGGCATGTTTTCGAAGGTCACTGCTGCGCCTCGTCCAAAATCTGGTGCAAATTATAACACCCTGCAAGTGAAAAGCCAAAACCATTTGCCTACTGGCGCAGCTCTGCACAGTGACTCGCCTACCTGATCCGATTGATTTGACAGCCCCTAGCCCCTTTGCTATACTGACTCCACGTGCGCCAGGTTGCCTGGCGCTTTATTTTGGCCGTCGGTCGTTGGCTCCTCGCCGCGCCAGCGGCTTCGGTGGTAAGGAGTTCAATCATGATGGCTGCTGCGATTCGCCAGATAACGCCCCANNGCCCCACGGGGGCGTTTTGGTGGATCGGGTGCTGCGCGGCGTCGTACGCGAAGCTGCGCTTGAGCGCGCCCAATCTTTATCCAAAGTGTATCTCTCGCCGATGGCTGTCTCCGATTTGGAGATGATCGCCGTCGGCGCTTTTAGTCCGCTGACCGGATTCATGGACAAGCTGACCTACCAAACGGTGTTGGAGGATATGCGCTTGCCCAATGGGCTGGCGTGGACCGTGCCCGTGACGCTGGCCGTTACCCGCGAGCAGGCTGACACCCTTCATGAAGGTCAGGAAATTGCCTTGGTCGAGCGCACCGCGGAGGGCGCCGATCATCTGATGGGCATCTTGGAATTGGCCGAGAAGTTTGGCTATGACAAGGAACTTGAGGCGGCCAAGGTCTACCAGACCACAGAGACGACGCACCCTGGCGTGGCTCGCCTCTACGGGCAGGGCGATATCCTGCTGGCCGGCCAGGTTTTTCTTTTGAACCGCCCCAGCGTGCTGGAGTTCCCAGAGCTGCGGCATGACCCGGCGCAGGCGCGCCGCTTGTTTGCAGCCAACGGCTGGCGAAGGATTGTGGCCTTCCAAACGCGCAACCCCATTCATCGCGCGCACGAGTACATCCAGAAAGTCGCCCTGGAGATTGTAGATGGTTTGTTCTTGCACCCGTTGGTGGGCGAGACCAAGGGCGATGATATTCCGGCCGATGTGCGCATCGAAAGCTATCAGGCCATTTTGCGCGACTATTACCCGCCAGAGCGTGTGCTCTTAGGCGTCTATCCGGCGGCGATGCGCTACGCCGGCCCGCGAGAGGCCATTTTCCATGCCATCGCGCGACAGAACTACGGCTGCACGCATTTCATCGTGGGCCGTGACCATGCCGGCGTTGGCCGCTATTACGGCACCTATGACGCCCACTACATCTTCGACGAGTTCTTGCCCCACGAATTGGCGATTACGCCGCTGTTTTTCGAACACGCCTTCTTCTGCACCCAGTGCGGCACCATTGTTTCGCCCAAGATTTGCCCGCATGACAAGAAGTACCACATCGTTTTGAGCGGTTCCCAGGTGCGGCAGATGCTCGAAGCCGGCCAGCAGCTGCCGCCAGAATTCACGCGGCCAGAAGTGAGCAAGGTGCTCGTCGAAGGTATGGCGCGCAAGCGCGAAGAGGAATTCCGCAAGGAAGAAGCAAAAAAAGCGAGCGCGGCGCCAGCCTGACCGCGGTTGGGTCTGAGCGCCGGGTATTCGATGTCGAGCCAGGGCGACGGGTATTAGTCATCGGGTTGGATTGCGCCGAGCCGACGCTTGTCTTCGAGCAGTGGCGCGCGGACTTACCGACGCTCAATCGCTTGTTGAGCCGCGGCGTCTACGGTCGCCTGCGTTCTTCCGACCCGCCGATCACCGTGCCGGCCTGGGCCTCGATGCTCAGCGGTCAGGACCCCGGACAGCTGGGCTTTTACGGCTTTCGCAATCGTCGTGACTATTCCTATGAAGGCATGACGATTGCCAGCGGCGCATCGGTCAAGGTTGATCGGGTCTGGGATGTGATTGGCAGGCACGGCAAGCGCTCCGTGGTGATCGGGGTCCCGCAGACCTATCCGGTGAAGCCAATGCATGGCTGGCTGGTCAGTTGTTTTCTGACCCCGCCAGGCGCGGAGAAGTTCACCTGGCCGCCGGAGCTGAAAGACGAAATCAGCCAGGCGCTCGACGGCGCGGCGTATGAGGTGGATGTTCACAACTTCCGCACCGACAACAAGGTGCAGTTGTTGGCCGATCTCTATCGCATGACGAACAAGCGCTTCAAGGTGCTCAATCACCTCCTGCAAAAGTCATGGGACTTCTGCATGATGGTGGAAATGGGAACCGATCGCATCCATCATGGCTTTTGGGCTTTCATGGACCCTCGTCATCGCCGTTACATGCCGGGTAATCCGTTCGAGAACGCCATCAAGGACTACTACCGCCACGTGGATCACCTCATCGGTGAAACGTTGGCGCAGGTGGACGACGATACGCTCGTGATGATTGTTTCCGATCATGGCGCCAGGCCGATGATGGGCGCTTTTTGTATCAACGAATGGCTCATCGAACAAGGTTTGCTGGTGCTCAAAGAGTATCCGTCGGCCCAGGTTCCGCTGGAAAAGTGCGAAGTAGACTGGAGTCGTACGAAGGCTTGGGGAAGCGGCGGCTACTATGCGCGCGTTCATTTCAATGTGGCGGGTCGGGAGCCACAAGGTGTCATCCCGCAATCTGGCTATGACGCGTTTGTGGACGAGATGATCCAGCGGCTGGAAGCTACGACCGATCAAGCTGGCCGTCTGTTGGGCACCAGAGCCGTGGCGCCGGCGCGTATCTATCGCCAAACGACGAACATCGCGCCTGACTTGATGGTGTATTTTGGCGATCTTGCCTGGCGCGCGCTCGGTTCAGTGGGCGGCGGGAAGGTGCACAGCTTTGAAAACGACACTGGTCCTGATGACGCCAACCATGATTGGCACGGCATCTTCATCGCCTTTGACCCGCGCCATGACCTGGGCGGGCGCGTGATCGAGCCGCTCCAATTGCAGCAGATCGCGCCGACCATCTTGGCTGCGCTCGACATTCCAGCGCCGCCCACGATGGCGGCGCCGGCCATCCAATTTATGAATGTATTTAGGAAAGAGCAATGACTCAAAAAGGATTCACATTGTGGTTCACCGGCCTGTCGGGCGCAGGCAAGACAACCCTCGCCGATCGAGTCTACGATGAACTCAAGGAGCGGCGCGGCCTCAAGGTTGAAAAGCTGGACGGCGACGTCGTGCGCACGAACCTGAGCAAGGGTTTGGGATTCAGTAAGGAAGACCGCGACACGAACATTCGGCGCATCGGCTTTGTGTGCAACCTGCTGACGCGCAACGATGTGATTGCGATTGCCTCCGCGATCAGCCCTTACCGCGCCATTCGTGATGAAAATCGAGCCTTGATCGGCGCCGACAGGTTTGTCGAAGTGTATGTGGAAGCCACGCTCGACACTTTGATGCAGCGCGATGTCAAGGGACTGTACAAAAAAGCTCTGGCCGGCGAAATCAAGGAGTTCACGGGCGTCTCTGATCCGTACGAAGCGCCCTTGCACCCGGAAGTCCACGTGAACAGCAGCATTGAAACCGTAGCCGAAAGCTTTGGCGCCATCATGGCCTACCTGGAAAGGCATGGCCTGGTCGAGCCAGAGCCAGAGTCGGATGGCTATTCAGACGATGAGGAAAAGGCCATCTCTGCGCACCTCGAGGCGCTGGGATACCTCTAAAGCACCAGCGCCCGGAAACCAAAGTGTTCGGGCGCTTTTGCGTTCCAGGGGGGGGGTTATTATGAGTTTTCTCAATCGCCTGCGCGGCAAAGAGAGCCAACCAGCGGCCAAATCGGTCCGCAAACGCGTCTGTTTCATCGGACTTGATGGCACGCCCTATTCCCTGTTGCAGCGGATGATCCGCGAAGGCATCACGCCCAACATCGGCGCGCTCACCCGCGTCGGCTCTCTGCGTCCGATGCACTCAGTCTATCCCTGGGTCAGTTCGGTCGCCTGGTCCAGCTTCATGACCGGGCAGAATCCGGCCAAACACGGCATCTTTGGCTTCGTGGATCGCGATCCAGCCACGTTGAAGACGTACATCCCGACCGCGCGCAATATGCTGTCGCCCACCCTGTGGGAATACCTCAGTCGCGCGGGCAAGCGCGTGGTGGTCGTCAATGTACCGGTGACGTTTCCACCCAAGCCGGTGAATGGGGTGTTGGTGGGCTGTTTTCTCAGTCCAAGCCTGGAAAAGACAGTTTATCCCGCGTCGCTCTTGCCCACACTACAGCGGCTTGAATACCGCGTGGACACCGACCCCTGGAAGGCGCGCGAGAGTCGCGAAGCCGGCATGGCTGATATTCTCGACGCGCTCGAGAAGCGCGTGCGCACGATGTTCTACCTGCTCGAAAATGAAGACTGGGATTACTTCATGATGGTCATCATGGAGACCGATCGTCTGCATCATTTCTACTTCGAGCCGATGGAACTGAACGATCCCGTATGGGCGCCGGCGTTCTTCGATGTCTACCGCCGTATTGACGAGGCCATTGGCCAGGTGCGCGCCAGGCTGGACGAGAATACCACCCTGATGTTGATGTCGGACCATGGCTTCTGTTCGATCAAGCAAGAGGTTTTCTATAATCACTGGTTGGCGCAGGCCGGATACCTGAAGCTGAGCAAGCCGCCCGAACAAATCAAAGGCCCGGACCTGACGGCGCTGGCGCCCACATCGCTGGCCTACAGCCTCGATCCGGGGCGCATTTTCATCAATCTGAAGGGGCGAGAGATGAACGGACGTGTGGCGCCCGGCGCGGAGTACGAGCGCCTGCGTGAGGAGTTGATTCACGCCGCCGAGGCCCTGACTGACCCGGCGAGCGGCGAGCGGCTGCTGCTCAAGGCTTATCGGCGTGAGGAAATCTACCGCGGGCCTTATCTCGACCTCGCCGCCGACATCATTCTTGCCCCAGCCAACGGCTACGACCCCAAAGGCGCTTTGGCCAAAGAGACATTCACCTACAAGGACAAGATGATGGTCGGCATGCACACCTACGACGATGCGATGCTCTACATCGGCGGGCGCACCCTGCCGCCGCAGGAAGTGGACATCCGGGCCGTGATGCCAACCATCTTGCATCTGCTCGATGTGCCGGCCGCGGCCGATCTCGACGAGCATTCCCTGCTGGGTTGACCAGCCATCTCCACGTAACACAATCTCCCATCCATGGCACGGCGAAGCAATATGCCGGCCTGGAGGCCAACGTTCTGGTCTCCAGGCCGGCATTTTTGGTTCGAATTCAACGGGTATCGGTTTTGTATCGGAAAAAGGCTTGCATCTTGGGCGCAATTGTGGCATTATACTGTTACGGTAAAGTGTGCGCTTCCCGACCATGATAGCCGCCGCATGCTATCAAGCAGACTGGCATGGCGTCGTTGACCTCAAGGGCGATCTTGCGCCCACGAGTCTTATCGTATAGACGAGCGAACTCCAAGTCCGTTGCATGCACGATCCCCGATGCTACCAAATTCATAGTGACCTGATGGCTGTATGGTATTGCCCAAAGGGTGCGTTGACGCCCCCAGGCAAGGCGTCACGGACGTTGGGCCATTCTCGCCAGGCGTTGCCGGGGCCATAAATGCTGGCAGACGCCTGGGAAAGGCAGCATAGCATGAGAAACAAAACGAGCGATCTATCCAAATCCTCGTTCACAACTGCCGCGAAACAATGGCGCCAGGGCGGTCAACGACCCATGTGGCGCGTACTGCTGTGGGCGAGTATGCTCGTCCTGGCAGTCTGCCCGCCGGCCCGCGCCGCGGGCAACCTCATCACGGTGTGTGCCACGGGCGGCGATTTCACGACGATTCAGGCGGCCGTCAATGCGGCGAACGGCGACGATGTCATATCGGTTTGTCCGGGGGTCTATCAGGAAAACATTGTGCTGCGCGCCGGCGTTTCGATCCAGGGCGACGGCAGCGACGCGACCATCGTGGATGGCGGCGCCACCCAGAGCGTCGTGCGATCGCTGACCGCGGGCATCGGTTCGAACACCATCGTCAGCGGCCTGACCCTGCGCAACGGACGCGCGACAAGCGGCGGTGGCATCCTGGTGCGCCAGGGATCGCCGCTTTTCAGCAACCTGGTCATCGAGAACAATGTGGCCTGGCAAGACCAAGGCGGGGGCGTGGCTGTCTTGGACGGCGCCAGCGTCACCTTGACCAATGTGGTGGTGCGCAATAACAGCGCGAACCGCGGCGGCGGCGTGGCCGTCTCGGGGAATACTTCGCGGTTGGAGATGGTGAACAGCCTGATTAGCGCGAACAATGCTACCAGCGGCGGCGGCGCGGCGCTGGCCGGGGCGCGCGCATTCTTGAGCCTGGCGAATACCCCCGTGGAGAACAATGTCAGCGCCAGCGTCGCGGGCGGCGTCATGTTCGACATTCTGTCCAGCGGCAGCGTTGATGGCGCGCGCTTTCAGGGCAACCAGGCGCGTGATGGCCGCGCGCTGTATGTGGTCAACGCCAACGTTTCGCTCAACGCGGTTGCGTTTACCGACAACGTGGCGACCGGTCACGCGGGCGCGGTTGCCTATGTTCAGCGCAGCACGGGAACGATTGCCCATGCAACGTTTGTGGGCAATCGCGCAGTGAACGGCCACGGCGGCGCGGTCGTCATCCAGGACGTTTCGACGGTCTCCGTGAGCGACAGCACCTTCCGCAACAATCAAGCGGCCAATGGCCTGGGCGGCGCGATGAAAGTCTTTTCCAGTGCGAACGTCACGATTGACCAANNGGTCACGATTGACCAAAGCACGTTCGCGGACAATGACGCCCTGGACGCGGGCGCCCTCTTTTTGCAGGCCGCAAGTTTGACGCTCAGCGCCAGCGTCTTCCTGGACAACGAATCCACCCAGTATGGCGGCGCCCTGGTGGCCAACGAAGGCAGCGTCGTGACGATCACGGATAATCGCTTCGAGGGCAATGTGGCGGGCACGGATGGCGGCGCGCTGATTGTGCAGAACAATTCAACCGGAGACATCCGTCGCAACACCTTTCGTTCGAATCGGGCCAGTGGGGCGGCCGGCATTGGCGGCGCCATCAAGATCTACGGCGGGGCGTCGCCCACCCTGAGCCAAAACACGGTGGAGAACAACGAAGCTTATGATGGGGGCGGCGTTTACATCGAAGAGTCTTCTACTCCGCTCATCGAAGGCAACAGCATCCGCGCCAATCATGCCACGCGTTACGGCGGCGGTGTGGTGATCAACAGCAGTTCCGCGCCCGTCTTGCGCAATAACCTCATCAGTGATAACACGGCGGCCTATAATGGCGGCGGGATTTTTGTCAATGACCAATCCCAACCGACGATTGACCAGAACTCGATTAGCGGCAATGTGGCGAGCAGCAATGGCGGCGGGGTCGTGTTTGTATCTGCTGGCGGCGCCCTGCACGGCAATCAGATTCAGGATAACCAGGCGGCCGTCAATGGCGGCGGCGTGCTGATCAATGCCAGCAACCCGCAGGTGAGCGACAACGTGATCCAGGGCAACAGCGCGGGACTGTTGGGG
>CXWK01001168.1_pt2 | contig 27736 bp, 26 predicted proteins | sample 590851 | NCBI WGS metagenome assembly CXWK01 (sample SAMEA3498364, study PRJEB10139) | wastewater metagenome | biome: wastewater treatment plant; material: activated sludge | place: Denmark | collected 2014-08-01
GCGTCGGTGGCTGTGCCGACGCCGGTGAACACCGTCAGACGGCGTTTGGTGATCTCGACGCTGACATCCTTCAAGTTGTTGACGCGCGCACCCTGGACGCGAATCAGATCATGGCTGTCGGCGGCGTGTCGTGAAAGTGCCTGGCTCATGGTGGTTACTTGACCAAAATCGTATCGGGAAACTGGGCGTACCACCCGAACCAGAACGCGCGGAAGGCGGCAACGCGGCGCAGGGGTTGGGCCGCGCCTCCCGATGGCACCAACGCGTCTTCGGTCACCTTCCACTGGAGGCCTGCCGCATCGCGGACCAACTCGTCGTTGGCCCAGGCGTCCACGCGCGTAGACCCGGCCTCGTAGACGCGGTTCGCTCCCTGACGTGTGGTGAGCACCACGAACGTGCGCCCCTCGACCGTTTGATGGTGGACGCGTTGCCTGGCGAGGTAGTCGGCCGAAAACGCGACGGCCTGACGGCCGCCTCCCACCGCGGGTACCAGCACGCCGAGCACTTCGGCCTTGTTAGGCAACCGGGTATCGAGCTTCGGCACTCTGAACATCAATCGGTCGCTCTCGAAATACTCGCGATAGGCGGCGCCTTCGCTGTAGTCGCGATCGTGGCCCGTCTCAATCGACAACACCGTTGTGGCGGGGTGCTGCGCCTTCCACTCGGCCCACGTCGTGGTCACCACCGGCCACATGTCGAGGGTGAGGGGCTCACCGGCAAGGCGCCCCACCACGGGCCGGCCTTCAAGCGTGGACCAGAGCGACATCGTTTCGTGATCGAACATCAGCTTGTTCGATCGATACAGCAGACCGCTTGTGCCGAACGTGCGCTTCACACCGCCGACGACGCTCTTGTAGGGAATGACGGTTCCGCACAAGGTGCAGTACACGAGTGTGAGTTCTTCGTTGCCCAGGCGGTCGAGCGCCATTTCATGCCAGGCCAGGATGCGTTTCGGGTAGGCACGGGCCTGGCCGTTGACCACCACGCCGAAGACTACGTGTGAGTCACGCAGGTAGGCGGCCGTCGATGCGGAGACGACGCGCGGGTGGTCCAGCGGCGGGATGCCGTTGACGGCCACACCACCCCAGTCCACTTCGTCCAGCCGGATCGTGGCCTTGGAGGCGCGGAAGAACTCCGCCATCTTCGGGTCGAGCACGGAGTAGACCGCGCCTTTGAAAGCAGCGTAGTCGGGGTGGGGGTCGTACGGCAATTTCCATGTCCACTCCCGCCACCTCCCCACATCGTCTCCGAAACGCTGGCGGGTCTGCCGCTCGAGGAAACGCGTGAGCCGCACGCGCGCCGGGTTGGGGACCAACTCGTCATTGACGCGCCGCGGCGTCAGGAGGCGAGCCATGTCGATGAGCATGGACGCGTAGCCATCGCGCCACGCTGCCCCGAGCGTGGCCAGCGCCTTCTCGGCCACCGCCGCGTTGGCTCCACCGGCATCGAGGAATACCTGGATCGGAGGGTGCGGCCGCTGAACCGCGCCGGCCACCGGCACCACGGCGAGTAATGTGACGACGAGGATCAGCCGGAGAGTCATCAGGAATGGATTCGTTCCAAGAGGGCGCGAGGTGACATACCAGGGCGATCCTATACAAGACGCCAGTGCGCTAGACTCGGCCCATGCCCAAACCACTTGTGATCGTGCTGTCGGCCCTGCTCGCAGTCCTGGCTGGTGTTGAGACGTGTGTCGCACAAGCGGCATCAGGCCAGCAGTTTCGCTCGGCCAATGAGGCACGGGCGTGGCTCAAGTCCAAGGGCATCACCGCCAACGCAGGATCGATGCTGACGTTCCTGATGGGAGACGATCCCGCCAGCGCCGACGTCATGCGAGCGTATGTGGCGTTGGGCCTCCCCGTGAATGGCCCTGGAGGAGACGAGCTCTCGCCCCTGACGCTCGTGACTCGATCGTGCGTCGGCAACTCGATGGCGGCAGCGACCACGGCGGTGCTGATCGCGGCCGGCGCGGATCCGACGCTGAAAGCGCCAGACGGCAACAAGGAAACACCGCTGATGGCATCGGTGAATTGCCCCGCTGTGCTCAGCGCGATGCTGGCGAAGCGTCCCAATCTGTCGTCAGTCGATGGTCGGGGCTACACGTTGATGCACCACGCGCTGGCCGCCGATGAAACACGCGACGAGGCCACTCGGCTGGTCCGTGGAGCTGGGTTCGACGTGGAACGATGGCGCGCGTCACTCGTCAAGGAATTCAAATATTTGCCGAACCTTGATACCCTGCTCGGCGGCCCCGCCAAGCCGCCTGCGGCCGCACCGTCATCGGCAGCGCCGGCGAGTCGATCGGCCGGCACCATCGACTGGGAGTCTGTGGGGCCTTACCCCGCTCGCGGCAAAGCCGAAGCGGCCAGGCTCCTGTCCCGCCCGGGCGCTGACACCACCGTTCAAGATCATTTCTGGGATGCCATTCGCCGCCAGCAGCCGCAACGCCTGGCGCTGGCGCTGCAAGCTGGCGCGGACGTCCGTGCACTCAGCGACACGAAGTCGACGCCACTGATCGAACTCGCGGAGCAATGCCACGGCGGGAAACCGGAACTGGCGCAGTCGCTGGCCGACCAGCTGATCGCCGCCAAGGCGGATCCGACGGGCGTGGACGAAATCGGAAGGACCGCGCTCGTCGAAGGGGCGCCCACGTGCCCAATCGCGACCATCCGTGTGTTCATCGCCGCCGGTGTGCCACTGAACATCGTCGACAAGTCCGGGCAGACGGCCATGCGCCGGGCGATTAATGCAGGGCGGGTCGACGTGGTCAACCTGTTGATCGACGCCGGCGTCGATCCGCGCAAGGAACCCTAAAACGCCAACCGCGAGGCAACGGGCAACAAGGCCATGCAAGACGCGTTGCGTCGTCGCCCAAAATAGGGCACGCCCGATCTGCCACCATCCGGGATCTTCTGAGATAATCGGGCCCGACCCGACCAACACCCAGATACCGCGTCTCTATGACGACAACATGCCTGCGTATCTAAGATCCGATCTGGGACCCGATCTGGGCCGACTGCGGCGTCGCCTGCGCATTGGACTCTTTCTGGAGATCTGGCCGCGATGGGCGATCGCCAGCTTGCTCGTCGCCGGCACCATCACGGTGGTGTGCCGGATGTTCGTGGTCCGCGCCGCGTCGTTTCTCCCCTGGCTCTGGCTCGCTCCCCTCATTGCCGCCATCCCGGCCCTGATCGTCTGCTGGCGACGGGCCTACCGACCTGCTGAAATAGTCGCGCTGGCCGACTCGCTCGGCGGTGGCCACGGCATGCTGCTGACCTTGTTCGAGACGAACAACGATGATGGCTGGCAGCAGTCGCCGCTGGCGGAACGCGCCGCGGCGTTTGTCCTTCCTCGATTCGAGCTGCGGAGGACACTGGCCGCGCTGATGTCGGCGGCGGCGTTCTTGGCCGTGGCGCTGGTGCTTCCGCAGCGCGCCGATCCTGCGGCGACGACCGCCGCCCTGGCCCAGCAGATCGCTGCGGACCTGACGGCTGCGGTCGTCGAATTGAAACAGCAGGCGTTGATTACGCCCGAGGAAGAACAGCGCCTCGAAGAAGAGATCGAACGTGTCCGCCGCGGCGCCGAAGACCGCGTGGATGCGGCGGCGTGGGAGGCGTCCGATGCCCTGCGCGAACGCATGGTCGCCAGCCTGTCCGAAAAGCAGGCGGCCGTGAACTGGGCGCAGGAAAGCCTGGCGCGTTTCGCGGCGGCGGGATCGGCCGACGGCACCGGCGACTCGAGCGCCGAGGCCCAGTCCGCCGAATTAATGAGCGCGCTCGAGAAACTTGCGGCGAACGGGCTGCTCGCCGGCGCGCCGGCGGAACTGCTCGGGTTGCTCAAGGGCGGCAAGCTGCCCACCGATGCCGCGGCCCTGCGACAGCTGAGCGCCTCACTGGCCAAATACCTCGGCGACGCGAACCAGCGCTTCGGCCAGGTCGCAGCACTCGGCCAGGAGTTCGGCCGATTCGATCCGGCGGAGTTTCCACTGGGCTCGGACGGCGCAGACGGCGACGGCCTTCCCGGACGCGGCGGCGTCAATAGAGGACGCGCGGATGCGGACCTTACGATGGGCAAGGAGACGGCCTCCTTCGACCGATTCAAGTCAAAGCCGTTGCCGCCGGGTGCAGCGCGGACGCGAGACGACTGGGCACCAGTCGTCTCGCTTCCCGGTGCGCCGCAAGAAGCACCAGTCCAGGGCGGATCGTCGATTGCCCGACAGTACTCGGCAGGATATGGCCAGGGCGCGTGGCGCCGTTCGCTCGCGCCTCGACATCAAAGTGCCGTGAAGAAATATTTCGACGCTGCCGCCGTGAAAAAATGAACGAGACACCCACACTCCTTTCTCCCGATCCTGTTGCCGACGGCCAGCGGAAGATCGCGCGGGTCGTCGCCGAGCTGCGCCGCGTGATCCTCGGCAAGGATCAGGTCATCGACGAGGTCGTCACGGCGCTGCTCGCGGGCGGACATGTGCTGCTCGAAGGCCTGCCAGGCCTGGGAAAGACCGAGCTCGTCAAAGCGCTGTCGCGGCTGCTCTCGCTCGAGGTCCGTCGCATCCAGTTCACGCCGGACCTGCTGCCGACCGACATCATCGGCAGCCACATCCTGCAGGAGCGGGAGGGTCAACGGCAGTTCGTCTTTCATCCTGGACCGATCTTCACGAACCTTCTCCTGGCCGACGAGATTAATCGCGCTTCTCCCAAAACACAATCGGCGCTGCTCGAGGCGATGCAGGAGCGGAGGGTGACGACGTTTGGTGAAACGCGGCCGCTGCCGTCACCCTTCTTCGTGCTGGCCACGCAGAATCCGATCGAGCTCGAAGGCACGTACCCGCTGCCCGAAGCGCAGCTCGACCGCTTCATGTTCAAGGTCGAGATCGCCGGCGTCGAACGCGCGGTGCTGGAGGAGATCCTCCTCACTCGCGTCCACGGAGAACCACCACCGTTGGCGCCGGTCCTGACGGCCGCAGATCTGAGCGACTTGTTTTCGCTGGTGGACAACGTGCACCTGCCGCGGGCCGTCGCCAACTACATCGCGCGGGTGGTCGCCGCGTCGCACCCGACCTCCGCCGACGCGCCCGATCCGGTGCGGACCTTCGTGAAGTACGGCAGCTCCCCTCGCGCCGCGATCGCGATCGGCGCCGCCGCCCGCAGCCTCGCCCTGCTCAATGGGAAGCCGAACGTGGGCTTCGACGAAGTTCGCCGCGTGGCCGCACCGGCGATGGCCCATCGGCTGGTGCTCGACTACGCCGCCCGGCTCGAAGGGTGGGACGGTCGTCGTGTGGTAGCGGCGCTGCTCGAGGCCGTGCCGGAGGTCGAACGAGGCCTCCCGAGCACGCTCCAGGCGAAGTAGTTCATGCGAACCCACTCCACGACCATGCGGTGGTGGTGTGGCCTTGCGTTGGTCCTCTGCGCAGCCACGGTGCCCGTTGTTAATGAAGCGCGACAGTACCGGACTGCCGACGTCGAGTCGCTCCGCGTGGTCATCGATGCGGACTGGGTCACGCGGGCGGCGCCAGGCTACCTGCCGCTCCGAATCGACATCACCAACCTCGGCGATGCCCGGGTCATTGACATCGTCCTGCAAGGGTCACGACTCTTCCGAACGTCCCCGATGGGCCAGGCACAGTCGACCGTTCGCCAGGTCGTGCGGCTCGAGGCCGGCGCTCGCGTCCGGCTGACGATGCCGGTGCCGGTGTTCGCCGACAACGAGAACTTCGTGATCGAGATCCTCGAAGGCACCCGCAGGCTCGAGCGGTTCTCCTTCGCCGGTGTGCAGAGTGGAGTGGCGCTCGCCGGCGCTTCAGTCCTGCTCGTGGCCGATGCGGCCTCCCCGTTCGGCGCCATCGCCGCCACGCTTGCGAGGCCGATGACGCGCGGGGGTTCGCCGTTTGTGGTTGCTCGGGGTGGCACGATCCCCGCACCCACCCCGCCCCTGCGTATGCCCACGCTGGACGCGCTACTGGAGCCTGCGCGACTGCCCGCCAACTGGCTCGCATACACGTCCGTGCGAGCCGTGGCGATCGGGCGCGACGAGTGGCAGCAGTTGAACGATGGACAGAAGAACGCGCTGCTGACATGGACCGCGTTAGGGGGCGACCTGATCTTCGTGGACGGCGCCCTCAACGTGCTGCTGCCCGACGTGGCCGGCGATCCCGCGGCCGATTCCGATCGAATCGTCGCACGCCATTTCTTCGGCCGTATTCACGTGCTGACGTCCACGTCCCTGGCCACCGTCGGCCTCGCCGGTGTGCTCACAGACACCGAGACGCATCGCGACCCGCTCTGGGCGCTGCCGGCGAACACCGCCCCCGATTGGGGCGCCATCGAGGGTCGCGGCTTCCGGCTGAGCATTCCCGGTGTCGATGGCGTGCCGGTGCGCGCGTTCCTGGTGATGCTCCTGGTGTTCAGCGTGGTGATCGGTCCGGCCAGCTACTGGTTCCTGCGGCGCAAGGGCCAGCTCGTGTTGCTCGTACTCACGACGCCGCTGATTTCGCTGGTGTCGATCATCCTGCTCGCAGGCTTCGCGCTGGCCGACGAGGGGATACACGTGCAGGGCCGCGCGGTGACCTTCACGCTGCTCGACCAGGTGAGGAAGCAGTCCGCGACGCGCGCCACGGTGTCCTACTATGCCCCGGGCCTGGCGCCCTCGGGCGGCCTCCGTTTTTCACGAGACGTCGCGGTGTTTCCGATTGGTGCCGATGGCCGCGGCTCCCGCGGGCGGATGACCCTCGACCTGACGGACACGCAGGCGTTCACGCAGGGCCTGCTCGAGACCCGCGCCCCGACGAACTTCGAGCAAGCCGTCTTTCGGCCGGCGCGCGAGCGCTTGACCTTCAGCCGGACCGCCGCAGGGCTGACGGTGACGAACGGACTCGACACGTCGCTGGTTGCGCTGCGTTATCGCGACGGCGACACGCTGTACGTGTTGACTGGTCCGCTGCCGTCAGGCGGCCAGCAGACCATGACGCGGATTGCCGCCGCCGATGGGCCTTCCGCACAATTGCCGCTGCCGGTGAAGTTCCTGCCCCTCCTCGAGCATCAACCGGCGGGTTCCTATCTGGCGCTGCTCGATCGATCGCCCTTCTGGGAGCCTGGGGCGTCCGGCGTGCTCGAACGCGGCAGCGTCCACCTCGTGCTCGGGTGGCCGGAGGCACAGCGATGAGCGCGATGCTGCAGATCGACGGGCTCGTCCGCCACTTCGGCGGCGTGCACGCCGTGGACAACGTGTCGTTCAACGTGGACCGCGGACAGGTGCTCGGGTTCATCGGTCCCAACGGCGCGGGCAAGACAACGACGATGCGGATCCTGGCGACGCTTGACACACCGCAGGGAGGGGATGCGCGCATCGGCAGCTATTCGGTGGTGGACGATCCGGAAGAAGTGCGGCGGATCACAGGCTTCATGCCCGACTACGCCGGCGTCTACGCGAACACCACGGTCGAGGAGTACCTGGATTTCTTCGCGCGCGGGCACGATCTCACGGGCGACGATCGCCGGAAGGCGGTGGCCCACATCATCGACTTCATGGGCATCGGGGATCTGCGCGACCGCCACGTCGAGAGCCTGTCGAAAGGGCTCAAGCAGCGCATCGCGCTCGGCCGCGCCATCATCCACGATCCCGAGGTGCTCATCCTCGATGAACCGGCGGCGAACCTCGATCCGCGGGCGCGCATCGAGTTTCGCGCCCTGATCCGCGAACTGGCCTCCGACGGAAAGACGATCCTCCTGAGCTCGCACATCCTGACTGAGCTCTCCGAGATGTGCGATGTGATCACGATCATCGAGAAGGGCCGAATCCTGGCCAACGGGACGGTGCAGGACGTGCTCGAGAGCGTCCGGAAACGCCGCCTGTTGTCCGTGCGCGTCGCGGGACCCGCCGGACCGGCCGGACCCCTTGACGCGCTCGAGCGGTTCCTGCTCGAGCAACCCGGCGTCACGAACGTCCACGAAGCGGGCCGGTGCCTTCAGTTCGAATTCGACGGCGGCGACGACGCGCAGGTCCAGCTCGTCGCCCGTCTTGTTGCCGCGGGGATCCCCGTGCTCGAGATCGGCGCGCACAGCGCCGGCCTGGAGGATCTGTTCATCGAGATCACGAAAGGCCGCGTGCAGTGAGCGCCGCTGCCGGACTTCTCCACTGGCTCGAAGCCATGAGCGACCGGCTGAGTCCGCTCGTGGTCAAGGAAGCGCGCCAGCTGGTACGCGGGCGCGAATTCCTGCTCTCGTTCGGATCGAGCCTGCTGGTGGGCCTCACGGTGGCGGCGTTCGGCGCCGCGTCGGCGCTCAGCGGCAGCAGCACGTCGGGCCGCTGGACGTTCGCGCTGCTGATGGGCGGCCTGGCGCTGCTCGGGCTTGCCGTGGTGCCGCTGGGCGCGTTCAGCACCCTTCGACAGGAGCGGCTCGAGCAGACGCTGGACCTCATCACGCTGACCTCGCTGACGCCGCGCCGCATCGTGATCGGCAAGCTCCTGGCGCAGGCCGTGAAGCTGATGATCCTGTTCGCGGCGATCGCACCATTCATCATGATGAGCTTCCTGCTGGGCGGCATCGATCTGGCCACCATCCTGGTGTCGCTCGTCGTCCTCTTCATGGCGTCGGTCTGGGTCAGTGCTTTCTTTCTGTTGGTGTCCGCGACGTCGCAATCGCGCGCCGTGTCGGCGATGGTCTTTGGCGCCGTCGCGATCGTTGCACTGTTCGGCATTCCCTTCGTGCGAAGTCTGCTCATCGCCATGAGCCGGGGGCTTGTCCCGGGCGCCGCCTTGATCCCGGTCGGGGTGCCCTGGCGGATGGTCGCGATCATGTTCACGTTCTGGCTTGCCAGCCTCGTGAATCTCGTGCTGCTCGCCGAGAACCGGTTGTCGTCGCCGACAGGGGACGCCGTGACGCCGCTGCGCCAGGGTCTGCTGGCGCAGTTTCTGCTGATCGTTGGATGGGCCCTGACTTACATCGGCGATTCGTCGGCCATCAGATTGAGCACCGGCCGGGCGCTCATGTCCGCCGGCACCGTGCACCTGGCCGTCGTGGCGTATTTTGCGGTGACGGAGGATTTCGCCGTGGCGCGCCGCATCTGGCGCCGGATGAACGTCGCAACGCGCTGGCGCTGGCTGCTTGCGACGTTCGGCCCGGGCGGCGGGCGCGCGGCGGCCTACGTGCTCGTGCAGATGTGCGCGCTCGGGGCTGCCCTGGCGTTGCTTGAGCCGCCGGCGGAGCATCTGCGCTGGGTCGCGGCCGCCTGCGGCTACATCTGCTTCTTCACGGGCGTGCCGATTCTGCTGTTTAGGAAGCTTGCGCCCGCCCACGACACGCAGATTCGTCGGCGAGTTGCGGTGTTGCTGACCGTGGCCGCGGCGCTGGTGCTGCCCGACATCATCGATTACGCGCTGTGGCAGGACAACGTGTTGAATGTCGCGTTTTCGCTGCGGCACCTCATCAATCCTTTCAGGGCCCTCGCCAATTGGAGCGTGATCGAGATGAACGGCTGGCTCGTGGTGCCGGCATTCATCGGGCTCATCGGGGTCCTGTCCTGGATGAAGCTGATTCAGGAGGGAACCCGCGGCGATGGCGACCTCACCGATTGATTGGGGTTCGATCCGGGCGGCCGCCCAGGTGCGGCTGGCCATGCCGCGCGTGCCCCTGCGCGGTCGCGCCGGCGAACGGCTCGGGGCCGGAATGGGCGCGTCGCTCGAGTTCGAAGACTATCGGCCCTACGGACCCGGTGATGATCTGCGGCATGTGGACTGGGCTGCGTACGCGCGCACCGAGGTCCTCGCCGTGCGCCTCTACCGAGACGAGGTCGCACCACGCGTCGACCTGCTCATCGACAACAGCCGGTCTATGACTGTGACGGGCGGGAAATTTCGCGCCCACGGTGAACTGTCGGGGTTGCTGGCGCTCGCGTGCGCATCAACAGTCGCCGATACGCGAGTCATCACGGCGTCAGGCGCAGAGCCGAGGCCGCTCCACGTGCCCGAAGATCTCGACCGCGTCTTCGCCTGTGACGCCCGCCTGTCCGCGCTCGAAGGCGGCCATCTGCCCTTGCGCCGCGGATCAGTGCGCCTGGTCGTGAGCGATTTCCTGTTTCCGCACGACGCCGACGCGCTTATCGCACGGCTGGCGCGCGACTGCGCCTGGCTCGCGGTGGTCCAACTCGTCGCCGCCGAGGAAGCGGAGCCCGTGCCCGAGGGCGGCCGACGCCTGGTTGATGTGGAGGGTGGAGGCGAACTCGATCTCGTGATCGACGAGGCGGCCGTTCGCGACTATCACGCGCGGTTCGCCCGCTTGCGGCTGGGCCTGTCAAAAGCCGCGCGGCGTGTCGGCGCGCCCTTCATCTACATCGTCGCCGGTACGCCGCTGCGCGACGTCGCCCGGGCGCTGGCGGCCGCTGGGGTCGTGGAGACGAAATGATCTTTGCGGCACCGCTGGGACTGCTGGCACTTGCCGCCATCCCGGCGATCGTGGCCATCCATCTGTTCCGGCAGCGGTTCCCGGTTCGTCCGGTCGCCGGATTGTTCCTGTGGCAGATCGCGCGGAAGACCCCGGAGGGCGGCGGCCGGATTGCCAAGCTGCCGGTGACGCCGAGCCTGTTACTGGAATGCCTGGCGGCGCTGGCGCTGGCGCTCGTCCTGGCCGGCGCGCGATGTTCTCCCGCCGGCATCAATCACCATCTCGTGGTGCTGCTGGATACTTCCGCGTCGATGGCGGCCGTCAACACCGCCGGCGAAAGCGCGCGCGACCGCGCGGTGCGGCGCGTCAACGATGAGCTGGAACGCCGCTCCTCTGGTGCACGCGTCACGCTCGTACAGAGCGGCGAGCGCCCGTCGATCCTGGCTGGCCCGGCCGTGCTCGGCTTCGAAGCGCGGACGGCGCTTGCGGCCTGGAGTCCAGACGGGGCGCACCACGCCCTGGCACCCGCGCTTCGCCTGGTCCAGGAGCTGGCGGGAGAGACCGGCACGCTCATGATCGTCAGCGACGTTGGTCCCGCGGCGCGCGGCGTCCCGAACTTCGCGGGCGGACTGTGGGTGTCGGTCGGAGAACCGGTCACCAATGTGGGCATCACCGCCGCTGATCGCACGCGGGCGCCCGACGGCACCGGCGGCACGGTGTCGCTCTCGTTCGTGAGTAATGCCAGCGCACCGGTGCGGCGCCAATTGACTGTCTCGGCCCGCGATCAGGACGTGGTCGTTCGCGACCTGGACGTTCCATCCGGCGCGTCCTCACTCACGTTCGCAATTCCGGCCGGGCTTCCTGCCGTGCGCGTGCGCCTGTCAGACGACTCCCTCCGCCGAGACGACGAAGTGGTGCTGGCCGAGCCGCGGCCACGAACGGTGGCGATCGAGAACCGGTTGCCTGACGGTCGAGGCAGATCGGCCCTCGTCCAGGCGGTGGACGCACTTTCCGGCGTCACCGCGGCCGAGCAGGGTCACCTGGTATTCAGCGATGCGGGTGCGATCGATCAGGCCGGTGCGGCAGATGTCTGGCGCGTTGGCTTCGGACGCGCGCCTGCCGCGTGGCTGGCCAGTACCGAACCAAAGGACTACATCGGTCCGTTCGTCCTGGAGAAACGTCATCCGCTGCTACTCGGTGCAACCTTCGACGGAGTTGTGTGGACAGGTGCCTGGCCGCTCTCGGCGGAACTCATCCGGCCCCTCGTCTCCACCGGAGATCGATCGCTCGTGGGTATGCCGTTCGCGCCCGACGGCCGGACGCCGACGACGATCCTCGTGAATCTGGATCTGGATCGGACAAACCTGATTCGATCGCCCGACTGGCCGATCCTCATTTCAAACATCGTCGAGATGCGGAGGCAGGCCCTGCCGGGTCCTGAACGGTGGAACTACAGGACCGGCGAGTGGGTGCGTGCGCGCCTGGACCGCGAGCCAACCGGCCCGCTCTCGTTCCGGAGCGGCGCGGTGGTGCGCGCGCTGCCTGCGAGTCGGCAGATCGAGTTCATCGCGCCATCGCCGGGAGGACTGCTGGAGATTCTCGAAGGCGAGCGTGTGCTGTTCGAGATCGGCGTGAACTTCCTCGACGAAGAAGAAACGCGTCTGGGCGATTTGGCCACCGCTGACACCGGGGAGCTCGCATCGGCCCCCGGCCTGCGCGCCGAAAGCGGCGCGGCGTCGGACCCATTGTTCTGGGTGCTCCTCGTGATCGGCGCCACGGCTCTGCTGGTCAACTGGTGCTTGTTCGCCCCCGGCCGAGGAGCGCGCCCCGGCCGACTTGGTTTAGAGGCCTGACGTGGAGTTCCTGTTCCCCGGGCTCCTGCTCCTGATCGTGCCGCTGCTGGTTGTGTACTGGTGGCGCGGGCGATCGCCGGGAATTGGCGGCATCGTGCGCGTCACGGTCCTCTCCGGGATCGCGATCCTCGCCGCCGTGCCGCTGGCGCCGATCGGCGGCAAGGGTGTGGACGTGATCGTCGTGATCGATCGGTCGCGTTCGATGCCCGCCGAGAGCGGCGTCAGGGCGCTCGAGATCGTCAAGCTGCTCGAAGCGCGGCGCGCCACCGGTGACCGCGTCGGCATCGTCACATTCGGGCGGGAGCCACGCATCGAGCGGCTGCCGGCGGAGTTTGGCGAGACCGCAGAGTTTGTGCAGGAAGTCGATCGGGACGGAAGCGACTTGGGCGGTGCGATCGCCCTGGCCGCCGGCCTCATTCCACGCGGACGGCCGGGCCGGCTGATCGTGCTGTCCGACGGCGAGTCGAACGGCACGGCGGTGGAGGCGGCGGCCTACGACGCCGCGTCGCGCGGTTTGCCTATCGACTTTCGACTATTCACTCGCGGCGATCTGGCCGACATCGCCGTCGAATCGGTCAATCCGCCCGGCGTGGTGGACGAGCGTGAACCGTTTCAGTTCACCGCGTCCGTTCGTACCGATCGGACCATCGAGACCGAGGCCGTGCTGACTCGCGACGGGCAGGAGCTGGCGAGGACGAAACGGACTTTTCCGCCCGGCGTGACCCAACTGACGTTCCGGGACGTCATTGATCGGCCTGGTGTGGCGCACTATCGCCTGGAGCTTGCCGCGGCGGCCGACCGCGTACCGGAGAACAACATTGGGGAAGGGGCGCTGCGCGTGCAGGCGCCGGCGGCTACGCTGCTCGTCAACGCCAGCGGTGGGCCGGACAATTTCAGCCGCGCGTTGTCGGCGGCCAGGCTGCGCGTGACGACCACAACGCCGGCCGCCATGCCGCGGGATCTGGCCGGCCTGCTGGCCTATCGCGCCGTGATTCTGGAAGGCGTGCCCGCAGGAGAGCTCGGCCCGCAGGTGCTCGAGGGGCTCGGCCACTACGTCGCGGATCTGGGCGGCGGCCTGCTGTTGACGGGCGGCCCTGCGTCGTTCGGCGTGGGCGGCTACTTCAAATCGGCGCTCGATCCGTACCTGCCGGTGTCGATGGAGATCCAGAACGAACATCGCAAGCTCTCACTCGCGATGGCGGTGGTGCTGGACCGTTCGGGCAGTATGGCCGTGGCCGCGGGCGACGGGCGGACGAAAATGGACCTGGCAAATCTGGGCACCTGCGCCGCAATTGAGACGCTCGGGCCGTTCGACGAGGTGGGCGTGATCGCGGTCGACAGCGCGGCGCACGTCATCCAGCCACTGACATCCGCGAGCGAGAAGGATCGCATCTGCGAACAGGTCCGCGGCATTCAGTCCATGGGCGGGGGCATCTTCACCTACACCGCGCTCGTCACCGCGGCCACGATGGTGCAGGAATCGAAGAAGGGTACGCGGCACATCGTGCTGTTCGCCGACGCGGCGGACGCCGAGGAGCCGGGCGACTACGTGCGCCTGCTCGACACGATCACACCGCTCGGTATCACTGTGAGCGTCATCGGTCTGGGCAGCGAGACGGACGTGGACGCGGCCTTCCTCAAGGACATCGCGCTGAGGGGGAAAGGGCGCATCCAGTTCACCGCATCGGCTGACGACCTGCCGCGTCTGTTCGCACAGGAGGCCATCACCGTAGCGCGATCGAGCTTCATCACGGAAGCCACGCCGGCCCGATCGCTGTCGGACATGGTGCTGCTCGGCGACCTCCCGGCGTCTCCGTTTCCCAGCGTCGATGGCTTCAACCTCACCTACCTGCGGCCCGGCGCCACCATGGGCGCGGTGACGATGGACGACTACAAGGCGCCGATCCTCGCGTTCTGGCATCGCGGCCTCGGCCGGGTCGCGTCGTTGACCGCCGAAGTCGACGGCGAGTACTCGCGCCGCCTGAACGCCTGGAGCGGGTTCCCGGCATTCTCCGCCGGTTTGGCGCGTTGGCTGCTCGGCGGCGAGCCGCCGGTTTCCGCCCAGGCCACACTTGACCGTCAGGGCGGGCAGGGGATCGTGCGGGTCGAGCTGGATCCAGCGCGCGCGCGCGGGCCCGCTGACGAAGTGCGCACGGCGGCGGCCACCATCGTGTCGCCGTCGCCGGCCGATCCGTCGCAGCGTCTGGAGCTCGCGTGGGTGGGAGCGGACACGCTCGAGGCACGGTTTCCCATCCACAAGCCGGGCATCTATCTAGGCGCGGTCCGCCTGGGCACCGGCGACGTCCTGCCGCTTGCACCGATCACGTTGCCGTATTCGCCGGAGTTCGAGCCACGTGTCGATCCGGAAGGAGGCCGGAAGGCGCTCCTTCAAACGGCGCGCGTCACTGGAGGCATCGAACGCACGGCGTGGGACGACGCGTTCGCTGGCCAGCTGCGCCACCGGCAGATCCGCGAACTCGTGTTGCCGCTCGCGCTGCTGCTGCTCGTTCTGCACTTAACCGAGATCGGAGGACGACGGTTGCACTGGTTTACCGCCGCCCAGGCGTGGCTGCGAACCGTCTCACTGCCGACGTTGCGATGGCCGTCGCGGCGGCGGGCCGGCGTGAGTGACACTGCCAGATCATCAACGACGTCGACGGTCGGAGAACCCGCGGGCACCGTCGCCGAGCCAACGCGCCCGACCACGCCCAAACCCGCAACGTCGGCTCTCACGCGGGCGAAAGGCAAGGCGCGGGATCGGATGGGAGGCTGAGGCGCGGCCCCTTGCACGCTGCAGATGTGACTGCCCACCTTCGCTGGGCGCTCGCTGCGCGAGCAGCTACGGCGGGCAACCTTCGCGGTGCGCTCGTTGGCCCGGGATTCGGAGCATCGCGGCAATTGCCGCAAGTCTTTCAATTGCAATACTTAGTGGAAATACGCGGATTCGCTCAAACCTCCAGAACCTCCCAAATCACTCAAATCACCGCCTGGACCCCCGTAATGCCCCCACAGGAATCATGCCGTATCTGGCATACAATGGGGACCAATGGCGAGCCCACCCAAGCCGGTGATCTGGATGGGTGATTCGTTGGGTGCCCTGCGCGAGTTTCCAGCAGCGGCGCAGGACGAAGTGGGCTACGCGTTGTACCTCGCGCAGATTGGCCGAGTGCACATCGATGCCAAGCCGTTGAAGGGATTCGGGTCGGGCGTGGTCGAGGTCGTGGCCGATCATCGCGGCGACACATTCAGGGCGGTCTACACGGTAAGGTTGGCCGGCACAGTGTACGTACTGCACGCGTTTCAAAAGAAGTCGGCGAAAGGTATTGCAACTCCGAGGCGGGAACTGGATCTCATGAAGGCTCGACTGAAGCTCGCGCAGGACCTCCATCGGAAGCGGGAGACAAGATAATGGCCGACAAAGGATATGTAGTCGGAAGCGGCAATGTGTTCGCGGATCTGGGTCATGCCAAGCCGGAGGAAGCGCTTGCGAAAGCGGTACTGGCCAACAAGATCGCCGAGATCATCGAGCTGCGACAACTCACACAGGCGGAGGCCGCGGTCCTGCTTCGTGTGGATCAACCGAAGATCTCGGCGCTGACGCGAGGCCGACTGGCCGGGTTCTCGCTCGATCGGCTGGTGCGGTTCCTCGTGCTCCTGGGCAGCGACGTCGAGATTGTCGTAAAGGCGCGGCCCAAGTCACGACGCCTGGCGCGTGTGATGGTGGCGTGAAGCGACCCAGAAGATCTTTGTAGTCCTTTGGCGGTAGGCCGGCGCCAAGCATACGGCGTCCGGCCGGCCGCGCCGCGACGACGGAGATTCAGGCAGCGTAGCTAACCCCTCCACACGATCGAATCAATCTCAATGGGCCGCCAAGGCCGTTGGTGTCGCTCCTGTCACAGTAGCTTGAGGACTGGCTCGAGCCTCAGGTCGACGTTGTTCTCGCGTGTGAGGGCAAGCCGGTATCGACGAGCCCGCATGGCAGGCGAGTGAGCCACCCGAAGATCCCCAACACTAGCGAAGGGTCGTCCACCCCGGTGCGAATACCTCGACGCCCTGGCGGTCCACTCCCACACGCAGGTACCCCGGCCCACCGTTCTCTGCCAATTCGAAAGTCACCTCATATTGGGAAAGCATCTGTCGCGTCATGGCGATGGCATGCTCTTCAATCAACCATGTCAACCGTTGCTCGCGCCGTCCACCGCTGGCGCGTGTGACAGTCTTCAGCACTTTCTCGTTCTCAACCACTCCAGACTGAGTCATTGGCAACGTCGACTGAAGGGCCCACAGCGATGCACCGGAGCGGCGCACGGCTTCGCCAGTCACTTCCGCACTGCCGGAACTGGCAATGCTGTCACGTTGACTCGTGAGCAGCAGAATCAACCGGCGAGGCCCGGCCTCGCTCAGGACCCGGGCGGCGACGCCGATAGACTCGAGCATTGGCGCCGACGCGCCACGCTGAATGAAACTCGCGGCTTCGCGGTCGAGCGCGGCGGCGTCCCGGGTGACATGCTTCAGTGCAGGCGGCGTCGATCCCTCGGACATCATGAACCCGACGTGCGCCTCGGGTGCGACGGCGCGAAGCACATTCAACACCCCGCGAAGGGCACGACGCATCTGAAGCGTGTAGAAGTCAGTGTAACCGTCGACGATTACAACAAGGGCGGGCGGGTCCGTGGCCGGCCGTACACCCAAAATCGGTGGCTCAACGCCATCCACGCGCAGGAGAAAGTGACGGGACGAAAGGCCCGTGATTGGCTGCCCGTTGCCATCGACGACAACGACATAGACTCGGGCCGGCTCAGCTTTCGCCGTCGGCAGGCTGGACAGAGCGAGGACAACTCCAAGTATCCCGATTGACCTTCTAACCAACTCTCACCGCCTACTTTGCCAGACGATAAAACTCGCACGCGATCATCCGTTGCCCCGCACCAACACCGGACAGAGGATACGCGAAGCTCGGGGGATCGTTGTCAATATCCGTGTTGCCTGGCGGCCGGGCATACATGACTGACGCGTGGTAACGAACTCGAGCCGGACGCCCTGCCCCAGGGCAGCCCGTACCTGAGTCGAAGTCGATATAAGTGGTGTCCGTATGGTAGTAGCCCATGATGTGGACGATTTCATGATCGGCCATAAGCACCGAAAATGACTCACATTGCCGTCTCTGATTAACCACGCCATCGTCTAAGGCAGGATCGTATCGAAGTCTCATTCGTCCCTGGTTACCTCCGACGGTCGCGTCGCCGCCGCGGTTCGGATCCGCGTCGATTAGGCCGGCATAAAACTGCACCGAGACGCTTCCCTGTCGTGGAATCGGTATGGCCGAGCCGCGCGCAACGCTTTCAACCCGGAGGAGCCCCCCTGATAATTCAGGTACCGCACGCCGGAAGAGCGCCTCAATCGCATCAAGAGTGGCAACGGGCAGCGGCTGCCCAGAATCAGCGGTGACAGTACGGAGATAGAACGATGGGTTGACCGACCAATTGAATGTTGGCTGGAGCGGGCCATCTTGACTCCCCCTCGCAAAAGCGCGAAAGAAAGTTAAGTCGAATGGATCGGAAGACGGAATCAGTTGGATCGTTAAGTCGGAGGGTTTCTCCGTTAGGTCCGCTCGCGAGCGGTACGTATTGTAACCAGGGGCACCAATAGACAACTGCACGAGCCCCGAAGACAGACTGTTAATCGTGAACTTTCCATCAGAACTTGTTTGGACGGAATACGCGGTTGACTGGCCAGCTTCAATCGAGGCAAACACCGGAGTCTGGCTGTGATGGGCGACCACTCTCCCTGACAATGAAAGCAGTCCCGGCTGCGCCGCTGGGGATGAAGCCCATGGCGCAGTCGGGACACTGTCGCAAGACGAAGTACTGGTCACCACAACGGAGCACGCACAGGCCACCAAGCCGACCACAACAATGGCGTTCAATGGTCCGCGCCAAACCGAGTGTCGGTCTCGCCGAAGCATTTCGATTCAATCAGCAGGGGCGGGCCAGGCAGCCCGCCTGGCCAGTCTAATGCTCAGGGTAGCATGTGCCTGTGCCAAGACTCCAGCCAGGGTCAATCAGACAGTAGAAATTCGCACAGCAGGGCACGTACTGGGAGCATGCGACGATAAAACACTGCGGCGCGGGTGGAGGAGGGGGATTGTTCTGCGCCAGGCAGCACTCATCGTTGGTGCAGACCTCGTCATTCCCACAACCTGTTTGTGCGTATGGATCGCACTCACCACAACCCTCGACGATGGGACCACAGTCGAAATTGCAGTAGCCCATTTCACCCCTCGTGGCTTCACAAACCGAATCACCACAGCAGGTGGCCTCGGTGTCATAGACACCATAGTCAAGACAAGTGATGTCGTTCCCGTTCTCGAACTCCATCATGTTTTCGTAGCACGACTCTTCACACGCCGTTGACTCCGAGCATACCTCCTCGCAGATTGGAGGAGTGCTGGCCGCCAGTGAAACTCCGCCCACCTCCGCACCGAAATACACTATCGCCAAGAACGCCAAATACCTCCCACCAAGTGACTTTCTCCGCATAACAACTCCTTTCAACCGAGCCAGACCACCATCCCTCTCGTCACGGTTTCGACCCAATCGCCGCCGCGATGGCCTTGTCGAAAGCCGAGAGCTTCTGTGCCCCGACAAGTCGGTCGGTCACGCGAACGATCCCTCCAGGCTCCAACCTTCCGATAAAAAAAGTTGGAGTCCCGTTGATTCCCAGTTCCTCAGCACCCCGGCTGTCGGCCATAACTCGATCCGCAGCCTGCCCGCTCAAGCAAGCACCGAAGAGCTTCGGTGCAAGGCCAAGTGCAAGTGCTTGTTGACCCATATCGGCCCCAGCAAGGTCTTTCTGCTGCGCGAACAGTGCATCGTGAAACTCCCAAAATTTCCCCTGCTGCCTGGCGCATTCTGCGGCCTCGGCTACACGCCTGGCCTTCGGATGAATGCTATCGAGCGGCAGATGTCGGAACGCAAAGAGGACCTTCCCCGTGTCCACAAACTCTTTCTGAAGGGCCGGCCACGTCTCGCGGGCGAACACACCGCAGTAGGGACATTGGAAATCTGAATACACAATGATGGCGACCCTGGCGTTGCGGTCGCCTTTGATGGCGGCGTTCGCGAGGGGCAGCGGCTCCGATGGAAGCGGGACGGGCGGGCGCACAGGCGCAGCCGCGCCCTTGACCTCCGCCCTCACCGGAATCGTTTGGGGGACCAAGACTCGATACAGAATCGCCGCTGCGACTGCAATGACCATGATCGTCGCCACGACGTCCAGACTGCTTCGAACTACTCCCCACCCACTGCGCAATCCGGTCGACGGAACCTGCTCCATCACAGCCTCCAACTGAGCGTCTTACAGCGTATTGGGAGGCTACTCCCGACTAGATGACCCAGCAAGCAGAAACGCCTGCCCGATTGGTGCATTACTGGCGAACTTGGAACATTAGGCGGGGTGTCCCCGCGCTCGCTTGATCAATCGTGATAGCGAGGTTGCCGATCTGTAGCCAAGGGCGTAGGCTGTCTCTTTTACAGATTGCGGTCGGTCACCGGCACGAAGGGCGGTGGCACGTTCCACGAGGGACCGCCGCTGGACATCCCGGAAAGTGACGCCCAACTGGTTCAGGAGTGCTCGCCGAATCGTATGCCGTTCGATTCCCAGCCGATTCGACAGGACGCGCAGCGATGTCCGCGGGTCTTCAAGCAGTGCTTGTCGAACAGCCTCGGTGACTTGCTGATGGTTGTAGGCCATGGCTCTCCAGGCGTCCGGTCAGTGTTCAGAGCAAGACATGCGCCAGATTGCTGACCATTCAAAGGCGGCCGCATTTTCTTGAGGGTGACGGAAGAGTGGGATCGATCGATCTCACTCAGCGCGACCGATCGATCCCACTGATTTGCGAGATCTCCGATGTTTGTGCTGCAGAGTGACGTCGCCTGGGGGTCGGTAGTGGCACACCTGACTGATGGCAGCTCGTCGGAGATCACGAATGCCACTCGGGTCTGCAAATACCAGAAAGGGTCCAGTGGGCGATTCACGACGCAGGTGACTGCGCAAATGGCGTGCCACTGGGTAGGGCCAGATGACATTGTGGCCAGACGCAGGAGTCCGAGGGTGTTGGGCAAGTTCTTGCGCACGCCGTGCAGCGGATTGCACACCGCCGCTCGCTCAACCCTGGAAATGGTCTCTGGTCTTGCGCCGAAGATCGGATGTGCCGAACTGACTACTTCGTCGCGGCAGGCGATGGCTTCGCCTTCCGGCGGGCCCAGTACCTCCGCATGCCGTCGCTGATGGCCTCCCTGACCTCCGGTGAGGAGGGGCCCTTTTTGCGGCGCCCCACTGGCGATTGGCGTGGCGCCAGAACCGACCGCTTCAAGTCCGGAAAGACCTTGAAGATGCAAGCACGCTCCTCAAGGAGTTCGTTCAGGCGCACGATTGCGCCAAGCCGCGCCAAGTGCTTCAGGTCCAACTCATATGCCATCGGCCCCCCGCAAGGCGCAGAGACTATCAGAGAAGTCCAGCTCTTACGCCAAGTGCAGGACCCGATCGTGAAGATCTTCACCAAAAGTGCGTTCGGACAAACGCACGACCCGAGCCGGATTTCAGGTACTTCTCAAGCTGCACCGCGGCCGCTCCCGACTGGAATTCGGTGACCGTCACCGGGCGCCACGGTCTCTGCCCGGCTGTCGAGATGTTCTGACCGGCGTTGTGGCCGGCCAGGCGCTTCTCGAAGTCTGAGGTCAAGCCGAAGTACCGCCGCCCGGAAACTTCGCTGCGAATGACGTAGACGAATCGCTTTTCTCGCACTTGGGAATGCGATTGCACAGCGCGAGCCGAGCAGTTCGACCAGACTGTAGGCGCGGTGCACCGGAGGGTTCGTGCGAATGGGTCACTGTCTGCCCACCTTCGCTAAACGCTCGCTGCGCGAGCAGCTTCGGCGGGCAACCTTCGCACAGCGCTCGCGATGCGCCTTCGCAAACGCTCACTCCGTGAGCGGCTCCGGCGCACACGTCGCACCTACAGTTGGCGAAGCCAACCGTAGCTGCTCGCGCAGCGAGCGTTTAGCGAAGGTTGGCGGAGAGGGTGGGATTCGAACCCACGTGCCGGTTACCCGACAAATCGCTTTCGAGGCGATCCCGTTACGACCACTTCGGTACCTCTCCGCAGAGGGTGGACGGCTCAACAGGATCGCATATCCGGCGCCACATGGGCAACTGCGCTCATGTTTCAAAGGGAACATCCATGCCCCGCCCGTTCCTTCATGCTTCGGGTGTCAGCCCCGTTTACGCAGGAGACTCATGAAGCACCCCGGTATCGCGCTCGCGTTGGCCAGTGCCTTCGCGTTCACCTCTGTGCCCGCGATGCAGCCCACGTCGATGAACCAGTCATTGGGCGCGCCCACAATCGCTGTGCCCGCCCTGCGAGTCGTGTCCTGGGAGGCCCGACTGGGCTGGGCGCGCGACTACCTCGTGGGCGCCGCCGCAGACGCCCGCGTGGGGAACCTCAGCGCATTCAACGACGTGTTTTCCCGCATGCTCAAGGCGAAGCGCGCTGATATCGCGCTCACCGCCACGGACGCGCCCGGCGAACCCGGTGCGATAGAGTGCCTAAGCCCTGAGAGCCACTGCCTGCGTTATCGCCGCGTGCCTGACCACTTTGTCGGCCGCGCCAAGGGAACCCCTAGCCTCACCCGCCCTACAGGCCTTACGCGCGTCTCTCCCTGAAGAACGCCTGCAGGACCTCGCGGCACTCCGCCGCAAGCACGCCGGACACGACCGTGATCTGATGATTCAACGCCGCGTGTTCGTGCGCCCGTTGCGTAGATTCCATGGCACCGGCCTTGGGCTCCGTGGCGCCGTACACCACCGCCTGCACGCGCGCGTGCATCAGGGCGCCCACGCACATCATGCAGGGTTCGAGCGTCACATACAGGGTGACGCCGGGAAGGCGATAGTTGCCCACGCGCGCGGCCGCGTCGCGCAGCGCCACGATCTCGGCATGGGCCGTGGGATCGTGCGAACCGACAGGGCCATTGCGACCTCGGCCAATAACCACGTCGTCACGCACGACAACCGCGCCGACGGGCACTTCTCCTGCGGCTGCCGCTTCACGCGCCAGCGCCAGGGCCTCGCGCATCCATTCATCGTGCTTGCCCTGAGCGAGGCTTAGAGGCATCGAGTCGAAGGGCTCTTATCGCCGAATCGACACCATCACGCGCATGGTGACGCCGCCGAAATCGTTCTCGTCGAAGGCACCCATGGCCCCACCCGGGTTCAGCACTTCGGCCTTCCGCCACCCGACTTCGGCACCAGCAGTGACGAACCGCCACACTGGCACCTCCACACCGCCGAACAGCAGGAAGCCGCTCACCTTCTCGCTGACCTCTTCACCCGCCGCGTCGCTCGGGGATGACTCGTTGTAGCTCAGGGACATGCCGCCCGCACCGAGGTAACCGACGATCCCGCGTGACCCGATGGGACTGAAGCGCCAGCCCGCAGCGAATTCGATCGGCGTCATCGTGATGTCGAGGGGAACGCCCAGCGGGAACACCGTGTTGTCGAACACGAAGATTCGCTGTCCTGACTGCGACATGCGTGAGATCGCCGCTCGCGCGAAGATGCCGCGCCAGATGCGTTGCACCTCCACGCCGCCGCCCAGTCCGGTCAACGTGGACTTGCCAGTGACGGCATCAAACGTCTCTTTCGCGGCCATCGTCTGCCACTCGAAATGACCGAACGCGCGCACGCCAAACCTCGGCGTCGAGCCACCCGCAGGGGCTTGCGCCCATGCCGGCGCAGCCGACCACAAGACTGCGGCGCAGACCAGAACACTCAATCGACGCGACATGATCACCTCAACACCCCGAATCCCCGCAGCGCCGTGCGCGGTTGAATCAAACCCGCTCCATAGAGATTGTCGCGCCCGGCAGTGCCAAGGTCTTTGGCGGTCGCGGTGATGAGCGCCTCGACTGCCGCCGGCGACGTCACGCCCTGGCTCATGATGAGCGCAGCAATCCCCGCCACGTGCGGCGACGCCATGGACGTGCCCTGAAAGCCGACGTCCGAATACCGATCGAACCGCGGCAGAATCACTACGGCTGGGTTGTAGTCGCTGAAGAGAACCCCTGCCTGATACACCACGCCGTTCGAGCCACCCTCGCGCGCGTCACCACCGGGCGCCGCAATCTCCACAAAGTCACCAGTCGTCGAATAATACGAGCGCACTTGCGTGCGGCCAACGGCCCCGACGGCCATCGCACCGGCCACCAACTTCCCGTAGGATGCGGGATAAGTCACCGGATTGCCGTCCTCGAACTCGTTACCGGCTGACATCGCCACAAACACGCCACGCGCCAGCGCATAGTTCATCGCATCCTGATCGGCGGGTGAGGCATCGGTACCGCCAAGGCTGAGGTTGATGACCTTGGCACCGTTGTCAGCCGCATATCGCACGGCCGCGATGACCGCCGACGTCGGGCATCCGCCAACATTGATGGGCGGATATCCGGTCACGCCGCTCTCCGCCTGCAGAATCTGGATATCCCAGAAGCTCAGGCACACCTTGAGGGGCATGATTTTGGCGCCGAAGGCGATGCCCGCGTATCCCAGGTTGTTGTTGGTGGACTGCGCCACCGTGCCGGACACGTGCGTCCCATGTCCGTTGAAGTCGATCACGGGCCCCGTCCAGAACACAAAGTCCCTATTGCCCACGATCCGCGCCGCATCCACGTCCGGATTGATGCCCACGGGCACCTGCGCCGTGACGATCGCCGTGCCGTTCCAGGTCTTGAGCGGGTAGGTGGCGTTTACGCTGGTCAGGCCGGTATCAATCACGGCCACCGTCACGCCGGCGCCACCAGTAGTGTTGATGTCCCAGGCCCTCGGCATATCGAGCAGCGACATGTTCCACTGCCGCGCGGCATACTGCGTGTCGTTGGGCACCGACGACGGCTGCCGGAGCCAGTTGGGCTGCGCATACTCCACTTCGGGTTGGCGCATGAGGTTGGCCGCGACGGCGATCGAATCTGGATCTTCAGGCACCATCAGGCGCGCCGTCCGATCGGCAATCCACTGCAGACGGTCCGTGGAGGGCCGCGACCGCACCGAGGAAAGCGCCCGGGCCTGCTGATTGACGCTCACACCCACGCGGAACTTCACGATCACTTCACCGGGCAGATAGTTGAGGTCACGTGTCGCGGCCTGCGTGTAGGCCGCCAGTTGCGTCGCGGTCGTCAGGAACTGCGGCGCCGGGTCTTGTTGCGCGTTCACCGACGCGCCTGGGATCGAAAGGAGTCCAGCCAGCGCACAGGCCCCGGCTGCCAGAGAAAATCGCGCAGTGGTAACAGTCATTGGGGAATGACTATGACATAGGAAACTGGGGCTTGTCCGCCGTAGCTCCGGAGGAGCGAAGGCGGGAACTGGGGAACTGGGGAATTGACTGATGACCTTGTTTTAGTGTCAAATGACCACTAATGTTGGTCGCAGGACAACCGTCGCCGTTTGGCTCGGTCACCCGGACACGCGTGCTGCTCGCCTTGCGCCTGATGGGGTCGTCCTACCCCCGGGAACTCAGCCGCTTGACGGGCACGGCGCTCAGCGCTGTGCAAGGCGCGATCCGCAGCCTCGAAGCCGACGGGCTCATCGCGGGACGGTCCGCAGGGCGGACACGCCTGTTTGAACTGAACCCGCGATTCTTCGCCGCCTCAGAACTCCGCGCGTTGCTCGACAAACTCGCGGCCGCAGACCGCGGACTCCAGGACGCCATCGCAGCCCTGCGCCGCAGACCGCGCCGCTCGACCAAGGCCCTTTGATTGCCCAGCCGTGGCCCTGTCACGCCATTCCACACTGCGCCACGTCATTCAGGCCGTCTCCTCGTCGTTGCGCCGGCATCGGGTGCAGGCCGTCCTGACGGGTGGTGCGTGCGCCAGCCTGCACTCAAAAGGCGACTACCTCTCGCACGACCTGGACTACATCATCCGGAACAACGTCTCGCGCAACCAGGTGGACCAGGCCATGCGCGCCGTCGGCTTCACTCGCGCGGGAGCAGAGTACCGGCATGCCGATGTGGAGTTTTTTGTGGAGTTTCCCAAAGGCCCCGTCGCCATCGGTGACGATGACCTGGTGGAACCAGTGGAGATTCGGGTTGGCTCAGTCAAGGTGCTGACCTTGTCAGCCACAGACTCCTGTCGCGATCGCCTGTCAGCTTTTTACCACTGGAACGATCTACAGAGCCTCCGTGTGGCCGCCGCAATCGCGAACCGCCGGCCGGTCAACATCGAGGCCATCCGAGCGTGGAGCATCAAAGAAGGCCGGGCGACCGAGTTCCGTCAGTTCGAACGCGAGATCGCACTGGGGCGTTGAGCGGGCCGTTGCCGGCCGGCAATGGCCCGGCACACGGGAGTAAGAGTGGCGTAGGGACCACTGCCCTTCCACAGAACGTCGCACTTGAGGAAGGCCGCGGCCTCTGGTGACTGGCTGAGCACCCGGCCAAGTTGCTCCATCTCGATGCGCCCACTCACGCCGCTGAGATCGACTCGCAATGTGCCAACGACGCGCGGGCCATCGACGCCGTCGACGTCATCGACCAGCACGACAGTGTCTGTGCCGACATTAACAATCTTGTCCTGGATGGTCACCGAGCGTGGGCGGGCCTTGAACACAAGCGAGAGGTCCACTCCGCCATAATTCATCGTGGCGGAATACCCATCTCGCGACCCGCCACCGGAAGAGCGTTGCGGGCTGCCATTGGCAAAGAACCAACCGGGCGAACCACGCCAGATCACCAACAGACCAGGATCTGCCCCCTGCTCAGTGCTGTGGAGCACCCACGTCACAAGCGTGACCGCCGAGGCCGGCATCGTGCTCGAACTCGACCCAAAACCAGCGCCGCCCCGTGCGGCGGATTGACCGGCTCCAAGTGACGCGCCAAACAGCGCGACCGCGCACATGGCAAGCCGCATCAGTCAGCGTCTGGCGCTTCGGCGATCCGTTCCGGTTCCAGGACGCGTTCAACCGCCCCATTGCCGACACGGTTCACGTAGTACACCTTGGCTTCGGCTCTGGTTGAGACCACGCGCGCCACCTCGTTGTCTTCGAAGTAGATGCCCGCGTCGTTGTCGCAGGCGTAGCCAGGCTTCATTTCACCAGAACCGATAAGCTTCTGATACAGCGGCCTGCGGCCGGGCTCCCTGTCGTAGTGCGGGCTGTGACTCCCCTTCAGAAATCCAAGGCACAACACGGTGGAGAGCTCCTTCGGCCGGGAATCCGTGGTGCCTTCTTCGAACCAGCACAATGATCCCGCACTGGCGCCGCCGAGCACGATGCCGCGGTCCCACGCCTGCCTCAGCACAACGTCGATGCCCTGGGCCTTCCAGATGGCCTGCTGATTCAGCGTATTGCCGCCAGAGACGACGATGCCGTCCACAGAGAGGAGGACCTCTTCCCAACTGCGACTCTGCTGGGTGCTGGCGATAAAACTCTCTTGAGCTGAAGGCTCGACGTTGAGCGGGGCGCAATTGCGAAACCAGCTGATGATGCCGGCCGGTGAGTCGGCCGACGCGGTTGGCAGGTAGCAGAGCTTCGGGCGTGGCTTGCCGGTCAGCTCAGCCATGTACCTGATGAAGCTCGTGCCAAAGCCCCCGCCCGCAATCAGGATCTTCCGTGTCGCCCGAACGGCACTGACCTGCGGATCGCGGTGGTCACGCGTGAACGGCCCGACCGCTTCGGTCGCCATATTCGCGGCCACGACCGCGGCACCGATCACGGTGGTATTGATGAACTCGCGTCGCTCCATGGGGCACTCCATGAGGAACTTGCGTGGGGTGTGTGATGCGCCCTGTCCGCCTTCGCGACTCCGTCGCTACGGCGGACAAAAGCGGTGTGATGGTGCGCCCTGCAGGATTCGAACCTGCGACCTCCTGGTTCGTAGCCAGACGCTCTATCCAGCTGAGCTAAGGGCGCACAAGCTGTTAATCATACCCCTTCGACTCGCCCCAGGCCAAGTGCTCGCTCAGGGGCGGCGGACAAGGCGGTCTCGGACCAGCCCGAAGCCGACGTCGAACGAACCGGGCATCGAAATGGGCAGGCGCCCCCCAATGGGGTTATCCCCGGCCAGGGCCGCCACGGCCGAGGCCTCTGCCAGATCATAAAAATCGTACGTCAGCAACACCGCCGGCAGGTCGGGCAGGAATGTGGGCACGTACGGATTGCCGAAAAACATCGTCACAAACGGCTTGGGTGTGCCCGCCGTCAGGCGCGCCAGGTCACCGAGCAACTTCGTCAGAGGCGGCGCCAGGTCCATTCGGCCGCTGCCCGACGACGCGCGGACGAAGACGGAGACGACGATGGCGTCGAAGCGGAGGGCCGAGGCGCGGACGAGATCAATTTCCGATGGTGTGGACCGGTCCGAGAGTTCGATCGCTGTGACGGACGGCCAGCGCCGCCGAAGCTCCGGGATCACCGTCCGGCTCGGCGCGGCGATGCGCCAGCCGGACGGATAGTCGAGTAC
>CXWK01000378.1_pt2 | contig 27710 bp, 16 predicted proteins | sample 590851 | NCBI WGS metagenome assembly CXWK01 (sample SAMEA3498364, study PRJEB10139) | wastewater metagenome | biome: wastewater treatment plant; material: activated sludge | place: Denmark | collected 2014-08-01
TTTCAACTTTTTAAAATATGAATGACTTACTACCATTACTTGCTATAGAAACCTCAGATAATATTTGCAGTGCGTGTATTTATTTTGATGAAGAAAAATACTTTACCTCAAAAGTAGTATTAAAACATTCGCATTCAGAAAAATTATTCGAAGTAATTGATTCAATAATTCATCAATCTGGAATTTCTAAAAGTGAAATCAAATCAATTGCAATTTCTATTGGTCCAGGTTCTTTTACTGGATTAAGAATAGGAATGGCCGCAACTAAAGGAATGGCTGAAGCATTAAATATTCCAATCATTCCTGTTCCCACATTTGAAGCACTTGCATTACAAATCGTACAGTATTTACCGGATAACTCTAATTTTATTATTGCAAATAAAGTTGGTAGAGATGAACTTTATTTTGCAAAGTTTCAAATTAAGGCTAATAATTATATATTTAAGGAAGAATTAAAAATTATCCCTTTAGCTGATTTACTAAATCGGGTTAATGAAGAAAAAATTTTTGGTAACATAGATGTAAATTTTACTAAAAGTTTAATTGATATTACAAATATCTCAGCACCAGAAGCAGATTTTATAGCCAGATGGGCTGTTAAATCAGGTGCAAAGTATTTACATCACGACATTGATTTTATAGAACCAAATTATTTAAAAGATTTTATTGTTAAGGAGAAAAGAAAATGATAAAAGCACTCATTATAGTTTTTCTTTTTAGTGTTATTTCAGTTTTTCCCCAGTTGTTAGGTCCAAAGGTTGGTGTTCAACTACTTGAACACGATTTTGGAAATATTACCCAAGGCCAGGTTGTAACTCATTCATTTATTATTTCAAATAATGGTGGCGAGCTATTAAAACTGTCTAATGTTAAAGCTTCTTGTGGATGCACCGTTGCAAATCCGGAAAAAAACGAATTAAAACCAGGAGAATCCACTAACATTGCAGTTACATTTAATTCAAAAGGAAGAAAAGGACCACAAGTTAAAACTGTAAATGTTACTACAAATGATCCTGAAAAACAAAATCTTACTTTAACAATCAAGTGTAACATTATTGTTGAGGAAAGTCAGGTTAATCAAAATGGAGCAAAAATATTTTTTCCGGAAACCCAACATAATTTTGGAATAGTTAATGAGGGACAGAAAGTATCTTACTCGTTTTCATTTGAAAATAAAGGTACTAACAATCTTACAATTAAAGATGTTAAAACCTCTTGCGGTTGTACTGCCGCAGTTGTAAGTAACAATACATTAAAACCAGGTGAAATTGGATCCATTAAAGTTGAGTTTGATACTAAGAATCGTACTGGTCGCAATAGTAAGTCAATAACAGTTGTTTCTAATGATATAAATGAACCAACAAAACTTTTAACAATTTACGCTGAAATCCAAAAGAATTAATTATGGCTTGGTTTAAAAGATCCAAACAAAATATTGCGGCAGACACAATACAAAAAGAATTACCCGCAGGTTTATGGGAAAAATGCCCGTCTTGCGGTGAAATCATACATAAAAAACAACTTGAAATAAATTTTTGGACTTGTTTAAAGTGTGATTATCATTTCCGAATTTCTAGTATTGATTACGTTTCAATTATCTTTGATAAAAATTCTTTTAAAGAAATGGATCGAAAAATGCGTTCTGCTGATCCACTTGAATTTAAAGACACAAAAAAGTATACGGATAGAATTTCATCAAGTATTAAAAAACTTGAGCTTTTTGATGCTGTAAGAACTGGAACCGGAAGAATTGATGGTAGGGAAGTAGCTTTTGCTTGTATGGATTTTCAATTTATAGGCGGATCTATGGGTTCTGTTGTCGGTGAAAAAATTGCCAGAGCTGCTGATAAAGCCTTTCAAAACAAAATTCCGTTAATAATTATTTCTGCAAGTGGCGGTGCAAGAATGATGGAAGGCGCTTATTCACTTATGCAAATGGCTAAAACAAGTGCACGTTTAGCAAGATTATCGGAGGCAAAAATTCCATACATTTCAATTTTAACTGATCCTACAACAGGCGGAACAACGGCCAGCTATGCAATGCTTGGTGATATTAATATTGCTGAGCCAAAAGCTTTGATTGGTTTTGCAGGGCCACGAGTAATCAAACAAACAATTGGTAAAGATTTACCAGAAGGTTTTCAAAAATCTGAGTTTTTAGTTGAACATGGATTTGTAGATTTTATTTCTCACCGTAAAGAACTAAGGAACAATTTAATCCGGGTTTTCGATTTGTTACAATAGTTAATTGATTTTAGTTGTAGTAAATAATATTAACTTAAAAATACATCTCCAAAATGGATTTTTTCAATTCCATCTTTTGTTCTAAGTAGTAAAAATCCTTCCTCGTCTAAATCATAGAACATTCCGAATTTTTCTATATCATTTTCTTTAATGGAAATTTTTTCTCCAATCATTCTGCATCTTGATTTCCAGTCAGCTATCACAGCTTTTTTATTTTGTTTCAACCTTTCAATCATTATTTCAAAATTATTTAAAATTTCTGCAAGTAGTTTTTCCCTCTCAACAGTTCTTCCAAGTTCTATATGAATAGAAGTTGGTGGATAGTTAAATACTCCTTGAAATGAATTTTGATTTACATTTACTCCAATGCCAATAACCAATTTTTCAATTTTATTCGCTTGTGATGTAGCTTCAATTAAAATTCCACAAGTTTTTTTTCCATCTAGTAAAACATCATTTGGCCATTTTAGATCAGTTTTTAGTTGATATAAATTTTCAATCGATACAGCAATTGCTAGAGAAGCTGCAAAGTTTATAAGATTTGCTTCTTTTAGTAGAGCTTTATCTTTATTCAAAAGGATAGAAAAAGTCAGATTTGAATCTGGTGCACTATACCAAACTCTATCTTTTCTACCTTTCCCTTGTGTTTGTTTTTCAGCTAACACAACGGTTCCATTTATTGTTTGGCCATTTTCTTTATCCATTAAAAAAGTATTTGTCGAAGAAAGTTCATCCGAATAGATAAAATTTCTGCCAATAAATTCAGTGTTAAGCTTAAGATCAAAGTTTTCTATGTTAAACAATTCTTCTCCAAATAATGATTTCAAAAATAGTCTTTTTTAATCAATTTGTCAGTTAGTACGCCGTAATGCTTATCGAAACTGACAGATTGTCGTATTTATTATAGACCAAATAATTCTCTTTTAAAACTTAATTCCTAACTCCTTAAATTATAATAAGTTAGCAATTGATTAATACTGGCATTATGGTTGCATAAATCTATTGGATTTAAGTATCCAGCAAATTAGAAATTTTAAAATTATAAGGAGAATAAATAATGGGTAAAATAATAGGAATCGATTTAGGAACAACAAATTCCTGCGTTGCCGTTATGGAAGGAAATGATCCAGTAGTAATCCCAAATTCTGAAGGCGGAAGAACCACACCTTCAGTTGTTGCTTTTACAAAATCTGGAGAGAGATTAGTTGGACAGCCAGCTAAAAGACAGGCAATCACAAATCCAAAGCAAACTATTTCATCTATAAAAAGATTTATGGGTAGAGTTATTGGTGAAGTAGGTAAAGAAAAAACAGAAATTCCTTATGAAGTTGTAGCTGGTGATAATAACAGTGCACGAGTTCAAATTGGTGATAGAAAATATTCACCACCAGAAATTAGTGCTATGGTTTTGCAAAAGATGAAAAAAACTGCTGAAGATTATCTTGGTCAGGAAGTTACAGAAGCTGTAATCACAGTACCAGCTTATTTTAATGATGCACAAAGACAAGCTACTAAAGATGCTGGCGAGATTGCTGGATTAACAGTTAGACGAATTATCAATGAACCAACCGCTGCTGCGTTAGCTTATGGACTTGATAAAAAAACAAGTGATCATACAGTAGCAGTATATGATCTGGGTGGTGGAACTTTTGATGTTTCAATCTTACAACTTGGCGATGGTGTTTTTGAAGTTAAATCTACAAATGGTGATACTCATTTAGGTGGTGATGATTTTGATCAAAGATTAATTGATTTTCTTGCGGATGAATTTAAGAAGCAGGAGAGTATTGATCTAAGAAAAGATCCAATGGCTTTACAGAGATTAAAAGAAGCTGCTGAAAAAGCAAAAATTGAATTGTCTTCATCAGCCTCAACTGAGGTAAATTTACCATTTATTACAGCAACACAGGATGGACCAAAACATTTAAATTTAAATCTTACAAGAGCTAAGTTTGAACAATTGATTGATGATTTAGTTAAGAACACAAAAATTCCTTGCGAACAAGCTATGAAGGACGCAGGAGTTACACCAAAAGATATAAATGAAGTTATTTTAGTTGGCGGTTCTACTCGAATTCCGATGGTTCAACAGTTAGTAAAAGATCTTTTTCAGAGAGAACCACATAAAGGTGTTAACCCTGATGAAGTTGTTGCGATTGGTGCCGCAATACAGGGTGGTGTTTTAGCTGGCGATGTTAAAGATGTATTGTTGTTAGATGTTACTCCACTTTCTCTTGGTATTGAAACACTTGGTGGTGTTATGACAAGACTGATAGAATCTAATACAACAATTCCAACTAAGAAAAGTGAAGTATTTTCAACTGCTGCCGATAATCAACCTTCTGTTGAAATTCATATCATACAAGGTGAGAGACCGATGGCCGCTGATAACAGAACTTTAGGTAGATTTCACTTGGATGGAATTCCACCAGCACCGAGAGGAATGCCTCAAATAGAAGTTACTTTTGATATTGATGCAAATGGAATTTTACACGTTGGAGCAAAAGATAAAGCAACTGGTAAAGAGCAAAGTATCAGAATTACTTCTTCAAGTGGATTAGATAAGAGTGAAATTGAAAAAATGAAAAATGCAGCTAAAGAGCATGCTGCAGAAGATAAAGTTAAAAAAGAATCTGTTGAAGTTCGTAATCAAGCTGATAGCTTAGTTTTTCAAACTAAAAAACAGATTGATGAATTAAAGGATAAAGTTCCTGCAGATATTAAATCCAGATTAGAGACAGAAATAAAAAAAGTTGAAGATGCTTTGGCAACAAATAATTCTGAGCAAATTAAATCTGCAACAGAATCATTGAACAAGGTATGGAATGAAGTTTCAGCACAGCTTTATTCACAACAAGGACCACAAGGACAACCTGGAGCTGAACAAACACAGCAAGAACCTAAGGCAGATACTCCAAAAGATGATGTTCAGGACGCATCTTATGAAGTGGTTGATGACGACAAAAAATAGTTAGTATTTTTTGATCAATTTTTTAAAACTCCGGTTTATAAATGCCGGAGTTTTTTTTGTTTATATAGCATTTGGTTATTTTAACGCTGGTGATAATCACATTTAGAAAATGGTTAGAAGCGAAAAAAAACATAGAATAATATTTATAGATTTGATGAGAGCAATCGCTGTTATTCAAATGGTACAAGGCCATACCGTTGATGCTCTACTTGCACCTGAATTCCGTTCCGATCAATTTGTTGTTTATTATGTTTGGAATTTTTTAAGAGGATTAACAGCTCCGGTTTTTATGTTTACTGCTGGGACAGTATTTACATATTTATTCAGACTGGCTAATGAGCCTTTTGAATTTAATCCAAGAGTTAAAAAAGGATTTTATAGATTTATTTTACTAGTATTTATAGGTTATGTACTTCGCTATCCAACGTTTACAATAGTTGATTTTTCAGATGTTACTCAAGACAGATTAGATATATTTTTTGCCGTTGATGTACTACAACTTATTGGATTTGGAATATTATTTTTAGTGATCTTAGCTTATATAGCAGAAAAATTAAAAGCCAGCGATACAATTATTTTTACTATCACAGCTTTAGTATTTTTTCTTGCAACACCATTTGTTTCCAAAGTACATTGGATTGAATACTTTCCTCAATTTATTGCAGGTTATTTTTATGATGGTACGGGATCTCTATTCCCACTCTTTCCGTGGGCTGGTTATATAGTATTAGGAGGAGTTCTTGGAAGTTATCTTGCCAAAAATCCATTAGTATTTAAAACAAATAAGTTTAGTCTAAATCTTGCCATATTTGGAGCAGCATTAGTTTTTGTATCAGAAGTTTCAGTTTATATTACTGCCAAGTATTTTGGTTATACTTATGAAACTACTTCTTATACTCCGGATACGATAATATTTAGAGTTGGAGTTGTTCTGTTATTAAACTCTGCAATCTCATTTATATCTCAAAAAATTGAATCAATTCCAAAAATTATTGTACTTGTTGGAAGAAACACTTTGTTAATTTACGTTGCTCATTTAATGATTTTATTTGGAAGTGCCTGGAATCCAGGTATAACTCTTTTATTTGCAAGTTCATTAAACGTTACAGTAACTGTAATTGCTGCTATTCTTATGATCATAATAATGATACTAATGGTACATTTATTAAGTAGATTTAAATTTAGAAATAAACAACTTGTTACTTAGAGTATGCGAAAATCCAATACAACAAATCCCGTTGCTTCTGATGAAGAAATAAAAATTGATCAAACGTTAAGACCTCAATTTATTTCTGATTTTTCCGGGCAGAAAAGAATTACAGAAAACTTAAATGTTTTTGTTTCTGCTGCAAAAAAAAGGAAAGATTCATTAGATCATGTTCTATTAACCGGACCTCCAGGATTAGGCAAAACCACTCTTGCACATATTATTGCAAATGAACTTGGAACCAAAATCAAAATCACATCTGGGCCAGTATTAGAAAAACCAGGTGATCTAGCCGGACTTCTAACAAATCTTGAAGAACATTCAGTTTTATTTATTGATGAGATTCATCGATTAAGCCCGGTTGTTGAAGAATATCTTTACTCAGCAATGGAAGATTATAAACTAGATATAATGATTGAAAGTGGCCCTAATGCTCGTTCTGTTCAAATCAGTCTGCCAAAGTACACTCTAGTTGGTGCAACAACACGAGCGGGAATGTTAACTTCACCTTTACGAGATAGATTTGGAATAAAGTTTCGATTAGATTATTACGATAACGAAACATTGGATAAAATTGTAAATCGATCAGCAAAAATTCTTAATCTAAAAATTGATAATGATGCATCGCTGGAACTTGCAAAACGATCTAGGGGAACACCTAGAATTGCAAATCGTTTATTAAGACGAACAAGAGATTTTGCTGACTTTGACAATAAGAAAGTGATTGATGTTGATGTTGCTAAAAAAGCTTTAACTGCGCTGGAAGTTGATGAATTTGGTTTAGATGAAATGGATAAGGATATCATACTTGCAATTATAGATAAATACAATGGTGGGCCTGTTGGATTAAATACACTTGCAGTCGCTGTTAATGAAGATCCCGGAACGATTGAAGAAGTTTATGAACCATTTTTAATTCAACAAGGATTTATTCAACGCACACCTCGCGGAAGAGAAGCAACAACACTTGCTTATAAACGGTTTGGTAGAAATAAGTTTGTAAATAAAAATGAATCATTATTTGAATAATGAAAGGATATGTTTTGAAAACCAGTTTTTTGATTTTAGTTGTGTTAACATTTTCTTCTCTTGCATTAGCGCAAGATGAATCTTATGTCCCTTTGAACATAAAAAATACATATAAAAAAAATACACGATCTTATGATGGAAAACCTGGAATCAACTATTGGCAGAATAATTCTGAATATAAAATAAATGCTAAACTTGATCCAGGAACAAAAGTATTGGAAGGCACAGAGCAAATTAAGTATTACAACAATAGTCCTGATTCACTTTCCGAAATTGTTATAAGATTGTATCACAACATTAATAAACCAAATGCTAAAAGGGATTTTAATCTTAATGAAAAATCTGTTACTGACGGTGTACTGGTAAAGAAACTTAATCTTGATGGTAATTCTATTGATCTTTCAAATAAATCCGTTGTAAATATTGCTGGAACCAATTTTATTTTAAAATTAAAAAACAAGATTTCTCCCAAAAGCTTAGTGAACCTGGAAATTGAATGGTCTGTAACAATCCCAGAAGTCCAATCAGTAAGATTTGGTAGTTATGATTCGACATCAATGTTTATTGCTTATTGGTATCCTCAAATTTCTGTTTATGATGATGTGGATGGCTGGGATAGAATGGATTATTCTGGTTTGGTAGAAATGTATAATGATTGTAATGATTTTGATGTTTCACTGAATGTTCCTGTTGGATATCACATTTGGGCAACTGGCGTATGGCAAAATGCAGATGAAGTTTTAAAACAAAAATATCTTGATAAATATAAGCTTGCATGGAAATCAGATGAAGTAATAAAAATATTTGAGAAAGAAGATTTAGGATCAAAAGAGATTTATAAAACTAAAAATGATTTTCATACATTTAAATTCACAGGTGAAAATGTTCCAGATTTTGCTTTTGGTATCAGCGATCATTTCTTGTGGGATGCTTCAAGTTTTGAAGTAGATAAATCAACTGGTAAGAGAGTTTATGTTACAACCGCATACAGGTTATCAGCCAAAGATTATCCAGACAATTGTTACTATGCAAAAGAAACATTAAAGTACTTTTCGTTTGAAATGCCAGCTGTTCCGTTTCCATATCCATCAGCTACTGTATTTAATGGCGGTGGTGGAATGGAATTTCCAATGATTGTGAATAACGGGAGTGAAGATTCAAAAGCCGGAACTGTTGGACTAACTTCACACGAACTTGCGCATCAGTATATGCCATTTTATTTGGGAACAAATGAACGCAAGTATCCGTTTATGGATGAAGGTTGGGCGGTTATGCTTCCTTATGATTTCCAGGAAAGAATGGCGGAAGGAAATACTCCGAGGTTAAGGACGATTAAAGGATATGAAGATTTTGCAGGTAACGAATTTGATTTACCATTGATGATTCCTACACCAACAATAAGCTGGCGTTCTTATCGTATCTCTGCTTATAACAAACCAGCTTTAGCTTATGATATTTTAAGAAAAACTTTAGGTGATAATTTATTTTTAAAAGCTTTGCGTACTTACATTGAACAATGGAACGGTAAGCATCCCATTCCGACAGATTTTTTCTTTACATTCAATGAAGTTAGCAATCAGGATTTAAGTTGGTTTTGGAAACCTTGGTTTTATGATTTTAGTTATCCTGATTTAGCAATTGAAAATGTCAAATCAAAAAGAAGTTCAATTGTTATTCAGATTAAGAATCAAGGTAAACTTCCATTGCCAATAAAACTGCAGGTTATGCTAAATGATGAAGTGGTTAAAGAGATTTACAAAACAGCTGAAGTCTGGAAATCAGGTAAAGAAAAAATTGATGTTAAAATTGATGGAATAAAAAACTATGATGCGATTATTTTAGGAAGTGAGTTAATTCCGGATGTTAATTCAATAGACAATGTGTATATAAAATAGAAACCTAATTTTTATTTGATAAAAAAATCCGATAGTTTTCTATCGGATTTTTAATTTTACAAAATTTATCTTTTCTTATCTCTAGAAAATCTTCGATCACGTCCGAAATCTTTTTTATCTGATCTTTCACCTCGATCTTTAGAAAAACCAGATTTCTTATATCCATCAGAACTTTTTCTATCCGAACTGAATTTTGGTTTATTGCTTCCACCACCACCACCACCGCGTCGTTTCTCTGCGATCTCAACATTAATATCACGCTTCTTAAGTTTTTGTCCCTTAAAGCCATTCATAATATCATTTTGAAAATTACTATCTGCTTCAAAGAAAGAAAAATTCTTTAATATTTCAATTTGTCCGATTTCAATATCACGCATTCCTGTAAAGTCATTAATCATGCCGATTAGCTGTGCTGGTTTTAATCCGTCCGTTACACCAAGATTTAAAAAGTATCTGGTATAATTGCTATTGCCTGATTTACCTCCACGACTGCTTCTGCCACCGCCGTTATCAGGCCTTTCTTTATACTTACTATCACTTGGACTGCTTAAATCCTGTAGATTTTTATAGTATTCTAAAAATCTATTAAACTCTATCGATACAAATCTTTGTATCAAATCATTTCTATCCATCCATTCTAATTTTTCATAAATCTTAGGAAGAAATGGCTCTACCTGAACAGTATCAACTTCAACTTTTTCTACTTTATCGATTAAATGAAAAAGTTGTTTCTCACAAATTTCTGTTCCGGATGGAATAGGAAGATTAACAAATTTTTTATTCAATTGTTTTTCAATAGTATTTAGTTTGTACTTTTCTCTAAGATTAGCAATAACGATTGATGTTCCTGATTTTCCAGCTCTTCCTGTTCTGCCGCTTCTGTGTGTGTAAATTTCTAGCTCATCAGGTAAATCATAATTTATAATATGAGTTAGATCATCAACATCAAGTCCGCGTGCAGCAACATCAGTTGCAACAAGCAATCTTAAATGTCTTGTACGGAATTTGTTTAATACAGATTCACGTTGCGATTGCGACAAATCTCCATGCAGTGCATCTGCATTGTATCCATCCTGCATAAGTTTATCAGAGACTTCTTTAGTCTCAGCACGGGTTCGACAGAAAACAATTCCGTAAACATTTGGATGAAAATCTACAATTCGTTTTAGTGCAAGATATTTATCTCTTGCGTGAACCATATAACTAACGTGTTCAACATTTTCTGCTCCGGCATTTCTTTTGCCTATTGTAACTTCAACAGGATCTTTCATATAACGATTTGCAATTGATAGCAAAGGTTTTGGCATAGTTGCAGAAAATAAAAATGTATTTCTGGTTTTTGGCGTTGTTTCAAGAATTGCTTCAAGTTCTTCCTTAAATCCCATGTTAAGCATTTCGTCGGCTTCATCAAGTATAACAGCTTTTACTTTGTTTAGATTTACTTCGCCACGATCAATCAAATCATTTAATCTGCCTGGTGTTGCAGAAATAATTTGCGCGCCCTGTTTAATTTTTTGGATTTGTCTATCCATACTGGATCCGCCAAATATCGCGGCAATTTTTATGTCTTTATTGTAGATAGCATAATCTTTTAAATCATCTGCAATCTGTAAACAAAGCTCACGTGTTGGTGCTATAACCAAAAACTGAACTTGTCTTAATGTAGTATCTGTTTTATGGATAATTGGTAAACCGAATGCAGCAGTTTTGCCTGTCCCGGTTTGTGCAAGTGCAATAATATCTTGTGGTTCATCCTGCAACATCATCGGAATAATTTTTTCTTGTACAGGCATTGGATTTTCAAATTTCAATTCCTTAATAGCACGTAAAATATTGTTATCTAAACCTAACTCTTCAAACGAATTCATTTAAAAGCTTTCTAATAATTTTTATTGATTTGTTTATTATTTACCCTTGGTAAGATTTCACTGGCTGGAATATCAACTAAAATTTCTGTTAGTATATCGGGCAAGTTCAAATTCTTTTTCGATGATTTAAATCGGAATTAATTAAATCCGCAAACAAGAAGTAAATTGTTGCTCCAAAGATACTAAAAAAAATTGGATTCGGTGTTTGAATTGATATGATATTTTGGATAAATGCTGAAAACCCCTTCTTTGACTAAAAGAAGAGGTTTTCAGAACAAATTTATTTAAGTGGTTTAAGCATAATTGCACAACCACCGCTTCGTGCAAGTTTTAATTTTAGTACTTCGCTTTTCTTAACAATCTTTTTTTCAATTTCATATTTCATTGGATTTTTTTCCCAATCAGAATCAGGTGCATCTTTATAAATTGTCATTTCATATTTATCAGCTGAAAGAAAATCAAGTTTAACATCAAAATCTCTTGCTTGTTCATCTGTTATCGCACCAACAAACCAGTTATCGGAATTTTTATCTTTACGAGCAATGATTATATAATCGCCGGGTTCAGCCTGCAATACTTTTGTTTCACTCCAATCAACTGGAACATCAACAATAAATTGGAATGCATCAGGAAATCTTTCGTAATTCTCGATTAGATCAGCCGCCATTTGTAAAGGGCTATAAAGTACAACATAAAGCGCAAGTTGTTTTGCAATTGTTGTGTGGACCTGATACTTACTTTCCGGTTTATAGTAATCCATTTTTATCTGAAAAATTCCAGGGGTGTAATCCATTGGTCCGCCCATAAATCTTGTAAATGGTAAAATGGTTTCATGTTCCGGTGGATTTCCGTTGCTCCAGGCATTAAATTCATTTCCTCTTGCAGCCTCAGCAGCCATCCAATTTGGATAAGTTCTATGTAATCCGGTTAAACGAACTGATTCGTGTGAATCAACACAGATATTATATTTTTCAGCTTTTTCAACTACTCTTGTAAAATGATTTATCATCCACTGGCTATCGTGATGTTCACCTCGTGGGATGATTGGACCAACATAACCAGTTTTCACGGATTCATAACCGTATTTGTTCATTAACTTAAAAGCATCATCCATTCTTCGTTCATAATTTGTAACGGAAGCAGAAGTTTCGTGATGCATTATCAGCTTTACATTTTTTTCTTTTGCATAGTTTGATAAATACTCTATATCAAAATCAGGGTAGGGAGTTAGGAAATCAAAAACTTCTTCTTTCCATTTACCAAACCAATCTTCCCAGCCAACATTCCAGCCTTCAACAAGTACGGAATTAAATCCATACTTAGCTGCAAAATCAATATATCGTTTTGTGTTTTCTGTTGTTGCCCCGTGCATGCCGTTCGGTTTTACTTTACTCCAATCGATGGTTTTAAGATTTACATTATTAAGATCGCCATAATTCCAGCTCATTGTTCCAACATGCATTCCCCACCAGATGCCAATATACTTTTGCGGTTTTATCCAGCTAACATCTTTAAATTTTGTTGGCTCGTTAAGATTAAGAATAAGTTTTGATTCTAAAATATTTTCTGCTTTGTCACTAACTACGATTGAACGCCATGGAGTTGTAAACGGAGTTTGCAAATAAGCTTTATTACCAACTGCATCAGGACAAAGATGCGATTGTAATGAAAAATTATTTTTATCTACCCTAACATACATTGCAGGATAATTTAATAATGAAGCTTCGTGGATGTTAATATAAATTCCATCATTTGTTTTTAACATCAAAGGCGTTTGAATATAACTTGCGCCTGGAAGATTTTTTGTAACGATGTCATCAAAGTTTGCACCTTTTGTTGCATCAACTTCAGAAAGCAGGGAAGTAGTGTAAGTATATTCTTGCGAATCATAATCTCCGGGAATCCAGAATGTTTTGTGATCGCCGCTTAACGCAAATGTTGAGTGTTCTTCCTTTACTACAAAATAATTCAAATTATTTTGTTGGGGAAATTCATATCTGAATCCAAGTCCATCATTAAATAAACGAAATGTAATTATTAATATTCTTTTATCAGGAACTTGCTGGCTTAAAGTAACTTTAAGTTCTCTGTAATTGTTTGTGATAACACTTTGTTCTCCCCAAAAAGGATTCCAATTTTCAAAGAAAGTTGATGTATCTATTTTTTCAATTGTAAATCCATCAATAAAATCGGGTTGATCAGTCAGATCAATGCCAAGTGTACTTTCTTTAATTATTGCTTGCTTGTTAAAGTTTAATGAATAAACAGGTTTTCCATCAACAAGTTTAAAGTTCAAATCAAACTTTTTATCGGGAGAAAATATTTGTTGAGCATTTAATGTTAAAATATTAATTGTAAACAGAAGAAGAAAATAATATCGCATTTCGAACTTCCTAATTTTTTATTTTATATAAACAGTTTCACTTAAAGGTGAAACTCCATTTTCATTAAAAGATTCAATTGCAAAATAATAATCCTGCCCAAGATTTAAGGCTCGAATTTCAAGTTCAGGATCTCTATCAGCAAAAACTTGATAAGTTTGATAGAGTTTATCTTTTGCAATTCCCCAACGGATGTTATAACCGGTAACATTTTTTACTTGATCCCATTTTAAAAAGACATTTCTTTCATCAGAATCTCTAACAGCAGTTAGATTTTTAGGTGCGGTTGGAGTAGCATCATTTCCATTTCCAAAAACTCTAAAATCACTTATAGCAAGATTCTCAGACGCAACATAAATGTGTTCGTACTTAACATACCGTGCTTGAATTGGATTATTCAATTCTACATAAGCATTTGGTCTATCGTGTTTTTCATTTGATAAATCAATAGCCTTTTCCCATTTCTTATTATCAATGGAAGTATAAATTTTAAACTGCGTATAAACAGATGTATCACTTTTAAAGATTGAGGATTTATAATCTGTGTAATTTACTTGGATAGCTTTCACTGAATATTCATTTTGTAAATCAATAGTTATCCATTCACCAGGTTTATTTTCTTTAGCAATCCAATAAGTTCTAATGTTTTCATCAACAACTTTATTAACACTAAAAGTATCTTTTTCCGAAGAAGTAAAAACGGGTTTTTTGTATGACAATAACATCCAGCCAGCTAATAGTTCATCTTTACTTTGCCATTTGTATGTTGGCAGATAATGAGGTAAATCACCAAATCGAGTGTTTGAAAACATTTGTCCATCATCATCAAAACCTGCTGGAAACATTGCTATGCGTCTTTCAAAATTCCAGTTAACAGCAAGCCAGGGCGTTCCAGTATTCCAGTAATTTCCATAAACATCTTTAAAAGTGTTTCCGTGTCCAGCACCTTTTACAAATCCACCTGGTTTATATGATACTGGATTATAAGGTGCATAAGTAAATGGACCTAAAGGATCATCACCAACATAAACACCATTTGCATAAACGTTATACTCAGTACCCGGTGCACCATATTGAAGATAATATTTTCCATTATACTTATTCATCCAGGCGCCTTCAATAAATGGTTTTATTGTGTCGCGATGATCTTGACCAAATCTTTCCCAACCGTGTTGATCAGGATGTAAATAAATTAATTTTTGTGGAAAGCCTTTGTAAGAAAGTTGTTTACTTTTATCTAATTCGATTCCATAAACCGGAAACACATTTGATGAGCCGAAATAATTATACCATCGATTCGTTTCCTCATCATAAAATAAACCCGGATCCCAGGGTCCATCATATTCACCAACTTCTTTTCGATCATTATCAATACCTGGTATATCGGGTAAAAGGGGATTATAATATTTTAGAATACCATTTTTTTCATCTTCTAAATAATAAATTGGACGATGACCATAGGTAGATTGCAAAAGAAATAATGTATCGTTTACAGAAATTGCAGCTGGTGCACACATATCTTCAACCGGCCATTGATTTGGAGTTACATAAACCCAATGTAATAAATCTTTAGAATGCCACCATCCACCAGAAATAGTAGCAAATAAATAATACTCACCTTTATGCAAAACAATTACTGGATCTGCACCGGAGCGATAAGAAATTCCTAAATGTTTTTGCTCAAAATTATACTGATAATTCAAATCCATTGGATTGCAATAGGTTTTTATTCCAGTTGTTTGAGCAGAACTAATGTACACAAAGGAATAAAACATTAAGCTAATTAAAAATATTTTCATAATAATTTGATTTGTTAATACATATTTAAATATGGAAATAAATTGTTAATTTTTTTTGATTGCTTCTTTAAGTACTTGATACAATTGCTGTTTTATGAATGGTTTTGCAAGATAATGTGTCATCCCTTTAGATAAAAATTCTTCTTTTTCCTGGCCCATTGCAAAAGCAGTAACTGCAATGATAGGTGTATTTTTATAGTTAGGAAATTTTTTAATAAGATTAGTTAACTCTAGGCCATCCATACCTCTTCTTAAATTAATATCCATAAGAATAGCATCATATTTTTCTTTCTTTATCAAATCCAAAGCTTCTTCACTATCTTTTGCAGAATCAACTTTATAAATATTATTTGTAATGGTTTTTACGTACATAACTGAAACATCATCATCTTCAACATATAGAATTTTAGGTATAGATGTTAAGTCTTCAACTAGATTATCAAACTCATTCTCTTGATGTTCAAATGTTGGTTTATTATCAGTTTGATTTTTACTTATCGGAAAAGAAACTGAAAAAGTTGTGCCACTTCCAATCACACTATCAACTGAAATATTTCCATTCATCAATTCAGTATGTCTTTTTGCGATTGTTAATCCAAGCCCCGTGCCTTCAAAACTGCGACTGTAACCTTCGCTAGCTTGCCTAAACTCTTCCCAAATTATTTTTAATTTGTCTTGAGATATACCAACACCAGAATCAGAAACTTGAATCAATACTAAACCATTATTCAGCTTTACCTTAAGTTTAATATATCCAAAGTCTGTAAACTTTATTGCGTTGTTTAAAAGATTATTAAAAATACTTTGAAAGAGATTTGTATCAATGTCACACAAAATTTCTTTTTGCTCAGCATAAAAATCATAGTTAAGCATCTTTTTAATAGCGGCAGATTCAAAACTATTAAATGATTCTCTAAGAATAGTAATAATATTAGTTGTAACAATATTAGTCTCAACTTTGGCAGCTTCAAGCTTAGATAAATTAAGTATCATATTTAAAGTTTCAAGCAATCTTCTACCAGAAATGTTTATTGACTTTATCATATGAAATAATTCTGGAGTCTCTTTAAACTCAGTCATTAAAACTTCTGAAAATCCTAAAATTCCAACCATTGGTGTTCTAAGTTCGTGGCTCATATTTGCAAAGAAACTTGATTTTACTCGATTCATTTCTTCCGCTTCATCTTTTGCTCTAATAAGAGCTTCAATCATTAATTTCTTTTCAGAAATATCTTCCTTAATTGCGACAAAATTTGTTATAACACCATCACTATTTATTATGGGAGAAATGATTGCATTTTCCCAAAATAATTCTCCATTTTTCTTTTTGTTAAGTAACTCACCTTGCCAATCATTACCAGATAAAATTGTATCCCAAATATTTTTGTAAAATTCATCAGTGTGTTTACCTGATTTTAATACTCGGGGATTATCTCCTTTTACTTCGTCCAAGCTATAACCAGAAACAGCTGTAAACTTTGGGTTTACATATTCAATTTTGCCTGTCGGATCAGTAATAAGAATGCTAACCGGGCTTTGTTCCAGTGCAACTGACAATTTTATTTTTTCTTCTTCAGATTTTTTATGTTGAATAAAAATGCTTAATTCGTGTGCAACAATCTCAAGAATTTCAACGCTATTTTTATTGAATGCATTTCGATTATCATAACTTTGTACAACTAGAACCCCAATTACTTTGCCACTAACTTTAAAGGGTACACCTAACCATATTTCAGGAATGATTCCTACCATTCCAGCTTTACCGCTTGAAATTAATCCATTTATCTCATCTTTATTTAAAATTATCGAATGTTGTTTTTCAATTACATAACCAGTCATAGAGTTTTTTGCGGGCCAAACAGAAATAGATTCCATCTCATCACTATCAACATCAGAACTCAACATTCCTGTTAGTTCATCATAAAGGGCAATAAAAAAATTATTAACATTTATACTATTTGATAATTCATTTCTAACACTTTCAAATAATTGATTTAAACTTTTTGAAGTAACTACAGCATCCGCAATATTATATTGAATTTTTTGTAGCATTTCATTTAGTTTAAATTGAGTAATATCTTCAACTGCTCCGTATATGCCGATTAATATATTTTTATCATAGTCCCAGACAGGTTGAGCATAAGTTCTAACCCAGATAATATTACCATTCTTATGGATAGTTCTAATTTCAGAGATTACTTTCTGGTTAGACATCAGTTTATTCATATCACTGATATCTTTTTCAATATCTTCTTCGTGCAATTTTACTTTCCAACCTCCAGCAGAAATGTATTCCTGCATTGTGTAGCCAGTAATTTTTTCAAATGATCCGGCAACCCAAACCAATTGTTGATTACCGTATTCATCAATTGATGTTGAGAATAGGTAATCAGATGTTAATGAGGAAATTGTACGATAACGTTCCTCACTTTCAGCTAAAGCGGCCTCAACTTTTTTTCTTGCAGTAACATCTCTTGAAACTGCTAAAATGCCGGTTGGAGTTCCAGTTGCATCTCTAAGAACAGATAATGAACTTTCTACCCAAATGATAGAACCGTCTTTAGTGTATTGCTGAGTTTCCACTACAATATTTGATGTTAAATTATTATTGCCAGATCTAACTTTAAAAAGTTCATTAGAAACTAATTGAGAAACATATTCAGCGGATTTTGGAGTTAGAATTTTAAATAGTCCTATATTTGCCAACTCTTCTGGTGTGTAGCCTAAGAGTTTTTTTACNNATAGTATTTTCAGCAATAAGTTTATATCGTTCCTCACTATTACGTAATGCAATTTCGGCTTCTTTTTCTTTAGTAATATCGCGTGCAACGGCAATAACAACATTTCTGTTAAAAAACTTTCCAGGATAAAGTCTTACATCTTTCAGAAACCCTTCACCATTCTTTCGCTTTCCCCAAAACTCAAATTGTTGTTTTTTATTTTTAAAAGCATTTTGCAATGCAATAGCAACATTATTAAGATCATTTTTTCCTTCAACACTAACATCTGCCGGAGTTTTACCAATTAATTCTTCCCTAGAATATCCATACATATTTGTTGCGCCATCATTTACATCTATAAAAATACCTTGTTCATCAAGAATGTAGATTGCTTCAGATACACTATTAAAAATATTTTTAAAGCTTATTTCACTATTGATAAGTTTTTCTTCTGTAAGTTTTCGTTTTGTAATATCTCTAAAAACACCTTGTAGAATTTTCTTCCCATTTACCTCAATCACACTGGCTGTGGCTTCCATTGGAATTTCTCTGCCATCTTTACACAGTAGTAGATTTTCTAAAGGGATATTAGAATCGGTTTGAGTATGGAATTCAAAGCCTTTTTTTACAGTTACTTCTGTCCTTTTAGGATGTAATTGAGATTGATGTTTACCAATTAATTCTTCCTTTTTGTACCCGGTTATTTTGGTTGCTACATCATTGGCGTCTAAAATTATGCCCGAGTTCACATCAGCTAAAAATATAACGTCAGGTGAGTTATCATACAGCGCTTTATATCTTCTTTCACTTTCTTTTACTAATTGTTCAGAGATTTTTCTTTCTGAAATATTTCTTACAAAAGCAATGTGCAAATCAAAATTTCCAAACAAACAATGCATTGCCGTAACTTCGATTGGGAAAATCGTTCCATCTTTTCGTTTATGGTATGTCTCGAGTTTTTCTGATGAAATTTCAGTAGAGCTAAATTTTTTCCAAGCTTTTCGCCAGGTATTTTTGGGATAATATGGATCAATATCAAATACTTTTAATTTTAATAATTCATCTTTTGTGTATCCTAAAGATTTACACGCGTTATCATTTACATAGTATAAACCACCATCTTTTTTCATCCAAAAAACTGACTCTGGAGACTGATCGGTTGCGAACTTGAACATTTTAAGTGAGTCTTCCATCTCTTTCTTATCAGTAATATCGGTAATAAACCCTTCCAGGAACAATAGTTTGCCAGTTGATGAATAAACTCCACGTCCTCTTTCCCATACCCATTTTATTTTTTTATTTTTTGTAATAATTGGATACGAAAATTCAAAGTATTTTTTTTCTTTTAAAATTATCTGCCATTCATTCCATAGTACAACTTTATATTCAGGGTGTATTATATCATTAAAAGCAAGTTTATTATTATTAATAAAATCATCCGGACTAAAACCAGTTATGTCCTTGCATCCTTCGCTAATGAATTCCATTGTCCAATGTTTATCATTTCTGCACCTGTAAATAAAACCGGGCAAGTTGCTAACTAAGGTTGAAAATTTTCTTTCTCTTTCTTCTAATTTATGCTGTTGTTCACATTCTTTAGTTTGATCTCTGAAAACAAGTACTACTCCTAATATTTCACCTGAATCATTTTTAATAGGTGCGCTGCTATCAGCAATAGGTATTTCTTTACCAGTTTTATTGATTAACAATGTGTGATTTGCTAAACCAACTATACGTCCACTTTTTAATACTTTTTTTACCGAATTTTGAACCTCTTTTTTACTTACTTCATTAACAATTTTGAATATTTTTTCTAGAGCTTTTCCTTTAGCATCTTTTTCTTTCCAACCAGTAAGCTTTTCGGCTACTTTATTCATATTCTGTATTTTGCTTTGTTTATCGGTTGTAATTACAGCATCACCTATACTATAAAGCGTAGTTTTGAAGATTAACTCATTTTGTAAACCTGGTTCTAAATGTAATGCCTTTATTTTTTTTAGTAGTGTTTTTAACTCATCTTTTGGTGTATTTATATCTTTTTCAAGTTTCTGCAAAGTTTTATCCACCAAATATTTGACATCACTTAGCTGATTATTTTTCTTCTTCATTACTAAAGCTCCGATAAAAAACGATTTAATAAAAGTAATACTTATTTGCCATAATATTTTTATAATCAAAATTAGAAAGGCTGTAAATCCTGAAATTGAGGCCAGTTAAAAACAGATGTAAAAATAAAAGGTTCTTCTGTACTTTGATCATTGTAAAATCCACAAATGAATGATACCTGCATTCAAATATCGCAATTGCTGATGGAAATGTAAACAATGTTTTTAAGAATTATGCATAGCTAACAATAAAACTTTTAAGAAAATATCGGTTCCGACAAGGTTTATTAAATCAAAACATTGTTTTTAGAAAAATCTGGTGCATCATTTATGATAATATGATCTAATATTATTTATGCTAATAAATTTTATTCGTATAAAAATTATATGTTATCTTTAAAATAAAAAAAGTGCGTAATTAACTACGCACTTTATAAATATTTTATTAAGAAAAAGAAAATCTAAAACTATAATCTACTTAATCAGACTATTTTAAAATTACCATTGATTTTGTTTGAATGTTATTAGACTGCATTAATTGATAGTAGTATACTCCGGATGAAATATTCCCAGAATTAAATACAACTTTATAGTTCCCTAAGTTTTTATACTCATTAATAATTGTTTTAACTTCCTGCCCCAACATATCAAATACTACTAATCTTACAATCCCGGGTGATTGAACAGAATAATTAATTGTGGTAGTTGGATTAAAAGGATTTGGATAATTTTGAGATAATGTAAATGTAGTTGGAAGTTCATTATAAAAAATATCATCAACATTCGTTATCCAATTCATCTGTTCGTTAATATGATTTGCAAGATTTTGTGCCATTACTTGATGATGTCTAACTCTTGGATGTTTTGTCCATGCCGGATCAAAAGGGAAGAACAATGTACTTAACAATGAATCGTTATCTTGAATTCGCAAGTTCTCAACCGCACTTTCAATATATCCTGGCCATGGTGAGCCAGCTTTTGTTGCATCCATACTTCCTAATGCGCATACAATAAATGCTTCGGGATGGCGTGATCTTATCTCTCTAACAAATGCAATATACGCAGCAACTCTTTGAGATGAATCAGGAACTGGATTTATTCCACCAACTAACCAGCTATCATTCTGGAATAGATTAATTACAACTACATCAGGTATAAACTCATTAAAGTCCCAATTACTATTTACGTCATCTGGGTTTAAACGATAATAATAATCATCCATAACCATATCAAACCAGCTAATCATAATTCCAATTCCACTTTTTGCAGTACACATATATTCAGCATTTAATATTCTTGAAGCAATAGAACCGTATGCTAAAAAATTATTTTCGTGTAGCATATTATCATCGCCACTTCCATCAGGGGCCTCATTTCCCATTCCACAAGTAATTGAGTTACCATAGAACATTATTTTGTTTTCACTTCTTTCAGTAGGAGGAAGTAATGTTTTGCCATCGTTAAGTTGTACGCCAATAAATTTTGTTGGGCCGGTAGATGCTTCGGTTCTGCGCGTTATTAAAATACTGTGTATTGTATCGGAAAGAGTTGCAGAGACTACATAAATATGATTACCTGCTAAGCAATCAATTACTTTTGGGTGAGCATAATCTTCATCAACAAAAACATTGTAATAAGATTGTCCGGTTTGATCATCCAACATTACTATAAGTACACTTCCTTCAAAATTTGCTTTGATGTAAGTGCCAGGCCAATACATAACTGGCTGATCTGGTACTGAAAAATCTATTCTTCCTGTGTATTGAAAATTTGGATTATCAGATTTTATAATAACAAGGGCAAATAATTCTGGAATAAACAATAAAATCAGGATGGGCATTAATAATAATTTATGGAAAATGCTTGTGTTCATGTATCAACTCTTCCTTGAATAGCTTTGCAAATTGAATTTTGTTTTTATATCAAATAACCAATAATAAATTTAATTACTATTATTTATTCTTGATGTAAAATTACATAAAATAGAATTATCAATTGAAGCTGACATTAAACTTAATTGCTAAATACTTATTATTAAAAAATAATTTGCAAGTTAAAATTTATTGAGCAAGATATTGCAATAATTCACTTTTGAGATGGATGAACAATTTTAAAAGGACTCAATCTTATTAGTTTCATCGCTAATGAATTTACAACTGATTCCCAATGTCCCTTTGTCATTCCAAAAATAATAGATGAATCATCGTCAACCCTGCCGTAAGAAACCACTTTACCCTTTACATTATCCCATAGTGCAAAACTTATTTGCTGGTATAACTTACCAAACGAACCTCCTATATAAGCCCCGTTTACATAAGATCCAGTTTGTCCTGCAACACGTGATGAGTTTATACCATAAAGAAATAAAATAAAATCTGATTTTAATGAATCAATAATATTCCCTTCAGAAGGAAGGTAGGCACGAATTTTATCTTCATCGCTAATATCCAGAACTTTTTCAGTTAAGCCGGTCTTTGAAAATTTATCAATAAACTTTATTTCTTTTAAAGATGTGTTTGATTTAAAAGCATCGATAAAATTTAATTTAAAGAAAGCCATATATACTTCTTCCGGTACTCCTGATCCCAAATCATCAGTCACATCATCGTAATTTATAATTGATGGATTTTCAAATGCTTTAACAATAGCTAAATCTTTACCTGATAATTTGTTATCCTTATACTCATCCATAAGAATTGCAGTTTTTGTTGAACAAGCAAACAAAAGAAAACTAATTAACGCAATTGCAAAAAAGTTGTAGAATTTCATATACCCGCTCCTTTAAAGAATAATTTTATACTTTGCCAAAATTAATTTGTAGTTATCGAAAAATTTAATCATAAATATATAATTCTAATGATTTACTAACACAGTAATTAGTGTATAATGACAGTACCATTATTATCTAAATAACTTAATCTTTTAATAATTCAATCCAATGTTCTTCAATACTTTTTTTGTGGAATAGCATATAGTTAGATTTTGTTTTAAAACCTCTAAAATAATTAGCTGAATTATCGGTAGCGTATGGTCCGCTAATTCCAGAATACCAAACCTCGTTTCTATTCTCTGATATTTGAAACTTATATAGATAGTATTGCCCTTCATCGCTTACACGAGTATCAATCAAAATCAATGAATCTGGTTGTTGATAATCATCTACTAAAAAACAGTAAAGATCACCTTCCGCAAATAATTCTTGAGTAACTAACTCTGCGGGAGCTACTTTAGTGATATTCAATAATTGTAATTCCTCATAAAACATATTTCGTGTTTTAATATTTTTTAAGTAAGAATATATTGTATCATCAGGAATATCAGAACCAATTTTTATCAAACAAGATAATGCTTTCACTTTAATCGAGATTTCATCATCAGCTAATAATGGCGTTAATAAATCTTCAATTGCAACTTTATTATCTAATTGCGATAAAATAGTAATTAAATATTCAGTAGTTCCGCTATAATACCATGATGAATCAGAGTAAATCGCCATTCTTCTTTTAGCAAAATAATTATTTGCTTGATCAATTATTATTTTTTGATATGGGATGAAAATATCTGGTTCAACTAGTTTATTATTTATAGCGTTGTAAGATAAAAGATAAATTGAGCGCTGATACTCAGGATACAATAGCAGTTGTAAAACTTCAGGAAAATAGTATCTGTAGTTCTGTAGTGTATCAAAGTATGTGTTAAATAGGGAATAGTCAATTTCATTTGATCTAGGTGTATTGTTTACAATCAATTTCTTAAAATTGCTTATTGATGAATGTGTATTGATACCTGAAAGTACTTCAAGTGCCGCTAATTGAATAATTGGTTTATCATTATACTTATTATAATAATTAATAACATATTCTTCTTTAGTAGAATCTTCTAAGTGTTCTAAAAGACTTAATAAACAAGCTCTAACTGAATCATCTTTAAAATAAACTGAATCTGAATTTAAAATATTGTAAACATTGTTGAGATGTGACTCGTTGATCTTAAATTTTCCCAAATTGCACAGTACATTGTTTACTTTTATAGAATCAATTGAAATAATATCTGTAAAAAATATCTCAGTTTTATCTGCAAAAAGATTATTTGTGTTATTGTTTAATACTCTGAAAGATGAAAAAAAGGGTTCAGTTATAAGTGAATCATACAAAATTGATGTTGGTGCTGTAACTGATAATTTATAAAGTACGTTTCCATTTAATATTTGCTTTAACTTTGTAAAATTATAATCATCTGATTCTCTAAAGATAACTTCATTTGTAAAAAGTTGATTTGATGTGTATGAAGTATCTGAAATGACTATTAGATCCTTATAATCATGATAAGATAATTGTGAATTGAAAAAAGTTGAATCAGCTTTATAATAATCAGAGTATGTTTCTTTACTTAATTTATAAGATAAACCATTTACTTTATCATAAGCTTCAAATAATAACGAACCATCATATAGAGTATCAATTTTAGAAAATTCTTTGCCAGGAATATTTATAGTGTAGTTGTTCAATGAATCCAAATAGTTATAACAGCTAATCTTTATAATTGGAAGAACTTCAAATGAGCTTAAATATTCTATTGATTTTAGCGAATCGGTTTTTGTGGAGTCATATGATGACAGTAAATAATAAATATTATTTGCGTGGATAATTAATTTGCCAAAATGCTGATATTTATTATCTGATATTCTGAAATCAACATAAGAATAATCATCCACAATAACTTCTGGTTTTATATCAATATTATTATCAACACTATTTGAATAGGTTTGAATTATTTGCTTCATATAGTATTTGTCATTTATCCCAAAAGAAGAATTATTACTTTGCAAAAATATAAGCATATAATAATTTTCAACAGAATCTTCAACAGCAGTAAAAATCTTGGTTATGTTTTCTGATTCAATATTGTTAAATGATTGCTTTAAAGGTTTACCCGGAAATTTTATTTTAAATTTACATGAATCATCAATAAAATAATCCCAGCTCTTATTTTCATAAACTTCAGTATAAGGGGTTATATGAAATGATCTGAAAAATTTATCTGCTTCCAACCTGGATGTCAATGATTCCTTTTCATAAATAGATTGAAGCATATAAAAGTGCTTATCCCTTATAAATAATTTTAATGTGATTTGATAGCCTTGTGCTTGTGCAATGAACTCTTTGCCATTAATATTATCAACAATTATATTTTTGCCATCATCATTAAATTGATAACCATTGGTTTCTAAATTATATTTTACGGCATTAAACATTGAATCTATTTTTACTGAATCAAATTTGGTTGGATAAATAAATTTTAGAGCTGCATAGAATACGTCTTTCATAACATCTGCGTAAATTCCCGATTCAATTTTAACACCTGGTATTTGTTGCATATTGGGGTGAGGTATTGCCTCTCCGGGCATTTTTATTATAAATCCACCATCGTTAGGTGTATATGTAGCCCACGAAGCTTCAATTTTTTCCAGACTATAATTCTTTACCAAATCATATTCATTGCAGAACACAGGATCAACGTTAAATCCTTTATTTCTAAGTAATTGAATTAACCCTTCTAACCCAATTAGATGACCAGAACCAACTGCAAAGAAAGTTGGATGTTGTTTGACCATTAACTCAATATTATCGGTCATCAAATAGTTACGATCTTTTAACAGCTTGTCTGAAAATGTTTGATATTCTTTTGACCATTGACCAAATATTTTATCCATTTTATCTAAATTACTACTTAAGTATGAATCCACAAGATGTTCATATATTGAATCAATATTCGTAGTATCGTTTATTAAACTTTTAAACAATTTGGTCATTGTTTCTGTATCAATATAAGTAAACAATTTCATTTGGTCTTCAAGTTTTTCAAGAGCACCTATAGTATTATTATTGGCCTTAGCTATTTTATATAGGAATACGTCCAACGCATAAGGCATATCTTTAGGATAATTGTCATTTTCAAATTCAAAAAGAACCAGGCGTGCATCTAAATTGTTAAAATCTTTTAATGATTTTCCAAGAAGTTTTTCTGATTTCTTTTCGAGTAATAGAATCTCATTATCGTCTAATATTTCTTTTAGCGTAACTCTTTTGAAATTAGTAGCACTTAAACTTTTTAATAGATCAGTATTTATTGAATCCATATTTAGTTCGCCGGCAAAAACATCACAACTTTGTATTGCATAAACAATTGAATCATTTAGATTAAACACCCTTTTATCTTTAATGTGGATTGTTCCAAACAAATAGGAATTAGTTTTTAATCCGTTACCACTGATTCGCCAAAGTAATGTATTATCAGGTATTGAAGATTGAGCTTGATTAGTATTTTGGTCTAATAAAATTATTAAAATCCATAATAGAATAATCGCCTTTGATTTAAAATATTTCATATAAATAATATTATTTTTATTCAAGAATAAATTTAATCATAAATATTATAACTGATGTATTGAGCTGTAATATTAACTATCTAGATGTGTTTTTATAGTATGGAATTTGTATGGAATTATAGAAAATCTGAAAAGCAAAAAATGTACTTTAAATAGTAAAAAATAATTTTAATAAATAAGATTCATCTATAAACGATGCTAACAAATTTGTATAATGACGTTGAGAAACTGTTTCTATTGCTTTTAAAAACTAGAACAAACCAACTTTTATTCTAAACATTCCGCCAATATATGATTCCTTTTTATTAAGATTTCCATAAAATGTAAAACCAACTCCAGCATATTTACTGAACTCTAACATCAACTCTGTCTCAAACGGAATCCCAATTGTATTTATTTTAATTCTTTCAAACTCTTCATTTTTAATTTGTGTGCCACGATTAACTCCATCCAAGTAACTTAAACCAGCAGATAGACTGAATAAAACAATGCTTTGCCTTAATGTTTTACCATATAAAAAAGAGAATTCGTTTAAATGTAAACTTGGTTTATCAAAGTTATCCTCAACTCCAAAATTCAGCTCAGAACTTCTACTAAATTTAAAAGAGTACAAATCGTGGTTATTATTGTAGGAAAGTATCAAACTTAAGTTCGGCCCAAAATAATTTCCACCTAACCCAATGCCAGCCCAATAACATATTCTATTATTAAGTGAGTCATTAGAAAAAAAACTTTGAGAAAATATTTGGTTAGATAAAAATAATATTGTAAACATTATATGAATTATATGTCTCATAAATTATCCTATTATAGTATTTATTGATATCGAAGATGTTGAGCCTAATTTTCTAATCCCGACTCGTCTGGGTCGCCGCCCATAACAGGGTAGCCAAGTAAAGCACAACTGATAAATAATTAACAAACTGCACTTAACCCCGCCTACCGGCAGGCAGGTTGCATCAGCAAGTGCAGTTTGTAAGCCTGCCTGCCGGCAGGCAGGTTAATTAATTAGAACGAACACTTAGAACAACAAACTATAACAAAAAAACAATTTCAAAAACCATAAATTCGCCGAACTAAAACGGCGGTCGGGTTGAGGCGCT